>Ga0310696_10005275_pt1 | contig 15637 bp, 11 predicted proteins | sample AusTroGonzalo_MG_4_FD_203885 | JGI IMG/M metagenome (GOLD analysis project Ga0310696, IMG submission 203885) | Bovine rumen microbial communities from tropical cattle in Woodstock, Queensland, Australia - Gonzalo_02 (v2) (version 2) | ecosystem: Host-associated > Mammals > Digestive system >...
GGCAAGATCTCCAAGGCGGTGCTCTTCAACGAGCTGCTGGAGAAGGAGATGAAGAAGGTCGGCCTGAAGGCCAAGACCCGTCCGGTGGAGATCGGCTACGACGTCCGCTGCCAGGATCCGATCGGCTTTGACCTGACCTACTGCTCCGAACTCGCCATGGGCGTGTACGAGCTGTTCAAGAAGGGCGAGACCGGCTGCATGGTGTATGTGGACGCGTTCGGCAACGCCAAGCCGCTCTACCTGCACGACCTGCAGAATGCCGAGGGCAAGATCCCGCCGCGCCGCGTCGACATCGACGGCGGTATCGCCCAGAATTATTACAACTTCATCTGCCACTTCATCACCCCGGCAGACTACGAAGCCGCCAAGAAGTTCGTCCCCAACCCGGAGGCGTACGATTTCAAGAAGATTCTGAACTGGTAATTCGCTGGTTGTGAAGCACATATTCTATATTCTGACGGCCGCCGCGTTCATCGTGGCGGCTTGTCAGAAAGGGGAGAACCCCACTCCCGATTCTGATATTACGATCTCCCCGGAAAGGTCCGAGAAGGTGAAGCCTTCCGGGCCCTATACCGGCCGTATTCCCACCCGGATCCAGGGTCTTCCCCGCGTCTACATCGTCACCCCGTCCGGGCGTGGCGTCAAGGGGATTGACGAGAAACGGGACTATGACGCCGACATCAATGAGTGGACCAAGGACTGCACCGTCGAGGTCCGCGTCACGACGCTGTCCGGCAAGGATTCCGTCTGCTACACGGCCACCGGCATGAAAATCCGCGGCCGCGGCAATTCCACCTGGACGGCGTATACCCAAAAGCGCCCGTACAACATCAAGCTGGACAAGAAGGCGGACCTCTTCGGTACGGGTTCGACCAAGCGCTACCTCCTGCTGGCCAACTGGATGGACCGCACGCTGCTGCGGAACGAGGTCGCTTTCGAGGCCGCCCGCCGTACGCTGCTGGAATGGACGCCTTCGGGCCGCTTCGTCGAGCTGTACGTGGACGGCGAGCATCGCTTCAACTACTGGCTGGGCGAGAAGGTCAACGTCGAGGAGAGCCACTTCCTGGCCGACTACCAGTATGACTTCGACATCTCCAAGATTTCCAAAACCCATTTCCGGACGAAATACGGCATCTGGAAGAAAGGAAACATGACGGGAGACATCCCGGTGGAACTGGAATATCCGGACCTGGACGATGTTCCGGGCGCCCTGGAGCCTGCCAAGGAGGCTCTTTACAAGATCGAGGAGACCATCTACAACGGCGACTGGGGCCCGACGGTGGATGCCGACAGCTTCTGCGACTGGTTCCTGGTGAATGAAGTGACCGGCAACGCCGAGCCGACGCATCCCAAGAGCTTCAAGATGTACATCCGGGACGGCGTCCTGTATGCCGGTCCCGTGTGGGATTTCGATTACGGGACTTTCGTCCCCGGAGCTTTTTCTGGCAAGTTCATCCACCGGAATACGGTCTACTTCGGTCAGATGCTCAAGTCCAAGGCTTTCCGCGATCGGATGAGGAAACGCTGGTCCGTGCTCAAACCCCGTTTCGAGAGCCTCGACCAGTACATCGACGAGATGGCGGATGTCATCCGCGCGTCCGAAGCGGCGAACCATGAGGCCTTCCCTTGCTTCCCCAATCCGCTGAGCGATGAGGTCGGCGACAACGCGGGGTTAGTCAACTTCGACGAAAAGCTGAGCTTCCAGGAAGCCGTGAACAGCATGAAAGCGGCGCTGAAACAGCGCATTCAGGAGGTCGACGCCCTGGTTAACAAGTTGTAAGGCTTAATAATATGAAAGAGCCCGACTGCATCGCAGCCGGGCTCTTTCCGTATAAAGAACTTATTTCTTCGAAATGCTCTGGAACACGCGCTGGGCACCGGTGTAGTCGATGGAACCCTGGTGCTCGAGGTATTCCTGGATGACGGACGCGGTGGTGCGGTTCAGGTTGCGGCCCTGGTCCTTGCGCGGGGAAACCGCGATGGCGGCCGTGTAGCTGTTGGTCACGACCTGGTAGGTCTTCTTGAGGTCGAACTTGCTGCCGTCCGGGTTGGTGATCTTGAGGTCCTTGATCTTCTTGTTGTCCTTCTTGTCCATGATGACCTCGCAGACGATGCCGCTGACCTTGGGGAAGCCATACTCGATGTCGGCGTAGTGCGTGGCGATGAGCATGTCCTTGAGCTCCTGGCCGGTCAGCTGGAACTGGACGATGTCATTGCCGAACGGGTCGAGGCGCAGCACGTCGCTGACCGTGAACGGACCTGCCGGGAGGTAGTCGTAGCGGACGCCGCCGGTGTTGGTGAAGGCGATGTCGGAGCCCGTCTCCACGCGCCAGGCGTCGGTCATCATGCAACCGAGCTCCTCGTAGGTGGTCATCGGGGCCGTGAGCGTGGCGAGCACGCGCTGGAAGGCCGGGTTATCGCTGAAATAGCGGACCATCTCCGCGACGATCTTGTTCTGCTTGGGGTAGCCGGCGATCTCGATGTTCTTGGCCTTGCGGTCGATGACCTTGCCGTTCTCGACGGTCAGGGTGATGAAGGTGACGCGCTCCAGGCGGTTGACGTCCTGGGTGATCATCACGTCGTTGTGGAACTCGCCGCCCGCCACCTGCGTGTGGGAGTGGCCGCCGATGATGAGGTCGGCCCAGGGAACGTACTTGGACAGTTCGACGTCTTCCTCATAGCCGATGTGGGTCAGGAGGATGACCACGTCGCTCTCGTCACGGAGCCACTTGTATTCCTGCAGAGTCTCCTCGACGGGGGTGAAGAGGATGTCCGTGACGTTGTCGGGATGGGTGTCCGGATGGCCGGCAGGGCCCACCTGGGTGGCGCCGATCACGGCGACGCGCAGCTCGTTGACGAAGAACATCTTGTACGGAAGCGTGTTGATGCCCCACTTCGGATCCGGGATGATGTTGCAGGCGAGATACGGGAAGTTGGACATGCTGATCAGGCGGGCGAGGTTGGCCTGGCCACCGTCGTACTCGTGGTTGCCCAGGGTGGTGGCGTCGAAGCCGATCTGGTTCATCAGGGCCACCATCGGATAGGCGGGAATTTCATAGAGGTCGTTCAGCGGTTCTCCGGTGCGGTTGTCGCCGGCGGAGAAGACCAGCAGCTCGGGATAGATGGCGCGCAGGCTGTCGATGACGGCAGCAAACTGCGGGAAGTTCTCGATCTTTGCGTGCATGTCGTTGACGGAGACGATGTGGATCTCCTTCTTCTCCGCAAAGGCCGCGGAAGCGAGCAGGCAGGCCGCGGCGAGGGTAAGTAAAAGTTTTTTCATTATTGTAATTTGAATTTGATGATTTGTCCTTCGCGAAGCGGGGCGTCCAGGCCGATTTCGTGGCCGTAGGCGTCCTGGATGCGGCCGCGCCTTAGCCATGACTGGGCGAGGCGTCGCCGGACGAGATAGTTCAGCACGGCGTGCTGTGCCTGCGCGCCTTCGAAAATCTCGATCTTCGTGCGGTTGACGGTTACGTTCATATCCTATTCACCCGTGTTGGCCATGGTGCCGGAGATGTACTGGTCGTAGGCGGTCATGTCCACGAGGCCGTGGCCGGAGAGGTTGAAGAGAATGACCTTCTCTTCGCCGGTCTCCTTGCACTTGTTGGCTTCGTTGATGGCTGCCGCGATGGCGTGGCAGGACTCCGGGGCCGGGATGATGCCTTCCGCCTGGGCGAAAAGCGTGCCGGCGGCGAAGGAGTCCAGCTGGCGGATGTCCGTGGCCTCGATGAGGCCGTCCTTGAGGAGCTGGGACACGATGGCGCCGGCGCCGTGGTAGCGCAGGCCGCCCGCGTGGATGTTGGCGGGACGGAAGTCGTGGCCGAGGGAGAACATCGGGATCAGCGGGGTGTAGCCGCTCTCGTCGCCGAAGTCATACATGAACTTGCCGTGGGTGAGCTTCGGGCAGGAAGCCGGCTCGGCGGCGATGAAGCGCGTCTTCTTCTCGCCGGCGAGGTTGTGGCGCAGGAAGGGATAGGCGATGCCGCTGAAGTTGGAGCCGCCGCCGAAGCAGGCGATGACGATGTCGGGGTATTCGCCCGCCATGGCCATCTGCTTCTCGGCCTCGAGGCCGATGACGGTCTGGTGCAGGCAGACGTGGTTGAGCACGGAGCCCAGGAGGTATTTGCAGTTCGGGGTGCTCATCGCGAGCTCGACCGCCTCGGAGATGGCGGTGCCGAGGGAGCCCTGGTGGTTCGGGTCGGCGGTGAGGATGTCCTTGCCGGCGCGGGTGGACATCGACGGCGACGGGGTCACCAGTGCGTCGAAGACCTGCATGATGCTGCGGCGGTAGGGCTTCTGCTCATAGCTGATCTTCACCTGGTAGACGGCGCAGTCGAGGCCGTAGAGCTTGGCGGCATAGGAAAGGGCGGCGCCCCACTGGCCGGCGCCCGTTTCCGTGGTCACGTTGGTCACGCCCTGCTGCTTGCAGTAGTAGGCCTGCGGAATGGCGGAGTTGAGCTTGTGGGAACCCAGCGGGTTCACGCTCTCGTTCTTGAAGTAGATGTGGGCCGGGGTGCCGAGGGCCTCCTCGAGGCCGTAGGCGCGCACGAGCGGGGTGCAGCGGTAGTAGGCGTACTTCTCGCGCACCTCCGCGGGGATGTCGATCCAGCGGTCGGTCTGGTTCACTTCCTGCTTGGCGCATTCTTCGGCGAAGAGGGGAAAGAGGTCTTCGGCCTTGATGGGCTCCTTGGTGCCGGGGTTGAGCATCGGCTGCGGCTTGTTGACCATGTCAGCCTGGATGTTGTACCATTGGGTGGGAATCTCAGACTCCGGGAGGATGAATCTCTTCTGCTTCATAAGTAATTATCTAATAATTGGTTTATAAATTTTTCTCAAGGAATGCTTCCAGTTCGTCGATGGCGCTGTCCGGCGTGGCCCAGCTAGTGCAGAAGCGCACGGCGGTGTGCTCCGCGTCCACGGCCTGCCACTCCTCGAAGCCGAATTCGGCCGCGAAGCGGGCGACGGCCTCCTTCGGGAGGACCGGGAAGACCTGGTTGGTGGTGTTCTCCACGAGGAAGGGGACGCCCTTGCGGGCGAACGCGGCCCGGATGCGGTCGGCCAGGCGGTCGGCCTTGCGGGCCAGCTGGAAATAGAGCCCCTTGTTCATCAGCACTTCGTACTGGATGCCGAGCAGGCGTCCTTTGGCGAGCATGCCGCCGTTCTGCTTGATGAAGTAGCGGAAATCGTCCGAGAGGCGCGTGTTGGAGAAGACGACGGCTTCGCCGAACAGGGCGCCCTGCTTGGTGCCGCCGATGTAGAAGACGTCGCACAGGCGGGGCAGGTCCTTGGGCAGGACGTTGCAGCCGGAGGCCTCCAGGCCGTAGCCGAGGCGGGCGCCGTCGATGAAGAGGGGAATCTCCCATTCCTTGCAGACGGCGTGCAGGTCCGTCAGTTCCTGCTTCGTGTAGATGGTGCCGAGCTCCGTCGGGAAGGAGATGTAGACCATCCCGGGCTGCACCATGTGCTCGCGGCTGAAGTCGCGCTGGTGCGCTTCCAGCGCCTCGCGCACCTGCGCCGCGCCGATCTTGCCGTCGGGGGCGGGGAGGGCGAGGATCTTGTGGCCGCTGTGCTCCACGGCGCCGGTCTCATGGACGTTGATGTGCGCGCTGGCCGCGCAGAGCACGCCCTGGTGCGGCCGGAGCAGGGAAGCGATGACGGTGGCGTTGGTCTGCGTGCCGCCGACCAGGAAATGGACGTCGGCGTCCGGGCAGTCGAAGACGAAGCGGATCATGTCGGCCGCTTTCGCGCAATGGGGATCTTCTCCGTAGCCGAGGGTCTGCTCCAGGTTCGTTGCCTGAAGGGCCTCGAGGATCTGCGGACAGCATCCTTCCAAGTAGTCGCTTTCGAAGTGGAACATAGGGGGCTACCAACTAAACGCGTATTCTTTGCAAGGTAAGAAAAAAAACGATTGGATATACCCGGGGAATGATTATTTTTGCTGCAATTGCGGTGGAAACGAAAAAGGCCGCGATTCGCATCGCAGCCTTTTCGCAATTCTAACCAAAATTATTAACCAATGAAAATCTATTCGATTTAGCTATATTGCAAGCACCGTGCCAAAATGATTAAAACGAATGCAGCAAGATTGTTGGACGCCGCCGGCATCCCCTATGAACTGATCCCGTACGCCTTCACGGAGGACGATCTGAGTGCGCAGCACGTCGCGGCCGAACTGGGGGAGGACATCGACCGGGTGTTCAAGACGCTGGTGCTGCGCGGCGACCGCACGGGCTTTTTCGTGTGCGTGATTCCGGGAGATTTCGAAGTGGACCTCAAGGTGGCGGCGCGCATCTCCGGCAACAAGAGCTGCGAGATGCTCCATCTCAAGGAACTGCTGCCGACCACGGGCTATATCCGCGGCGGCTGCTCGCCGATCGGGATGAAGAAAGCGTTCCCGACCTATATCCACGAATCCGCGCTGCTCTACGACTTCATCTACATCAGTGCAGGGCAGCGCGGACTTCAGCTGAAACTGGCTCCGCAGGACCTGATGCGCTTCGTGGGCGCGGAGCTCTATCCTATTTAAAGCGGCTTGTATTCGAAGCTCAGCAACTTCGCCTCGCCTGTGAGCAGATAGCCCGGGCGCAGGGCGAAGAAGCCGTTGTAGTTGTTGTGGTGCAGGCCGGATACGTCGACGCCTTCCTCGACAGGCTCCCAGTCGCCGTCGCCCGCCTTCTTCCAGGTGCTGGCGACGTTGTTCTCGTTGCGGATGCGCAGGGCGTATTCCGTGCCCTGGCCGCGGACGCCGAGGTTCGCCTTCTCGTTGTAGAAGAGGTAGAGGGCGGCGTCGCTGCCTTCCGGCACGGAGAATTCGGCCGTGATTTCGTAGGAGGTGTCGACGGCCGTGGCGAGCCAGAGCGTGCCGTCTCCAAAGCCGGGCTGCCACTTGGACCAGAGCAGGGGGTTGGAGAAGTCGCGCAGCGCGCTGTAGTCGCCCTGCAGGCCGCCCTGTTCCCATTTCGCGCCGTCCTGCTCCGCCAGCACGGGCCAGCCGTCCTCGGTCCAGACCACGCTCTCGATGATCGTGTTGCGGCCCAGGGTGTGGAAGCCGTTGCGGTAGGCGTGGTAGACGACGTACCAGTTGCCCTGGGCGTCGTCAATGAGGGTGCCGTGGCCCTTGGACCACCAGGCCTCGTCGGCCGTGTAGGTGTGGACCATCGGGTTGTGGGGGCTGTTCTCCCACGGGCCCAGGGCGGACTGGCTGCGGGCGACCACCACCATGTGGCTGGTCGCCGGGCCGGCGGTGCCGCCTTCGGCGCTCACGAGGTAGTACCAGTCGCCGCGCTTGAAGAGCTTCGGCGATTCGAGCCACATGCCCTCGGTCTCCCATTCGGCGGGGAACACCCAGCCGTCATAGACCTTCTTCGGGCGTCCGGCGGCGGCCAGGCCGTCGGGGGTCAGGGGCGTGACGAAGCCGTTGTTGGTATAGAGATAGCGCTGCCCGTCCTCGGCTACGACGTGGCCCGGGTCGATGCCGCCCACGTCCAGCTTGACCGGGGCGCTCCAGGGGCCTTCCGGCCGGTCGGCCGTGACGACGTAGTTCTCGCCGCGGCTGGTCGGGTAGTAGATATAGAACTTACCGTCCACCTTGCAGAGTTCCGGGGCGTAGATGGAGTAGTCTCCGTCCTCGACCGCGCGGGCTATCGGTTCCCAGTGCAGCAGGTCCGTGGAATGCCAGACCAGCAGGGCGGGGAAGTAGGTGAAGGAGGAGTGGGTGATGTAGAAGTCGTCGCCGTCGCGCAGGATGGACGGGTCCGGATAATCGCCCGGGAAGATGCAGGTCTTGACAGGCGCGGCCTTGGGCGCGCAGGCGCCGAGCAGGGCGGCTGCCAGCAGCAGGTGGAGAGCTCGAGATTTCATATAGCTATGGATTTTCCGTAAAAATAAGGAAAAATGCTTGAAAAAGCGTATATTGCGAGGTAATACTAAAACGAAACCGCCATGAAGAAATCTTTTTTGGATAAATTAAGCGACATCACCCATCTCCACAAACGTGCAGCTTTTTCGGATCTGCCGAATCCCGGAGCGTCGGGCTCGGCCTTCCTGGAGCTGGTCCGGGACCGCTATTCCTGCCGCGATTTCAAGGATACGCCGCTCACGGACGAGCAGATCGCGGGCATCCTTGAGGCGGCCCGGGTGGCCCCAACCGCCGCCAACAAGCAGCCGGTGCACGTCTGGGTGGTCAAGAGCCCCGAGGCGCTGAAGAAGCTCAAGAACGCCACGAGCTATATCTACGGCGCTCCCGTCGTCTTCATGGTGGGTGCGAAACCGGATGCCGCCTGGGTGCGCAAGTATGATGGCAAGAACGGCGCCGAAGTGGACGCCGCCATCGTCGGCACGCACATCATGCTGGCCGCCTCGGCCATCGGCCTCGGCAATGTCTGGGTGGGTTCCTTCGACCCCGCGAAGATCAAGGCTGACTTCCCCGAGACCGCCGATTACGAGATCGTCTGCCTCTTCCCGGTCGGCCTCCCCGCCGCCGGCGCCAGTCCCAAGCACTCTGACCGCCAGCCGCTGAGCGAATTCGCCTCAGAGATTTAACCTTTCCCGTCATTCCGGGCCCCTTGGTAGTCATTCCGGGCTTGACCCGGAATCTCATCCCGAAAACCCTGCCAAATCCGGGACAACCCCTTGAAAAAGAAAGGGGTTGTCCCGTTTTTCCTAGCTATTCCGGGACGGAAATAGCCATTTTTTCTTTTCTCGCCGGAGGTGGCAGAATTATTTGGCGGGAGCTGCAGGCAGCCGGGCGTACGTCGGGGAAGGGCGGGGCTTTCCGTCGCGGTTGCTGGATGGCTAACTCCTCCTTTTTAGCCGCCTCCTGCGGAGTCGTCTAACAGTCGTCAGACACACGCCGTCCTGCGTCTTCGTCGTTCCTCCTCAGACGCACCGCTGCCCTTGCCGGGCCCCGCTGATCCTTCCCCTCCTATACGCCCGTCCACCTGCAGCTCCCGCCAAATAAAACAAGAAGCCACCCTTGCGGATGGCTTCCGGGAGCAATGCTCTACGGTAATAGTTATCGGCTGAATTCGACAACCGTTGGTTTTATAAGTAATACGTGAATGAGAAAATTAAAGGACAGTACGACCGACAACGCCCTGTATATCCTGTTTGATCTGAGACAGGAGCGCCGTGTCAAATCCTTTTATCCAGCGAGGTTCTCCACCGAATTCTGCTTCAGATTTTATGTCTACTTTTGTCCGATCTGCACTAAACTTAATAATAACACGCGTCCTGTATTTTTCGTTATATCTCCCCTTCGTGTTCCAAGTGTAGATCCAATTAGTTCTCAAGTACCCGCTGTCTTTGGAAATCATATCAAGTTCAAATCTTTTTCCAATTACATCCAAAACCTCGCCGAAAGCCTTATCATACGAAAGACCATCGCGTATCATCACAGAACTCCATGTCCCTCCATCTAGCGCCTTTTGGAACGAGCGGGGAGCACTAACACCACAAGAGTTGACAAGGACTACCATGGCGGCAATTGATAAAATAGTAAGGATCTTTTTCATGCTGTATTCTTTTAATATGATACTGATGTGATTTATTTAGCCCAGTAGGTGGTTCCGGCGATAGTAACATTGGATAGGTTTTGTCCATCCGACTTCATGCGATACGTCCCTTTATATACAGTATTGCCTTTCTCATCCAAAAGACGAACCTCTCCATCAGAAAGAGTGTATTTGCAAGAGAACTCGCGACGATCACCGTCGAACCCGTCACATTTGCCGCTTGTATAAAAATAGAGTTCGCGACCATCACTTGAACGTAGTTTCTGGGTGGATCGGAAAACGACACTCTGCGTTACTATTTCTCGGATTGGAGAATAATACGAGGTGTTGGTGTTTGAAGAGGCATTGATAAACATCAGTGCCGATACGAAAAATGTGGTAATAAACATAAGTGTTATTGGTTACAAATAGTGCTCAAAAATACGTCATGATAATCCTAATCCGATGAAAGAAGTGTATATAATGAGTTGACATGTACACTATTTGGATACAATATTTGTCTGTTCTAATGTTGAACTGAGATCCTGAAAGAAATTATGATTAAGGCAAATACATATACGAGAGAGAAGTTCTATATCTATATTAGATTTTGAAAAGATCTTATAGGCATTCCCTCTGCTACAGTGAATGGATTTCGCAAACCACACAACAGTATGTCCGCTCAACTCCAGTTGAGTGCGGATTAATTCTCCAATATGTAGTGTCCTGCTCATAAAACGGGTGAGGAAACCTGTGTCTACTCTGATAGAGGCTCCGGTAAGCCCTAGGACGAATAGTACAGTTTCCCTCACCCGTAAGGATATGTGCCATATAAAGCACGATACTCCAAACAAGTGATGGACTGTTACTATCCCTGTCCTTGAAATTTACCGGATTTCTATCTACAGGATAGATAACATGTTCAAAACTATTATTATTGAATAGTCTTTTTTGTCGGGACTACTCAACAACCACAAAGATAAAAAGAATTATTGTCCATTATCTTGTTGTGAGAAATAATTGCATCCGATAAACAGAACAACTGAAAATGTTTGGCCTGGAGAGATAAAAGGTGTCCAGTAATAGCGCATTACGTGCGTTCTGCGTGGACACCTGTTGGCGGCAGCCGGTGGGAGGAGGTGCGGGGGCCTGCGCACGTTGGCCTGTGCTGTCGGGGGCCGTGGGAAGGGTGTGTGGGGACGGCTGACGCGGGTCTTCAGAGTCGGGAAAGGCGGCCGGGTGGTGGCGGACAAGCATTTTGTTGCTTGGACGGCACCAGCCCTGCCGCCTCCGGCGGAGAAGACAAGAAAAAGGCCCCTGTTGTTGGGGCCTTTTCTTGGTTCGCTGGTTCGGAGCGTCAGCGACGCAGGGGAGTTTGAGGGGGAACGCCCCCTCAATCATGATGTCAGCACATCAGTGCTGCATGGAGAATAATCTGATGTACTTGAGGACGTAGTCCGACCAGCCGCCGGGGCCGGGGTACTGGTAGCGGGCGTTGCCCTTGGGGTCCTCGCGGAAGATGGTCTCGCCGGTGGGGGTGAGGGTCACCCAGCCGCGCGGGGAGAGTTCGTAGATGGCTTCGTCGCCCTCGACTGCGTTGAGGACGGCGAGCGGATCCCACATCTTCTGGAACTTGTCCTCGGTCAGGAACTGGTAGATCCACTTGATGGGGTGGGCGTCCGTCCAGTTCATGTCCTCGATGATCTGCGCGGCGCTGTAGTACAGCGGATCGCCGACCTCACCGGGCGAGAAGACGATGTCGATGTCCTTCGGCCACAGTTCGAAGAACTTGAGGGAGAAGTCGATGGCCGCCGTGAAGTTGTAGTCGTGCTCGAAGGAATCGCCGAACACGCCGCCCATGCAATAGATGTTCTTGATCTTGCGCTGCACGAGCTCCAGGCCGCTGAGCGGGGAATACTCGTCCGGACCGGACTCGAGCAGGCGGGCGAGGGAGGTCACGAAGCCGATGGAGGCGATGGTGACCGACTTGTCCGGCTGCTGGGCCAGGATCTTGCGGTAGAGCTTGTAGCCGTCCATGTACTCGCCGTCGTCGCCGATGCTGCGCTTGAACAGGGGTTCGGCGTCAACGGAGCGGGCATAGGCCATGTTGTGGTAGGGAATGTAGACGTGCGGCGCCTCGACGCCGGCCTTCTCCAGGCCGATGGGAATGTCGGGATAGCCGTAGTAGTTGTTCATCACGTCCACGGCGTCGGCATTGGCGCGGTCCATGCGGTCCACGATCACGCCCAGCAGGGTGCAGCGCTTCATGTCCATGTAGCGGTAGAGCATCATCAGGGCGAAGAGGTCGTCCGTCGAAGAACCCATATCGCAGTCCAGGATGACGCGGATGTCCTCCTGCTCGTAGTTGGACTTGACGTTGATGTCGAGCTTGGCGTCGTAGACGGTATGCTGGCCGTTCTCGCGGGCGAACTCGACCGCGGCGGCGAGCTGGTCTTCCGCAAACTTGCGGTTGCTGTCGAAATAGTAGAGCCCGGTGTCGGGATCACGCCAGCCGCCGACGATGTTCTCGTGGGCGTGGGCGTGCTTGATGACGGCGGGGAGGCTCTTGCGGTCGAAGCTGTTCTGCGTCTCCTTATAGGAAACGTAGAGGCCGTCCTTTGGATAAGTCATCGTGCTGAGGTCCAGGGTGAAGCCCTCGGGCATGGTCTGCCCGATCACCCAGACCGCCGTGGCGAGGTCCTTGTCAGAGACCTGCTGCTGGCTGAATGCTGGCACCGCAAAGGTCAGTGCTGCAAGGAATATCAATAAACGTTTCATAGTTTAATGCTGGATAGCCATTAATCTAATGTACTTGAGAACCATGTCGCACCACACCGGATCGCCGGGATACTGGTAGCGGGCATTGCCCTTCGGATCCTCGCGGAAGAGGGTCTCGCCGTTGGGGGTGAGGGTCACCCAGCCGCGCGGGGAGAGCTTGTAGAGCTGGTCGCCCTCGACGGCGTTGATGACCGCCTGCGGATCCCACATCTTCTGGCCCGTGTCGCAGTTGAGGAACTGATAGGTCCACTTGATGGGGTGCAGGTCCGTCCAGTCCATATCGGCGATGACGGTCTCGGGACGGTAGTCCAGCGGATCGCCGACCTCGCCCGGGGAGAAGACGATGTCCACTTCCTTCGGCAGGAGCTCGAAGAACTTGAGGGAGAAGTCGATGGCCGCCTTGAAGTTGTAGTCGGGCTCGACGGCGTCGCCGAACACGCCGCCCATGGCGTAGATCTCCTTGACCTTGCGGCGGACCAGCTCCACGCCGTTCAGCGGGGAGTACTCGTCCGGACCGGACTCGAGCAGGCGGGCGAGGGAGGTCACGAAGCCGATGGAGGCGATGGTGACGGAGCGGTCCGGCTGCTCGGCCAGGAGCTTGCGGTAGAGCTTGTAGCTCTCCATGTAGCTGCCGTTGTCGCCGACGCTGCGCTTGAACATCGGTTCGGCTTCCACGCTGCGGGCGTAGGGAAGATTATGATAGGTGATGAAGACGTGCGGGTTGGGAATGCCCTGGGTCTCCAGGCCGATGGGGATGTCGGGGTAGCCGTAGAAGTTGTTCAGCACGTCCACGATGTCGGCGTTGGCCTTGCCCATGCGGTCCACGATCACGCCGATGAGGTTGCAGCGCTTCATATCCATGTAGCGGTAGAGCATCATCAGGGCGAAGAGGTCGTCGGTGGAGGAACCCATGTCGCAGTCGAGGATCACGCGGATGTCCTTCTGCTCGTAGTTGGTCCAGATGTTAATGTCCTTGGAGGCCACGTAGACCGTGTGCTGGTCGTTCTGACGGGCGAACTCGACCGCCGCGGCGAGGCTGTCCTCCGGGAACATTCGGGTGCTGTCGAAATAATACCTGCCGTCCTCGGGATTGTACCAGCCGCCGACGAGATCCTGGTGGGCGTGGGCGTGCTTGATGACGGCCGGGAGGCTCTTGCGGTCGAAGCTGTTCTGCGTCTCCTTGTAGGAAACCATCAGTCCTTCGGTCGGCTGGCGCATCGTTTTGAGGTCGAGGGTGAATCCGTCGGGATACATCTGCCCCATGGCATAAATGACATTGACCAGGTCCTTGTCCGAGATCTTCTCCTGGGAGAAGGCGGGAAGGAACGCGCAGCAGAGCGCAAGTGCAAGAAATAATTTTTTCATTCTGTGGGTTTTGGTTAAATACTAACTTGCGAAGATAGTTTTTTTAGAGATAATATCAAAAAACACATTAAATTTGCATTGGACCACAAACGTGCACCTATGCTTGATTTAGCCATCATCGGAGGCGGTCCCGGCGGTTATGTCGCCGCGGAACGCGCCGGCGCATCCGGACTCTCCGTCATCCTCTTCGAAAAGAACAGCCTGGGAGGCGTCTGCCTCAATGAGGGATGCATCCCCACCAAGACCCTGCTCTACAGTGCGAAAGTCTTCGACTACGCGCAGCATGCGGACCGCTACGGCGTGAACGTGGACGGCTCTGCCGTCGATTTCGGCGCCGTCTTCAAGCGCAAGGAGAAGGTGGTGCGCAAGCTGGTGGCGGGCGTGAAGGCGCAGATGAAGAACGCGGGCGTGGAGGTGGTGGCCGCGGAGGCCGAGATCCTCGGCCGCAGCGGGGAAGGCTTCGCCGTCCGGGCGGACGGCCAGGAATATGTGGCCCGCAAGCTGCTGATCTGCAGCGGCTCCGAGGCGGTTGTTCCGCCCATTCCCGGCCTGCGCGAGAGCGCGGCCGTCGTGACCAACCGCGAGATCCTCGCGCTCGAGGAGCAGCCCGCGGAGCTGGTCGTCATCGGCGGCGGCGTGATCGGAATGGAATTCGCCAGCTTCTTCAACTCGATCGGCACGAAGGTGACGGTCGTGGAGATGCTTCCCAAGATCCTCGGTCCGATGGACGACGAGCTCAGCGCCATGCTCCAGGCCCAGTACGCCAAGAAGGGCGTGGAGTTCCAGCTGAGCTGCAAGGTGACGGCGGTCGAGGGCGACACGGTCGTGTACGAGACCCTGGAAGGGGAGAGCCGCCGCGTGCGCGGAGACAGGATCCTGGTCTCCGTGGGGCGCCGGGCGGTGCTTCAGGGCTTCGGCCTGGAGACGCTGGGCGTCGAGCTGGCCCTCAATCCCGCCGGCCGTCCTTACGGAATCAAGGTGGACGAACACATGCGCACCAGCGTGCCCGGCGTGTACGCCGCCGGCGACGTGACGGGCTTCTCGATGCTGGCGCACACCGCCTCCCGCGAGGGTGAGGTGGGCGTGAACGACATCCTCGGCAAGGCCGATCGCATGCGCTACGACGCCATCCCGGGCGTGGTCTACACCAATCCGGAGGTGGCGGGCGCGGGCCTGACCGAAAGCGAGGCTGCCCGGAAGGGGCTGGATGTTGCCGTCCTGAAGCTCCCGATGGCCTTCTCCGGCCGCTTCGTGGCCGAGAACGAGCGGGGTGAGGGCATGTGCAAGCTCATCGTGGACAACGACACCCATGCGGTGCTGGGTGTCCACATGCTGGGCAACCCCTGTTCGGAGATGATCCACAGCGCCTGCATCGCCATCGAACAGAAGATGACGGCGGAGCAGCTCAAGGAGGTCGTCTTCCCGCATCCGACCGTGTCCGAGATCTTCCGCGAGACCCTGAACGGACTGAAATAATCGCAGATTGAACAAGGCGGAAAAAGATTGAACGGGAGCGTTTGGAAAATGCGCGCCCGAATGTATATTTTTGCACCACGACAATAACACCAACAATACCGATATGAAAAAATCCCTCTTGATTGCCGCGCTGGCGCTGACGGGCTTCTCCGCCCTGGCGCAGCCGCAACTGCGCAAGGACAACATCGACGAAGTCCTTGCCGCCATGACCCTCGAAGAAAAAGCCACCCTGCTGGTGGGCGGCGCCCGTGCCCAGATCGTGAACGGCGTCACCTCCGGCGTCGCCGCCCAGGTGCCCGGCGCTGCCGGCAACACCCGGCCGATCGAGCGCCTCGGCATCCCCGGTACGGTCCTGGCCGACGGCCCTGCCGGCCTGCGCATCCAGCCGACCCGCCAGGGGACCAGCCAGACCTTCTACTGCACCGGTTTCCCCGTGGGTACGCTGCTCGCCAGCTCCTGGGACACCGCCCTGGTGGAGCAGGTGACGACGGCGATGGGTGAGGAAGTGCACGAGTATGGCGTGGACG
>Ga0310696_10005276_pt1 | contig 15634 bp, 11 predicted proteins | sample AusTroGonzalo_MG_4_FD_203885 | JGI IMG/M metagenome (GOLD analysis project Ga0310696, IMG submission 203885) | Bovine rumen microbial communities from tropical cattle in Woodstock, Queensland, Australia - Gonzalo_02 (v2) (version 2) | ecosystem: Host-associated > Mammals > Digestive system >...
ATTGAAATTGACGTCTTTTTGTAAAAAGGACATCGCCCATGCCACCAGCTCCGAACGAGAAATAATCACGGACAACCTTGTCAGGGCAATTGTCGTCTTCATGATTTTTGCAGAGGAGCATTTTTTTGCCATACCCAAGCGATATAAAGCTATAAAGGCGCAAATATTCAGCATTCAAAAAAGTATAGCCAAAATTATAGTCTAAATTCGAAACATAAAAATCTAAGGAATCAACGTCCTTATAATCACTATAACCAAAATCAAATAAAATCTCATGCAAAAATTCATGAAAGACAAGTCCCAAGCCCAAATTAAAATTCAAGCTACGTTTTGTTCCAAAACCAGACTTAACACGTTTTGAAATGTCCCCCAAATACATTGTATAAGGAACACCTAAGGAAATATCTCCATAGATGCGTTTATCTATGCCGGTCACATCCCAATAATTTTCAACAAGATAATCCAGCTGTTTTTTCTTGGTAAGTTTGGACTTATATTTTAAAATCAATTCAGAAATATTGTCCTGACGCTCCGTCATTTTCATAAGCAAAAGACGTATAAAAACCCGATCGCTTTCATTTTCAACCTCTTTAAGAGTTTCCTCGAACGACCCGGAATCCATTTGCGAACGAAGCATTTCTGCATAATAGCCATAACGAGAAGCGTAATGCTTATAAAAAGACACGGAATCGACATCGCTTAAAAAATCAAAATCTTTGATAAAATACTTTATCCAAATTTTCTGACTTTCCCAAATCACCTGATGCGGCGGATTTTCTTTTTCAAAAATTTCAGCATCCGCAACAGTTTTCTTGAAATCGTCATAACGTTTTTCAGCTAATGACGTTTGCATCGCCGAACGAAGCGAATCGGCTTCGGCCTTCTGTTTCAAGAATTTCAAATAAAGAACTCTTTGGGCTATCACGGCAGAATCCGGCTCAATTGTAGATTCGTCGGCCCGTTGCACAAACAAGTCCATCACGGAATTTAACTTAACAAGGGAATCCGCACGGTCAGTAAAACGCCCTGTAGCGGTATCAGAAGCTTTAAAAAGAGCGTTTCCTGAAGCACCATCCATTGTATTTCCGGCAGCATTACTCCATTCTCTTTGCGAATAATGTTCTAAACCAGATTCAGCCACGGTTTCCGCTGCAAACAGGACGCCCGGCAAAAACAATACCCCACTCACAAGGAATGCCCAAAGGTGCACGCACAACGCAGAACACGCACATAACGCACCACGTACACGCAACGCTGAACGCTCGAACAATGCGAAACGTAGATGGTCAAAATAAACACGCATAAAGCAAATATACATAATGATGAAGTACTGGAACCACGATATTTACGTACTGCAAGAGTTGTTTTAAAGCACTTAGTACGTAAAAACAGAATTTAAAAAAGCCCTGGTCTCACCATTTACGTACTGCAAGGCTTAATTTTGAGCAGTTAGTACGTAAAAAACGAAAAAAACACGTCCAAAATTGGCATTTATGCCCCCTTAAAGTTCCAAACGACCAAAATTTTGCTGTTTTCAGACCCTAAAATTGCAAAATTACGTACTAAAAGCCCCCAAAACACAGCCCAAGTACGTAACACACAAATTAAGCAATTTTATTTTACGTACTAAGCAAGAAATTTTCCGCCCCAAAGTACGTAAAACACGTCATACAAAGTCGCACAATCGTATTCCGCCTCACTCACAATCCATCGGGATGTTGCATCTTCAATGTATTCGTCCTGCAATTCAAGAAACATAGAAAAAGCTCAGTGCAAAGCCAAGCTTTCGTTAAGCAGTAAAGCCTTTCGCATTGCCGAGACTTTTTCAAACAACATATTTCAACGTCAAGAATTGAAAAGGAATACACACAGCCAAAAGGCAACACGACCAAAGCAACGGAGCATAGGACCAATATACAAATTGTCCGGTCCTAATAGTTCAGAATTCTAAGCCTTGCTCTTGCGAGGTGAAATCGCGATAAACACAAGGACACTGACCAGCAAAAGGAACGGATAGAACATGTATGGAATCAAGTCGAAAGCGCTCACCTTGGCGTTTGGCAAAGCCGAAGAAATTGCGGATAGCGCCACCAGCATCTGCGCACCATAAGGCAATATACCCTGCACCACGCAACTGAAAATATCCAAAAGCGAAGCCGTTTTCTTGGGTGAAATTCTGTACTCGTCGCCCATCTGTTTTGCAATCGGGCCCGCCATCACAATAGCGACCGTATTGTTCGCCGTCGCAATGTCCAGCGCACTTACCAAAAGACCGACTCCGACCTGACCGCTGCGGTGTCCCTTGAAGACCTTATGGATAAAGTCTAGCAAAGCGGCAAAGCCGCCATGTATGCGGATGAGCCCGCACAAGGCGCTCACCAACACCGCCACAAGAATAGTCTCGTACATGCCCGAAATTCCGTTTCCGATATTCTGCAAAAGTCCGATCATGTCAAGCGGTCCAAAGCCAACCATGACAACAGCCGCAGCAACAATCCCCACCAGCAATACCGTAAACACGTTGATACCCGTAAGCGCAAGTGCCAAAACAAGGACATAAGGAATAAGCTGAATCAAGTTATAAGAGTTATCCGCAACGGTATTTGCATGAGTCGCAAACGAAATCGCCGTAATAATCGCCACCGCCAAAAGCGCCGCCGGGAGCGCGATAATAAAGTTGACATGGAACTTGTCCTTCATCTTGCAGCCCTGCGTCGATGTCGCCGCGATTGTCGTATCCGAAATGAAGCTCAAGTTGTCGCCGAACATGGCACCGCCAATCACCGTCGCCACACAGAAAGGAACGCCAAATCCCGCCATCTGGGCCACTTCGACGGCAATCGGCGAAACGACTGCAATCGTTCCTACCGACGTTCCCATCGCCGTTGAGACGAACGCCGCCACAACAAAAAGAACAACCACCGCAAACTGAGCCGGAATAAAGTCCAACAGCAAGTACGCCGCAGCAGACGCACTCGAACGGCCAAGAATCCCCGCGAAGATACCGGCGCAAAGGAAAATGAGAATCATCAAGAAAATATTGCGGTCGCCAAGCGCCCCCGCCATGATGTTCATCTTCTTGTCAAAATTCAATTTGCGGTTCTGCATGCATGCGACAAAAATCGCCACCAAGAAAGCCGCCACGATCGGGATGTTGTAGAATCCCATCGGAATCTTGAGGACATATTCAAACGTGATGCCCAGTCCCAAATAAAGGACCAGGAAAATAGCGACAGGCAAAAGCGCAATCGGGTTGCCCTTGATTTTTTCTTCAATGTGTTCGTTCTGCATGCTGGGAAAGATAGAAAAAGCTCAGCCCAAAGCCAAGCTTTCGTTAAGCAGAAAAGCCTTTCGGATTCCCGAGGCTTTTCTGAACAACATATTTCAACGTCAAGAATTGGAAATCACCTTACAAATCTTGCAGCCATCTGGCATAACGGTTGAAATTTCAATCTCCGTCACGCCAGAAGGACTGTTCATTAAGCCCTATTCCTTAACACACCGGATACTGATGTAAGCTTCAGGATCACAACCATATCCGATCCAATCCGTCGAAGCACATTCATATTTTTCCTTTACCGGATCTGCCGAGCTAGTCCAAAATGCAGTATGAGTTCCAGCATCGGAACATAAAATACCTTCATCTATTAAACTATAATCATAGCAAGTACCAGCAGGAATTGCAGTAAAATCAAAGTCGTCGTCACTATAACTGAACGTTAAACCAATCCAGCCATTAGATGACCTAAGAGAAAGCCTATCTATAATAGCCTCTGAAGAATCCTTGTAACTAAGAAGAGTATTCCACTCCTTAGAAGACGGCAAACGCCAACCCGGTGGGCAAGCATTCATTGCAGCCGAATGATTGTAAAGTCGCCCAGAATTCTTTATCGCGTTTCGACCCGTGTATTCCATACTGGAATCTGTTACATAATTCAGATTTTCCTGCATCCAAATCTGATTTGCCAATCGAATCGTCTTGTACGTCTGACCATCACGAGAATCTTTCATCGTGCCCTTGTTTTCATGAATGCAACGAACAGAGAGTTTATCACTCTTTTTTGAGAGCACGTATCCATTATTTGCTGAATCCAAAAACAAATAATTGCGCTCCGAATAGAATGTCATCGAAGCCGCATATTCATCATTAATTTCTTCGGCATCCCAGAAATAGGCACTTTCATTTGCACTATTCCACTTGAGCTTATCATTCCATTCCGAATAGTGTCCCGCTTTCATAAGGTGGAAACCTTTGGAATCGTACAAACTTCCATAATAGATATTACCTTCCGTCGAACTGAATTTTATCAACGACAACCAGTCCTTGGAAGTCGGTAGCCGCCACCCTTCAGGACAAGCTTGCTTTGCGGATTCCCAAGAATAGGCGCGCCCCATCTGCTCACAATTCTTTTCATTATTGTTATAGCACCAGCTTGAATCAATTGCGTAATTCATGTTGCGGGCTAGCCAACGTTGGCTCTTGATGGTAAATATCGGATACTCCTGGCCATCGCGAGGGTCTACGAATATGCTGTCGGATTCCAGGTTCGCCGCAGAAGAAGAGCTTTTATTTTGTTCAACTTCGCTAGATGTTCCGCGCAAACTGCTAGAAGAATTTTTTGCATGGCTAGAAGAACTTAGCGTTTCTCCCGCCGCATTTTCAGACGGGTTCGTAGAATTGTCTCCGCAAGCCAACAAAAGTGCCGAAGACAAAAGAAAATATTTATAGTTCATACAATATATCCAAGATAAGTTTTTCATAATATACAAAAAAGGACTCCGCAGAAAAGCGGAGTCCCTTTGCTTTTTGAATCCTATTTAATTACTCGAGAGTAATGAGCGTAAGGGTGCGCTTGGCAACCTTGATACCCTTCGTGATATCGACTGTCTTGGCATTCTTGGACGGGTCATTTGCCCAGCCTTCCTTGAGCTTTTCAGAAGACTTGTCGAGGGTCTGGACCTTAGCCTTGCCCTTGAAGCCCGGAATGTCGAGCTTGATATCGAAGTCGCTGTACGGGCTCTTGTTCACGAGGAGCAACTGTTTCTTGTTGCCGTTCTCGGTCCAGTAGGCCGTGAGGAGAGCGTCTTCGTCGCCCTTGATCGTGGTCTTCATGAGCTTGCCGCGGAGAGCATCGGATGCCATCTGGAATGCCCAGTAGCTCGGACGCGGGCAGTTCATGCAGTCTTCACCGGAACGGGTCAAGTAACCGTAGTCACCGCCTTCCGGAGTGATGTCGTTGTGGATATCCCAGTACTGAGCGTTATCGACGTTTTCAGTAGCGAGCATACCGAGGTAGTCAGCAACGAACAAGCCGTTTTCAACAGACAAAGTCTGCGGACCCGGGTTGAAGTCGACGGAGTTCCATTCGGTGAGCCAGAGTTCAATCTTCTTGTCCTTGTTGAACTGGGCTGTCCAGCGGTCAACGACCTTGTGCAAACGTTCGTAGATAGCCGTGAGCGTCTGCGGAGCGGAGAGCATGGCGAAGTCGTTTTCTTCACCGAAGTGCTGCGGATAATGGTGGACGATAAGACCGTCAGCGATGTCACCCGTTTCGGCAAGCACCTTTTCGTTCCAGTCGCCTTCGAGAACGCCGAGCACAGCCACCTTGATGGTCGGGTCAACTTTCTTCATGGCTTCGATGAACTTACGGGCGCGCTTACCATAGATGGTACCGCCGTCCTTACCATACTTTTCGTAGTACGGATGCCAGTTACCATAGACTTCGTTACCGATTTCCCAGTAGAGGATGCCGGCCTTCTTGTCGATGTTGGTGTGCTTCACCCAGGCAGCGGCTTCTTCTTCCGTGCCGGAACCGAAGTTCACAGTGAACATGGCGTTAGAGCCAGTCTTCTTCAACCATTCGAGGAATTCGTCGGTATCGACCATCCAGTCGTGGTTGTCGAGGATTTCCTTCCAGTGGTCGTCATCAGCACGGAGACCACCCGGGTAACGGATAATGCCGTGGTTGATGCGCTTGGCAAATTCGCGAGTCTGAACCTTGAAGTTCTTGTTGTCGAGCATGTCGCCATCCCAGAGGGCAGCGTTGATACCGAAGAGGCCACCGGAAATATTCGGGTTGAGGACATCCTTTTCGCCCTTCACCACGACCTTGATTACAGGCGGACGTTCCTTGGCCTTGACTTCACGCTGGTTGGTCAAGCGGACATTGTCAATCTTGAAGCCACCGGCAGTACCTTCACCACTCGGCTTGAAGTCGAGAGCGACGACACCCTTGAGGTCGAAGAGACCGTTTTCGATAGCGTCAGGCGGTTGATAGTACGGGAACTTGCCGAAGGTACGGAACGGAACGAGCAGCGTCGTCTTGCCCTTCGGGGCACCGACGTTGGACACGTAGATTTCGTTACCGGCATCAGACACCTGGACAGTGATGGACTGCCAAGCCTTTTCGGAATAGACGTCGAACATGATGCCCCAGTGCTTCGTCCAGTCGCGGTCCACTGCAGGACGTCCGGTCTTTCTCATGTCAAACACGACGTCCACCCAGTCTGCGAGGAGGTAGTGCTGGATGTTCAAGCAGTTGCCCTTGAATTCCGGGCAGTTTTCGATCTTGAAGTTAAGCTGGGACTTCGGACCCGTAGACGGTTCCCACAAATCCTTCGAGAACTTGGATTCGAAGTCGGTGAGGATGAGATCCTTTTCGTTGGACTTGAAGGAATCCCACTTGAGATCCGGATCCACCCAGTCGATATTCTCGGTGAACGTGATCTGGTCGACGAAGACTGTCACAGGAGCCGGCTTGCCCGGTTCGCCCTGGTTTTCGCCCTTGCCCACGGAGAAGCGGATTTCCTGAATCTTGTCCCACTTCACGTCCTTGGCCACTTCAGCGGACTTGTTAGCGTCCCAAGCCTTACCCTTGTCGGTGAAGCGCTTGAGAGGAATCTTCACAAGCTGCCAATCCTTGGAAACCTTGGCCCAGTCATTGAGGCCGACCTTGGTCTGGCTCTTGATGTCATTGCCCTGGTTGTCGAGGATACCGACGTAGAGCTTTTCACCGCCGAGCTTACCCTTGATCCAGAAGTAGAGACCGCCCTTGTTGCGGACCTTGGAAAGGTCGATGTACTTGCCTTCACCAAGCGAGTAGGTCACACCGGACCAGTCGTTGTTGTCGATGTACATGGCGAGCACGTTGCTGTTGCCCGGGGTATTGGACTTGGCTTCACGCTGGGCGGTAAGACCACCGTAGTTGTAAGCAAAGCCCTTGACCTGATTGTCGTAGAACGTAGCGAGCGTCTTCGCCTTGCCGTCAAGCTTTTCGGGGTTTGCCGGACCGTCGATGATGTCTTCGTTTTCGTCCCAGTAGATCATCTGCTGCTTCGGAGCTGCCTTCGGGCCACCCTTCACAATTTCGATGTTGTCGACCCAAACTTCGAATTCGCTAGCAGCGCTCTTGTCGATGGAGAAACGAATTTCCGCAATCTTGTCCCAGTCGATACGGGCCGGGAATTCGGACTTGCGGGTGTTGTCCCAATAAAGGCCACGATCCGGGAAGTCCACGAGAGGAATGGAAACCTTCCTCCAGTCTGTCGTCACGGAGCCACCATCGATGTACTTGTTCAACGGAAGCACAACCTGAGTCTTCTTGCCGTCGCTGACTTCTTCGTCCAAGAGGCCGATTTTAACGGCTTCGCCGCCGTTCTTGCCCTTGATCATGAACTCGACCCTGGAGTCGAGCATAAACTTGTCCAAGTTAAAAAATTCATTGTAAAGGCAGATGGAAGCACCGGAGTATTCCTTCGGGTCCAGCTTGATGTTCAAGGCAGCCTTGGACTTGAAACCACCAGTCTTAGTGATGGTAACGCCCTTGCTCGTTCCGCCGTAAGAGTAGTCGTATCCGCCCGGACGATACTGTTCATCGAAGAACTTGTACACGGCCAGATGCGGTCTTTTCGGCTGAGCCATTGCAGCTGTAACGCTTAAGCCAAGAATGGCCAGCGAGGCAACTTTCAATGATTGCTTAATCATATTGTGCATCCTTTTGTTGTTTTTTACCTTAATTTAAAATCTTCTATAAGAAAAAACGTACACGCCAAATTCATTAGCGTGCACGCTTGAAAACGAAATTACTTGGCTTCCTTCAACATCTTTTCTACGAGATCCGGGCTGAAGCGGTCTTGACGCTTGCCGTTGATGTAGAAGTTCGGAGTGCCCTGCACGCCGACCTTGACGCCCAACTGGAAGTCCTTGTCGATGCGAGCCTTCATGGCGGAATCAAGCACCATGTCCTTCTTGAACTGTTCAACGTTGAGACCGATTTCCTTAGCGACAACGAGGTAGATGGAATCGGAAAGTTCACGAGAGTGCGGTGCGAGAGCATAACGGTATTCCCAGAACTTGCCCTGCTTCTGTGCTGCGATAGAAGATGCCGCTGCGGCCTGGGCGTTGGAGTGGAAGCTGAGCGGGAAGTGCTTGTAGACAAACTTGATCTGGTCCGGATACTTCTTGTTGAGGTCCTGCATCACCGGAGCGATACGAGAGCAGTACGGGCACTGGAATTCGGTAAATTCGACAATCGTGAGTTTCGGGTTCTTGGTGTTGCCAAAGACCGGGCTGTCTTCATCAGGAATATCCCAAACCTTGTTGTCTTCTTCCATTTCCTTGCGGGCCTGTTCGAGGGAAATTCCACGCTTGTCGAGAGCGTACTTGATGATTTCAAATTCTTCCTTGACCTGCTTAAAATCCTTTTCGAGGCTGTCGAGGCGGGCCTGCTGGTTGAACGAACCGCCAGCGGAAGCCTGATTGCAAGCGACGAAGCTGGAGACTAAAATTGCCATAGCAAAGAGAGAGAAACGTTTCATGTTTGTCCTTTAGTTAAGAAAATTGACGAGCCAGATTGGCCCAAGATTCTAGTGAAATATAATAATGAAATAATGAAATGATTTAGGAATAAAGAAAAAAAGCTAGCGATTGAGCTTGGACGCCAAATACTCCTCAAAATTACGCCAATAATCGGACTCGTCAAACTCGTGCGAAGCAAACACAAGGCAAATCGAGCCCGACGAGAAGTTCAGTTCCTCGGCCCAGATGCCAGGCGGAACCAAAAGACCGTAATACGGTCTGTCCATGCGGAACACCTTCTCGTTCACGCCATCGCACACGCGGATGTCAAACGCCCCGCTTGCCGCCACGAGCAACTGCGAACATTCCCTATGCGCATGCCCGCCGCGGGATTCGCCACCGGGAATGTCGTAAAGGTAAAACACCCGTTTGATGTCGAACGGGATATCCTTGCCCTTTTCGATAGGCGTAAGGCATCCGGAACGTTCCGAATGACGTTCAAACGAAAGCAGGCGGCAATCGTCGATACTCGATAAAGGGAGCCGGTTAGCCATGGCGACAGGCCTCCATGAACTTATCAAAATCCCGAATGTAGTCCTCTTCGGCAAACGTCTGCGACGAAAGCACGAGAGCAAGTGAATTTGTCGAAAAATTGTCGAGAGTGCGCCAGTGCATGGGTGGCAGATAAAGCCCGTAATAGGAGCGGGATAGCGAATAACGTTTTTCCTCCACGCCATCGTGAACAACGACGTCGAAACTCCCCGAGAGGGCGACAATCATTTCTTGCTGCGTACGGAAGGCATGGCTTCCGCGCAGGCAGCCGCCCGGCACGTCGTAAATCCAGTAACAACGTCGAATGTCAAAAGGAATTTGCTTCTGGGACTCCAAAACACTCAAGTTCCCACGTTCGTCCAAGAACTTGGGGAGCTGGATAATCTGCGCTTTAGCTTCTAAAATCGACATTTACGGAGATAATATATTAATTTTTTTAGGTAGTAAGCAGTTGGTAGAACTTAGAGCTTAGTAGGAAGTAGGAAGAACGCGTCATCCCGAGAAGCGAAGCGACAAGGGATCCAGTGAAGCTTGGTGTTTAGTCCTTGACGCAGCGGACACTGTAACCAGAGCACTTGCAAAGATTATAGTCCAGATAGAAAACATGCGAATTGTGCATCACGGAATAAGCATCATACTTCCCAGAATATTCCCCGTCCCCATCATATTCTGTCGAACTCCAGAAATAAGCACCCCCACTATAAAACTGTTCAGGAGAGTCATGCATATAACCAGCGGAAACCGCTGAAAAACCAAAATCATCCGTGTTGTTTTCACCGTTCAAGTTATTTTTGACATCCATGTCTTTTTTTGACATAAGTGTTTCCAGCGGGCCATTTTCACATGCAACATCAGGATCGCATTCAACTACAGCGGTAAGAAGTCTGTCCCATTCTCCATAGTCGGGCAAATGCCAACCTTCGGGACACACCCCGCGAACCGGAAATTTCGGGGAGCAGAACTTGGTATAGCCACAGCCCTTGCCATCCGAACTGAACACGCCAGCACTGTCCATCGCAGCGCCCCAGGTATAAAGACGCCCAAACTTGTCGCAGTTATCGGCAGATTTTTTTAAACAATAGCTATCCTTTACCTCGTAGTTCAAATTTTCTGCCATCCACACTTGATCGCCAATTTGGACCGTCTTGTAAATCTGTCCGTCTCGTTTATCCTTCATTTCACCGTATTTGATATCGGGATTCAAGAAATCCCAGCTTTTCTTTTGATAATTTTCCACAGCAGGATTACTGTCATCGCCACAGGCGACAACGACAAAAGCCGCAATTAACGCGGCATAAAAGACGGACTGTCTGATTAAATTTTGCACTCCTTGAATATATATTTTTAGTTCCTGGTTGTTAGCTTGATTTATAAGCAACAATAAACAAAAACTATTGTTGCAAGGCAATCAGCAAAAGACCAACCTCTTCCTACTGTCTACCACCTACTTCCTACTAAAATCTTTACTATATTTATGCATATGAGTGAATATTTGCATAAATCGTTTGGTCCCGTAATCCCGAAGGATTTCAACAAGGATTATGGTGAACAGGGCTTTTTGCTGGAGAACGGAAAGACTCTCCCCGCCCTCACCATCCGTTACGAGACCTATGGCACACTGAACGCCGCCGGCGACAACGCCGTGTGGGTCTGTTCGCCGTTGACCGCCGATGCGCACGCGGCCGGCTGGTACACCGAAAACGACAAGAAGCCGGGCTGGTGGGATGAACTCATCGGGCCGGGCAAGGCTATCGACACAGAACGTTTCTTTGTAGTTTGCAGCAACATCCTTGGCGGATGCAAGGGCACCACGGGCCCGGCAACCATCAACCCGCGCACGGGTAAGCCCTACGGCAGCACCTTCCCCACCATCACGATAGGGGACATGGTACACGCCCAGAAAGAACTTGCCGACAGTCTCGGCATCAAGGAATTCTACGGCGTCATCGGCGGATCCATGGGCGGATTCCAGGCGATGAAATGGGCCATCTACTATCCTGAACAAGTGAAGCGCATCATCGTCATCGCTAGCTCCCCGCGTTTTTCGAGCCAGGCGCTCGGTTTCGAAGTCGTCGCACGAGACATCATCACGCAGGACCCGAACTTCAACGGCGGCGATTTCTACGACGGTCAGGAGAAACCGGACATCGGGCTTGCCAACGCACGCAAGCTTGCCCATATCACGTACCTTTCCGCCGTGGGCATGGAGAAAAAGTTCAAACGTGCGCAGGACCAGGAAAACAAAAACCACGCGGTAACCTACTCGACACCGTTCGACTTGAACCTGCCTATCGAAAGCTATTTACGTTATCAAGGCACAAAGTTCGTCAATCGCTTTGACGCGAACAGCTACTTGCACATCGCGCATGCGACAGACGCTTTCGACCTCGAAACGGAATACGGCAGCATCGAAAATGCGTTCAAGGACATCAAGGCCGAAGTTTTGAACGTGAACCTTTCGACGGACTGGCTGTTCCCGCCGCACGAAAGCCGCCGCATCACGAGCGCGCTCTTGAACGACGGCAAATCGGTCACGAGCCTCGAACTCGACACGCAGTTCGGACACGACGGATTCCTCATCGAAGTCGGCGAACTCGGCAAAGCCGTGGGTCGTTTCCTCGATTCGAAAATTATCCCGCAGAACGGGACGCAGGCCGTTCCTGTATTCCACAACCAGAGCGACTTTGACCTTATGGGTAAACTCGTGAAAGAAGGGAGCCACGTGCTCGACCTCGGTTGCGGCAGCGGAGATTTGCTGGACTACCTGGTCCGCAAAAAGAAAGTCACGGGATTCGGCATCGAAAAGAACATCAAGGGTATCCTCGACTGCCTCGAAAACGATGTCCAAGTGATCCAGCGCGACTTGGACGAGAGCGGCCTCAAGGACATCAAGGACGCAAGCTTTGATTACGCCATCATCAACCGCACGATTCAAGAAATCCGCGATCCGGTGGCTCTGTTGAACGAACTTTTACGCGTGGCAAGGCGCGTCATCGTGACGTTCCCGAATTTCGGTCACTGGTCCGCCCGCGGAAGCCTCATGCTGCACGGTCGCATGCCGATTTCCAAGGAACTCCCCTACGAATGGTACGATACACCGAACATCCGCGTGCTCACGCTCAAGGATTTCTACACTTTGTGCCGCAAGGAAGGGTTCAAGATAGAGAATCTGCACTTCCAGAACGAACACAAGATAAGCAAATTCTTGACGACAATAGGACTCCCGAACTTTGGCGCCGAGCATGTGATTGCGACGATTAGTAAACTATAGGTTCTAGGTATCAGGTAACAGGTTTTAGGAATATAATCGCGCCATAGGCACCAAACTAACCTAATTCCTATAGCCTATCTATATTTTAAGAGCGTAGAATTTAGTCCATAGTCATTGGTCAATGGTCATTAGAGCTTTATAATCAGTCAAAAAGCACCTAATATAAACTACTGACTAATGACTAACAACTAATAACTTACTAATTTCTAAGAGCGTAACGATCTAAGTTCTACCAACTATTATTTAACTAATAACTGCGGCAAAGCCGCAAGAATCAAAATGTCCATAATCTCCATGACCGGGTTCGGCAAGAGCGAATCCACCCTGCAAGGAATCACGTGCGTCATCGAAGTGCGCTGCGTCAACAGCCGTTTCCTCGAAATTTCAAGTAAGATTCCGAAGAACTTCGCCTACCTGGAAAACGATTTCAAGGCTCAGATCAAGGATAAGCTGGTCCGCGGTTCCGTGAACCTGTCCATTACGCTCGGGGCGGGAAACTCCGGGAACATTCCTGTTTGCTACAACGAAGCCGCCGTCGCCAAATTCGTCGAAATCACGAAGGCCATGCAGGCTAAATACAACATCGCTGGAGAAATCAAGCTCGAACACGTGCTCGCCATCCCCGAAGTTTTGCAGTTTACGGACGGGAACGCCGACAACGAAGTCTGGGAAAAACACCTGAAGGCGGAACTCGACAAAGCTTTGAACGGCGTCATCGCCATGCGCGAAAAAGAAGGCGCAAACCTTGCCGTGGACCTCACCCGTCGCGTAAACCACCTGAACGATGTCATCGACAAGGTCGAAGTCCTCGATCCGCAGCGCATCGAGACGTGGAAGGTCAAGTTCCGCGAACGCATCAACACGCTCATGAAGGACTCCGAAATCGACGAAGTGCGCCTGTTGCAAGAAGCCTGCATCATGGCGGACAAGCTCGACATCCACGAAGAAATCACGAGATTCAGGAGTCACAACAAGCTGTTCCTCGACGCCCTCGCCCAGGGCGGCGCCCAAGGCAAGAACCTCGGGTTCATCTTGCAGGAAATGGGCCGTGAAGCGAACACTCTCGGCACCAAGTGCCAAAACGCCGAAATAGCTGCTCTCGCCATCGAACTCAAAAACGAAATTGAGTGCATCAGGGAACAGAGTATGAACGTCGCCTAAGGCGAGCGTTGCAGAAAAATGCTTGCATTTTTCTATTACCGAGCCGCAGCGACGTAGAATTTGCGAAGCAAATTCTCATGTTGCATAAGCCGAGCGATGCAGCAAGCACAATTTTTCAACACAATTTCTCAACGTGGATTTTTTATCCATAGAAAGCTCTACGAAGGTAGAGCTTTTTACGTTAAAACAATCTAGAATTAAGAATGTAAAGAACAAAAAACATCCACACTCCAACAACAAGCGTCTCGAGCAAACAGCCCGAGACGCTTTTGAATGTATAAAAGCCCCTAAAACCTACTCTTTTTGCATCGTAAAGACCGTCGTAATCTCGGTCGAATCCCTTACGCCATACAAATCCGTATAATACGCAGTCCACGTGACCGTGGTATCCCTCTCGAGGGGGCCGTCCAAAAAAGTATAGATGTGCGAGTTATACCTTTTCAAAGTCAATGGATAATTTTTGACAACTACATTTGACATGACATACTCTACGGAAACATGCGCCACACCATTTTCATCATAAGAAATGGAATTTTCATACGATGAAATGCCCGCCCAATCAGGCAATCCATAACCATCAAATTCGTAATAGCTGAGGAAATTGTCAGTTGCCCCATAAAATTCCCCCTCACGATATTCATAAGGCCCAACAGTCACCGTATCGAACACATCCCGCAATTTTTTCTTATCCAATTTAGGTGTTTCTACATACGGCGGGATATAATCCACTTTGCGGAATTTTCCATAATTGACGAAAATAGTATCGACACGCTTGATTTCAACTTTTTCGTGAACAACGGAATCCTCCGAGACATACCTTCTCTTTTTTGAAAGCCCCTCAGCGGAATATACCGCGACAAAATCCCGATAAACTTTCTTCCAAGTACAACGAAAATAAAAGTCCTCGATATCGCAGGTCATCTCGTCTGTCATCGCGGTGACCGTATCGAGCTTATTCTTCCCCGAAAAAATGACAAAACTATAAGCCTGTAGATCCGTATAAACCGTATCACAAACAACATTTTCCGGACAATTGTCGTGTGCGGCAACACCCTTGAGTTCTCCACCGCAAGCAAAAAGAAAAATGACGACACCGCTTAAAAGAAAATACTTGAGCAAACCTTTTAACATGCATTCCAAACTTGTAAAATCATTCGCAATCGAGACAAGTCCATTCGACAACGCCGTCGCCGTTGCCGTCAAAACGTTCGCGCGTATATTTTTCAATGTCGATAAGGAAGCCGATATCGCCTGCATTTTCCGTGCAGCAGCCGTCACAATCGCTGTCGGAGCACATGTCATAAACTACAGCGTCAATCGTCGAACCGTTCATACGAAGTCTGAATGTTTTCAGTTTGTACTTTTTCCAGTCCTTTTCGTGGACCGCAATGATATTGTGCTCTTTCACCCACTCTTCGGTCATTTGACCATCGACGCCTGCAAAGTAGCCCGCCCACGTGCAGCCATTGTATTCAATGCATTCTTCGCTGCCAGGTTCCGGCCAAGACGTGTACCACGTGAGATTCGCCTGATGCCAAACCGTGTCCGCAACAGTCTCGCTTGCAGAAGAAAGCGCACTTGACGAAGATGGAGCAACGTTTTCAGAACTGCAACAAGAAGTAGATTCCGGAACAGAGTCCGGAATGACATTCGCAGAAGAAGATTCCGCGACAGATTCGCTCGACGAAGACGGCGCAGCATTATCACCGAACGACAAATTCACAACAGTCGACGAACTCAGCGAAGATTCAGCCACATTCCATACTGCAGGAGGATTTTCATCCGTGCATGCCATTAGACCAATCACAGCACCAGCAACGGAACAAACAACAACAGACTTCAACAGTTTTTTC
>Ga0310696_10005277_pt1 | contig 15633 bp, 27 predicted proteins | sample AusTroGonzalo_MG_4_FD_203885 | JGI IMG/M metagenome (GOLD analysis project Ga0310696, IMG submission 203885) | Bovine rumen microbial communities from tropical cattle in Woodstock, Queensland, Australia - Gonzalo_02 (v2) (version 2) | ecosystem: Host-associated > Mammals > Digestive system >...
GCTGAGCTCCCGCCCGCGGCCGATCGCGAACAGGGGGGATCAGAGCACGACGTGCCCCATCTCATCCGCCCGCCAGCGCTTGCGGTTGTGCTCCTCCAGGTGGCAGTTCTTACATAACAGTTCTAAGTTGTCCCAGTTCAGCGCGATCGCCGGATCGCTAAGGTTCTCCGTCGTTAGCTTCTGTTTGTGGTGCACTTCCTCGCCGGCTACAACCAAACCCTTCGCCCAGCAGCGCTCACAGAGTCCTCCCTTGCTGGCTTTGTACGCTCTCGCGCACTTAATCCACGGCCATGACATATAGAACGCCCTGGCGAATGGTTCCGAATTGCTCACCTGCTCCCACCTCAGCAACAATGGCGAGCTTCCCGCCGGCACGGAAGGAGAAGCCGCCCGGCCCCCGCATGACTGGCACGCAAATGAAAACACCCGGGTCATGTCCTCCCCGGGTGCTACCTTTGCACGGTACCATTATATTCCTATGGCCGCGCACATTCTACAACATCTGTCACATGAATTTATTGTTGCCTTTAAGTCACCATTGTCCCAAAGTACGTACCACCAAGTTTTTGAATGATGTCTTTTATCGCAATCCTTGTTTGAATCGGATATACTTCATTGACATCATCCTCTTGTGATATGTCTTCAAGAAGCCCAAGAAGAATTGACCATTCTTCTGCCGTTAGCATTAGAATCATTCCCACTTCACCGACCTTTCTGTGTTAAAGCGTCATTGTCTTTTTTATCGGCATATTTCTCAAAAAATTCTGTATACTCGTTTACTGACAAGGTTTGTTTGGCTAAATCAATAACCATATTGCTAATTGTGTTCAATGCTTTAGCAATAGAGTCAAACACATCTTTGTACATATCGTCCATGCATTCATCTCCTCACTTAAATCGTCATTTAACTCAGCCCCTCAATATATGCCGTTCTCAGTCTGTTCACATGCTGCCGGCTGAGCTCCAGCTGCTCGCCGATCCGCTCATCTGTCCAGCCCAGTGCATAGTAATTCCTGACAATGATCCTGAGCCGCCGGTCATCGATTGCGTCCATGATGAGCTCGAACTCCCGGACCATGCCGCTCAGTTCTCTGCACTTTGCCTCGATCTGATCCAGCACCTCATCTGTGTCCGCCCGCTGCAGCATAGCCGCCTCCGGGTCATTCGTTCCCCTGGGCATTCCCGTCAGCTGCACGGCTCTCATGGGCCGCGGTCCGCCGATGAACTGGTTCAGGAACTTGCTCTGCCTCTCCAGCGTCTCGATCTCGATCACGATGTCCCGATAATTCTCCAGCAGCTCGCGTTTGGTCATGATATCACCTCCCGGTCATTCATCGACAAGGTCAACCCGGTCGTTCGCCTTCAGCCAGATCTTCTTCTGGTTGTCGTACAGGCTTTCGCAGTCATAGCCCTTAATTCTTTTTCCGTCCTTAATGTAGTACGTCGGCTCTCCGCCCTTCTTCCGCCAGACTTCATCACTGTCCGGCAGCGTAAAGAAATCCGCCAGGCCCAGATTGCAAACAAGTTTAGATCTGCTCATCACAATCACCTCCCGGTCAGCTTCCGCCGGATCTCGTCCAGCGTTTCCATCACCCGGATCTTCCGGCCCATGATGCAGATCGTATGATCGTAAAACGCGGCGACCTGGCCCACGTTGACGAACACCTCGCCCCGCGGAGCGTAATCAATCGCGCCGTCATCATCCACATCCGTCAGCGCTCCCCGGAACTCCACAAAATGGGCTTCCTTCGCTTCGATTTTCTTACCCATCATCATTTTGCACCTCCTTGTATCGTTCAATCATGCCCTGCTCAGCCTGCCAGCTGATGCTTCCGGGCTTCAGGTAGTTGTAGTAATACATCGGATAACCAAACGTCGCATAAACCGGGCACTTATCCATCATCGCACGGTGGAAGCCCACGTCCGACCAGTGCGGCAGATCTGAGAACCGGGTCTCCCCGATGAACTCACGCCTCCAGCACTTGTTCCAGACCGCCACCGATCCCGGTGTATGCTGAGGAATGTACCCGACACCCTTCCATATGAAGTCGAAGAAGATCATGTCCGTGCGCTGGTTCGCCCGACATTCGATGGCGTTTTTCAGCATATCCAGCACGTACTCGTGCAGCCACCAGTCATCATGATCCAGGAACAGAATCCATTCTCCATCCGCGGCATCGATCCCGGCGTTCCTGGCAAGGCCGTCCAGGCCGTACTGGGTCGTGATCACCTTGTCGGCGTATCCCGTAGCGATCTCTGCCGTTTCATCTGTGCAGTTATCGCAGACCACGATCAGTTCGTAGTCCGTGAACGGCTTGCTCCCGATCTTCTGGTACCTGATCGAGTGCAGGCACTTATCCAGGAACGCATCCGCGTTGTGCGCCGGCACGATGACGGAGAAAAGCGGCTTACTCATATACGATCACCTCCCGCCAGTACCGATACAGCCCGTCCACATCTTCAGACACCAGCATAGGCATCGCTTCGGCAATCATGTCCAGAGGCCAGTCCCACCATTTCGTCTCTTTGATCTTGAAGCACTGCCACCTGTGACGGATATGTTCCGCAGGTGCTCCGCCGACAATCTCCCAGTCTTCCACGGCCTTCGTCACGACGCTTCCGGCCCCGATCACGGCTCCGTCGCCGATCGTAACCCCGCTCAGGATCGTCACGTTGTCGCCGATCCATACATCGTTCCCGATGACCACATCACCCTTGCTTTTGCACTTTCCGCCGTCCAGCAGCACGTCGAACGGGTACGTTGTGCACCACTCAGTATGGTGTTCGCCTCCCAGCAGGATGTTCACGTTCCCGCCGATGCTGCAGAACTTGCCGATCTTCAGCTTGTTCCCGGTCTTCCAGTCGTAAACTGTCGGGTGCCCGTATGTGAAATCACCGACGGTGATGTTCTCTGTTACCCAGGCGGCCACATCGCCCGCGCACCGCTTCCGGAGAATCTCCAGCTTGTTCAGCGTGTCGCTCATTTCCACTTCACCGACCTTCCTGCCTTACGGCAAGCGTTAGTCCTGCAATAATATTGTCCCTATACATCTCAAGCCATTTCCGCAAATCACTTTCGGCAATGTGCTTTCCGATTTCTTCAGGAGATGTAATGGTTTCAATATCCTTACGAACAATTTCAAACCAACTGTCTGTATCTCGTTTACGCATCAAATAACATTTCTGTTCAAGATCAGAACGAACACATTCATAACTGTCATCATCATTCCATGATTCGTCAAGATAATCACCACGAATAAGGACTTCCATAGCATCGTCAAGTGTAATCATAAGACTCATTTCCACTTCACCTGCTTCCCGCAGTACCAGCAGTACCGGCACTTGATCCGCTCCTCGACATTCACCAGCCGGACGCCGCAGCTCCCGCACCGGGCATATCCGTCCGGCCCGATCACCCGGAGCACCTGCAGCGGGATGTCCGCCGTTTCCACCCGTACCGGCCTCGTCTTCTTTTCCGCTGTCTCTTTCATTTCCGTGTCCTCCCTTCCTTCATTCGCTTCCACGCTTGCTTCATCATCGCCCGCGGGAAGTCCGGCACCTCCGTCCGGGCCGCGCTCTTCGCGCTTTCGTATTCCGTCTTCCATGCCTGATATCGTTCGCACCGGCCATGACACAGCAGGATCCGCTCCGTGCATCCACGGCAAGGGCATTTCCCTGGCATCAGTAACCAATCCTTTCCTTTAAATATTGTTCTGCCTCTTCCAGGGATGGGAATTCTTTCTCCTGTTTGTTTTTGTGGATCACTACAAAACACTTCCGGCTCCTTTTTTCAATCTCGGAAGTAGTGCCCCACATCCCATACCTGGCAATCTTCTTCTTTTTTCCGCCATCCTGTTCCACAATACGGTCCGTTAACCGTGTAAGCATGATTTTCACCTCCGTTTCATCTTCCGGGTGACAACCGGGTGACCAGCGGGTGACAACGATTGCTCCCTTGTCACCCGGTCGTAGCCGTTATATTTCAATGCTTTGAACCTCGTCGGGTGACCGGGTGACAACCAATTGCCTTATTTCCTTTACAAAAATATTTTTTACTCTCTTTCAAAAAAATACCCAAAAGCAAGCGCATACGTTGTCACCTTGTCACCCGGCCCTTATTTTTCAAGGGTTTGACCGGGTGACAACCCCTTTTTTGTTGTCACCCTGTTGTCACCCTGTTGTCACCCGAAGCAATAAAAATTGCTTCCATGTGACTTCCGGACGCTGGCTCCGGACTCTTTGCAGCACCGCTCCGTAAACTGTTTCCGGACCAGCGGCGCCTGATATCCCTCTGCGGATGCCCACTGCCGGAACTCTTCATACACATCGGACGTCTTTTTCCCATCAAGGAATGCCCGCCAGTCATAATCGTCGGAGATCGTGTCCGCCGTAAAACTCACGAACTGGTCACTCTCTTCCATGATCTGGGCGACCACGCGCCTGGACTCTTCCGATACGGTAAATGTCAGGTTCCGTGCCAGCACACTTTTCATTCCGTCGATCGCCAGCTTCAGGAAGGCTTCCTTGTTCTCTTCCGTTGTCAGCTTCTCGATCAGTTCCGTGTCCTTCTCTTCATCCGAATACACCCGGTTGAATCCGATCATCAGCATTTTCTTTGCCGTGGCATCGTTATCGTCCCGGAAGCGTGGAATCTTATTGAACACGAACAGCATCCGGCTTTCGATCTTCACGGTGAACCGGTTCTGGTAAAGCAGCTTGATCTGCATCTCATCGCCCTGGATGATCCGGCGGAGGTTCGACAGATCTGTCGTGAACTTGCTGGATCCGTCATCCACGATGTTCACCGGCTTGTCGATCAGTTCCGCGATGGCATTGGAATCCTTCAGGTTCTGGATCGGTGTGCTGCCCACGTTGTCTTCTCCGACAACTTCCCGGATCATCCGGAGGAATGTGCTCTTTCCGGTGTCCGCCTTTCCTTCGATGGCCCACCACTTCTTGATCGGCTTGTCCGAGTAAAAGCAGCACCCGGCCAGCTCATAGAGCATCTTCTTCTTTACTTCATCGCCCTGGCACCAGTCCGTGATGATACGGTCCACAAAGGCCGTATCGGCTCCCGGGTTGTAGTTCACGTCAAAGTACCGGAAGATCGGAACATCCGCTGTTCCGTAGGGAATGAACTCCTCCGTCCGCCAGTTCATGATCCCGTTCCTGAACCCGACATAGTAGGCGTCAAACTTCACGTTATCCTCCTTCTGGAAGGAACGGATCATCGTCTGGGCGGCCTTCTGCTTTTCCGGTTCCATCCCGCGGACAGCGATCAGTTCATAATTGATGAACACATCGCTGAGCAGCTTGTAGTACTTTCCGTCAACGATGCGGTACAGCGCTTTTCCGAACTGCTGCACTTTGGCCGCGTCCCGGAGATCCCGGACAAGGTCCCTGTATTCGCCTCCCTTCTTCGCCTTCTTTTCGTTTTCCTTAGCAAAGCCTGTTTTTTCCTCAAAGGTCTTCTGGGAAAGGAACTTCTGAAACTCATCCTCCGGCAGCGGTTCGTCGAAGATGAACTGGTTAATGATCGTGAACAGGCGGTCATAATCCCGCTTATTGATGTTCGCCAGTACGTTGAACGGCGTCTTGTTCGCCGAATTCTTCGACCTCCTGCAGTTGGAAGTGTTCCATTTGAATAATGTTTCTTCCCGGCTGCCCTGGGAAAGCCCGACAATGCTGGTATATTCCGAGTCGTTCGGTTTGATGATCTTGTCGCTCTTCGGGTATAACCACCGCGGGATTGTCTGGACCATGTCCGGATCCGCGAGCACCTCCCGCTCTTTCCCGTTAATTTTCAGCACTTCGTAGGAACAGTTAATCCCATACTTGTAATCCGCGATCAGGCCGATTGCCGTTTCCACATGGTTGTGGTTCATTAGCTGCTCATTACAGAAGAAGGTGAAGTGCATCCCGCGCCGTGTCCGTGTAATCCGGCATTTGATCTGATAGGCGTCAATGATCCGTTTCAGCCGTTCGGCGTGGCCGCTGTCATCGATATCCACCATGACGGTGGTATCGCTCATTACGCCGGCGTAAGAGTCATACTGCTGGGCCTCTTCCAGGGTGAGCAGCGGTTCTCCGTCCTTGAACGGCTGGGCGGCGGTTTTGTCGTTGTTGCATTTGATAAAACCCCGGTACAACGACTCATTCATCCGAACACCACCTTGCCAGGCCGAAGTCCATCGCTCTGTTCCTCGCCATTTCGATGTAATATTGCTTATCCACTGATTCAATCCCGAACCGGCGGCCCATGATGTCGGTCAGATCCGGGTCTCCCAGATCCCCGAACACAATGGTGCTGCTTTCCGGCGTGTTGGCGTACTTTTCATGGGTGCCCTCCCGGTTTTTCGCCTTGGAGATGATCTCCCCGTCGCATACCGCGAACACCCGGAAACATTTGTGATCCCTGACCTCGTTCTGGCCGAAGTATACGTGGCTGTACCGGCTGCTCAGCTTCACAATCTTCTGAAACTTCACCAGGTCTTCCGGAGCGTTATGGGAATCGATATAATCAGTGATCGCTTCCCAGCTCATCTTCCGGAGACCTTCCCGGACCGCTTCGTTCACAATGGCCAGGTCGTTATCCAGGTCACCGTTGAATTTCACGTAGGCGCCTTTTGCTTCTTCCTTGCCGTCATCAAACCGGATCAGGTAGTTGTTCACGTCCTTCTGCCAGATCTCAGTCACATTTTCGAAGGAAAGCCCCATTTTCGTGGCTTTTTCCCATTCGTGGCAGATTTCTTCTACCTTCTCCCTGTCGCATCCGGTGCAGTCGACAATGATGCCGTCCGTGTTGCTCTGAATCAGTTCACAGGTTCCTTCCAGCATTTCCAGAAGCATCAGCAGCATCAGCTGCCCGTTGATGCACACATCGTGGTTCCGCTGCGGATCGTATGCCCTGGAGAATTCCTGATTGGTGATCCCGAAGGTGCTGTTCAGGATGATCTTATACGGCGCCTGTTCCTGCTTCTTTCCGGCCTTCTTCAGTTCCACGCGCTTGTTGTAGATCTCCGTGAACAGTTCCGGTTCTTCGCTTTGCCTGGTCAGAAGGCCGTGCTGGATCATGATGGACGGATAATAGGAAGTGACGTCAATGTGGAGCAGCTGCCCCTGCCGGTGGATCCGTTTTACCGCGCCGTGGATTCCTCCCAGGGCGAATGTGTGCGGCACCCCGGAGATGACGATTTCCTTCTTCTGGCCGTCCATGTAGTTCTGCGGATTGGAGAAGAAATCCAGCACCTCCGTATACTTCCGGATCCGGACGCACGGCAGGATATTGTTCGTCCATTCCTGGTGTTTCAGGCTCAGGTTCCGGTTGCATTTCAGCACCTTCGCCGTCAGCTGGGCCTTCGTCAGCCGGTAATCCGTTTTCGGGAGCCCGAAGGTTTCGATCAGGCTTTTCTGGGCCATGAAGTCATAGATCCGGCGCTTCAGCACCTCCACCGTTTCCAGTACGTCATGGGTGCAGTAATGAATCGTTTCCGCTTTCATCTCTTCCGTGAATTCACCGGCATAGTCGAATGGGATGGATGATTCTTCGATGCTGTGGCCCATGAACGCTTCCAGTTCCTTCAGGGAGCGGAACCTGTCGCCGGTGTCGTAGGATATAAAACCCTCCGGCGGCCCTCCGCCCCTTATGGTTCTTCCGGATTCGATCAGGTCCTGGGAGACCCGGTACAGCGTTTCTCCTTGGCACGCGTTGTACACGGCTCCCAGAACGTAGGAATCGTAGTGATTGGAGTTGTAGCCGATCCAGATCCAGTCGCGGTGTGCGTCATAGAAGTCCACCAGCTGCTTCTGGTCTGTGATCGCTACAATCTCTTCTCCGATGGCTATGACCACGCACCAGAATCTCCGGAAGACTTCAAAGTCGTATACCAGGATGTCCGGGTACTTCTCAAACAGTTCTTTCGTGGTCATGTCTGCACCTCATCACAGGGGAAGGATTTCCCCGTAGTAGCTGGAAAACGCCTTTTTCACCTGCACCTGGATCTCCGTGCCGATCAGTTCATCCTTGTGGGCAATGTCCTTGCCGAAGATCTCCTTGAAGCGCTTGTAGGCCCGCTGCTCCCGCTCCGGATCCCTGACCCACTTCTTCAGGTCCTTGATGAATTCGGACGTGGTGTACTTGCTCTCGTACAGCTCATCGTTGTACCGGTATTCCACGTGGATCCCGACGTTGTCGGTATAGATGTTCTCGATCGTTGTCTTGATGATGCCCTTCACCGGGCTGTCGAACTTCTTCGCCCGCTGGGTTTCTTCGCTCTCCCACAGGGAGCAGAAGTTTTCGTAGACGTAGATATCCCGCCGGACACCGACCTGCTCCGGAACTTCCGCGAAGCTGCAGCCGAAATACTTCTGGCTCCACTCTTCGCACTTCTGGGCCTTCTCCGGGTCGTCCACGAACTGGCCCTTTTCCCGGTCGTAGTTCTGCTGGTTGAACTTAACCGTCCGCAGCACATCGTTCTGCTCGTCATAAAACTTCATTTCCAGCCGGTTGCCGTTTACGATTTCGGCCTTGATCATTTCGCAATTTTCGATACGTTCCATAATTTCACTTCTCCTCTACAATTTTGTAATCGATATCAGTCAACAGTTGTTTCGCCAGGATCACGTTGGCCTTGCCGGTGATCCGGATGACCATATAGGGTTCCGTGCTTTTCGCCTTCATGGTTTCGTGCCGGCGGTCCACGTTGTCCATTGCGGTAACCAGGTCGAGACAGTTGATGTATTCAGCGATATATTCATCTGCCAGCGGCCTTTTCTCCAGGAACTCGATATCCGCGCTTTTGTCCTGCAGGAACATCACCATTTCCTTTTCCACTTCGCTCATGGGCACGGTCTTGTTCAGGTGCTGGTCCTGCAGGAAGTGGTCGAAGGTCAGGTACTTTCCGCAGAGGAACGATCCTGCCCGTGCGTCCCAGATCTTCCGGATCGCTTCCTTTTTCTCTTCCCGGCGCTGGTCGTCAATGGCCTTCAGCTTGTCCCGGGCCACGTTTTCGCCTTCGGTGATGATGGCGATGATTTCCTTCACCTTGTCCTCGAACGCGGTGTAAGGCTCCAGCACCGTCTTCTTGATCCGGATCTTTTCCTGGTTCAGCTGGTCGGAGATCTTCCGGGCCGTGGCCACCGTGCGCTTGCATTCCTGCTCGCTTTCCGGATTTATGTCCAGTGTCATCAGGTAATCCCGCGCTTCTTCCGCCCGCTGCTTGTACAGTTCATAGCCATCGAACCGGATCAGGCCGTTCTCGATCCGGATCTCAGTAGAATCGGGTTGATTTGTGTAGCTCAATATATTCACCTCCTTCTTTTCTGTGCCGCGCGTAAAATCTCAGGGACTCATCCTTTGCCAGGTGCCGCTCACTGCTGTCCACGTAGGCGTTGTACTGGCCGTGCCAGGAATCGCCCAGCAGCCGCAGTTTCGTTTCGTCATAGTTCGCTTCCAGGAATGTGTAATCGTACCGGATGCCGTTCTCCCTTGTGAATCGGTCCAGTTCATCCGTATTCTTCAGATCCGTAGCGTATATCAGGTCCAGGTCATCGAACCTGAGCACGTATCCGAAGCAGAGCGTGTTATGCGGAACCGGAACGGCCCATATATTGCAGTCGGCCTTCCTTAGCCAGATCGGCAGATAGTCCGTATTGATCGCCGTTACCGCGTCGTTGAGCCTGGCCACCTTGTAGGTGGAGAAGATCTCGATGTTCGGGAACTGGACCACAATCTGGTTCAGCACCGCCGGCTTCACATGATCCTGATGGTCATGGGTGATCAGCAAATACTGGCATTTGTACAGGTCTTCCTTCATCTTGCTGAACGCGATCCCGCAGTCGATCATGATGTTCCGGATCCGGACCGCGTTCCCGATGGATCCGGAGGAGATGATTTTGTAATCAAGACTCATTTCAGCATTTCCTCCAGTTCCTTCATTTCGGCGTAGCAATCCCGGCACAGCACCTCGCTATCGACCCGGTACAGATCGCCCTTCGGGTAGAACCTTCCGCACTGTGTACACGCTTCCTGATCCATCCATTCCCGGATCATGTCGGGTGTCCTCAGGCTGTTGTTCCATCCTTCAGCTGCCCGGCGTTTTGCGTCTTCCTGCATGCCATCCCGGCTCATCCTGTCGTTGTTGGTCACATGCCGCTCCGGACCTCTCGCCCTGCATGCCGGGCATTCCACCAGGAAAGCGATCTGCAGCGGCATGGACCGAAGCGTCACCCGCTTATTCCCGCAGAAAGGGCAGGGAAGAAGACCCGGTATTGCCATATACAATTCTCCCTTCGTGTGCTATACTATATTGAATCATTTCATCTGTGGCCGTTGGGATTGCCGTCCCGCGGTCACTTTTTTGTCCCGCCATACGTGTGCTCCTTCATCATCCTGATCAGGTCGACGCATTTCATCACCCGGGGCTCCGGCTGCCGGATCTCCTTCCGGTAGCTGACCACCTGTCCGTCCTCCATCGGTATCCTGAGCAGGTCCGGATAATCGCTGAAGTCGTACTCCCATACAGCTGCAATGCTCTGGTTCAGCGGCTTGATCTGCTCTGTCACAGTTCCACCCCCAGCACAGCGAAAGCTCGCTTCAGTTCTCCGACGAACCCGCGCCAGTGTTCGATCGTCATGCTCAGCTGATCGTCTTCCTTCGAGTTGTAGTCAATATATTTGGCAGTGTTGGTCTCGGAATAGATGTATGTTCCGAACTCGCCTTCGATCCCGCGCACATGGAATCCGTCATAATTGACCGGCTTCGTGATCTTCGGCTTGCTCTTCATCAGCCCCATCTCTTCGCACTTCCCGAAGAACTCATCCGCGGCCGCTTCCATGCTCTTCATCGCGTCGCCGGCGCTGACGGTCACCTCTTCCGGCTTCTCCGTCTCGATCCGGATCGGCCCGTCCACCTTCACCGTGGCCGGCTTCTCCGCCTGCTTCGGCATGCCCTTGTCCTTCTTCGCGAAGTTCCCCGTCTTCTTATAATCCAATCTTTCGGGCAGCTTCGCGTACAGATCCGGGTCCGCTGTCTTCAGCGCGTTCTTGATCTTCCACCAGGCCGCCTGCGGATCCAGCAGCCCCAGTTCGTTCCCCAGGTAGCGCCGGGGATCTCCACCGTCGATCGCGATCTGTACGGCCCTCTTTTTCTCTTCGTTCGTCAGTTTCCTGTGTTTCACTTCTCTCTCCGTCCTTTCATGCTTCTTTGTCGGTTTCCCGTCCGTGAACTCATAAGGCTTGCGTCCAAGCCATTCACGCTGATAGTTAAACCATGTCGCCCGCGGCGTCAGGTAGTTCTGGCTCCACAGGTATCCCAGGATGTCCCCGCCGCTTTTCTCCAGTTCCATGCAGTGGTCGAGGATTTCCATCTTCTCATCGAATGTCCGCTGTGTCGCCATGATCACCGACCTCCGAGGGAGCTGATGAACTTCGTCCGGATGTATCCCTTGTCGGTGACGGCCCATCCGTCCGCGGCCCAGTACACATGGACGGTGCTGCCGGATACGACCCATCCGACCCGGTCGCCGTCAATGCACTTCCGGCAGGCCACCCGGCCATCCGCGCTGATCAGCAGGTCCCGGTCGTACCATACCGGCTCATCGAATACGATGTATCCGGCGTACACCCATCCGTCCGTCAGCTCCAGCCCCAGGTCCGTGCAGTGTGCCCAGCCTTTTTTTGTCTTCCCGTCCAGCTGCAGCCGGTACCCGGTCTCGAGCCTCCCGATCACTTCGCCTTTCTTCCCGGCGGTCTGCCGGCAGTGGACGAAGTCATCCGGTCCGCACATGATCCAGGCGTCGATCGTCGACTCTTCCGCCTCGACCCGGTTGTGGTAAGCCTCCGCGCTGAAGGCGATCGCGCCCAGCGCAAGCAGGATCGCCGCAGCGATCAGCCGCTTCATGTTCCTGGTCAGTTTCATTCAATCACCCCCATCGCCTTCAGGAACACCATCCGCGGCACCTTGTACCGGTTCCCGCTCTTCTGGGTAGGGAACATCAGCTGCCCGGTTTCCGCGTAATAGTTCAGCCGCGCCGGGTGGATCTTCATCACGCCGGAGATCTGTGTCATCGTCAGCATCGTCAGATCCTCCCGCTCGATGATCTCCTGCATCGTCAGCCCGCGGCCCTTCTGCCGGTAATCGCAGTAATCAGGAGTATGTCCCATCAGTCTCCGTCCTCCTCGCTGAACTTCTTCTCGACGATGTCGACCAGGTCGTACATTCCGGCGATCCGGTTCCGGAGCGCGATGTTCCCGGGCTCGCTCAAGTCTTCGCTGAAGGCGGTGATCTCCGCCCGTACAGCTTCGGCCAGGTTCACCTTCAGGAGCTCCAGAACTTCCTTCTTGTAGTACAGATTGCCCATGATTTGTTGCCTCCTTTTTTGATCCTTTCACCGTATTGTCCCCAATTGTCTACTTAGCGTACTCGCCAGGAAAAAAAATCTTCATGAAATCGTCCGGATTGGCGATCTCAAGGCACTTGGCCATTTCCTCCATTTCCGAGGCGGTAGGCCGTTGTGCCCCGTTGACGATTTTCGAGGCTTTCTGCCGTGTCCAGCCGATGGCAGCAGCAAATTCCGATATATTTTTAAACTTGCTGTAGACAGCGGCCCGGATTCCCCTGATCATTTTTTCACCTCCAACTGCATGATGTTGTGTACGCATTGCGTACCCTACGCATAATATAGCACGCTGCCAGATGTCCGTCAAGAGGTTTTGATCGTATTTTATAACATTTTTATTCGCATTGCGTTCAAAATGTTTGACATTGCGAACGCTTTCCTATATTATAGTCCCGGAGGGGATGACAATGGAAAACGAAACGACAATGAAAAAGGTTTCCACTTTTCAACAGAGATTTAAGGAATTATGCGCTTCAAATATGTCAACCGACACTACTCTTGCGGACCATTTGGGCGTATCCAAGCAGACAATCAGCTCTTGGAAATCTGGGTACAGGGTGCCCAAAAAGCCGATGGTACTCAGCATTGCCCGTCATTTTGGCGTGTCGCCAACCTGGCTGATGGGGTATGATGTTCCGAAGATCCAGCCAAAGCGACGCATTGTCGTCGGGAACATTCCGAAGAGTATTGTAGTCAAAAATATCGCTCCGGCGGCTAAACCCAGTTTTTTCACAGAGCGTTGTAAAAGCAACTGTTAAATCTCCGCAGGAAGCCATATTTACTACAGACGTTTCCGGCGCCACCCTCTACGGGATGGAAGCGCCAATGCCCAAAGCGGTCAAAGTAGATGAAGATAAAGCCGTCCGGATGCTGAAGTTCGTAGGAAGAATGGCTAAGGATGATCCGGACTCCGCTGTGGAGATGCTGAAGATCCTCGTGGATAAGAATTACATTTAGCGGAGGGAATGAACCATGAAAAAACTGCTCACCATCATCCTGACCCTGGCGCTGATCCTGCCGGCGATCTCCCTGGCGGAGCTGCCGGACATCTCCGGCCTCACCGATGACGAACTGCTCGAACTGCAGCATCAGATCCAACTGAAGTTATTTTCTGAAAAACTCGTGGATGGTGTCAAAGTTTCGCCAGGCGTCTACATGGTTGGAAAAGACATCCCTGAAGGTGAATACAGAATCGAATATATTACTGAAAACAAATATTCTTTAGCAACATTTTCAGCATATCGTGAGAAACCATTTTTCAGTTTCAGCTCTGTCCTCGGATTCACCGGGCCAACAGAAATTGGGAAAATCGAACTGACCGACGGGATAAAGGTAGAAATCGAAAGCGACTCGCTGTATTTCTTCGGATATTCCGGGCTGTTTAACTGATGGAGGCCATCATGATCTGCACGAAATGCCGCCGGGAGATCCCGGATGACGCCGTCCTCTGCTGTTACTGCGGCAAGCGCTATATCATCGACCGCAGCCGGAAGGAAAAGCGCGGGAACGGGGAGGGAACAGTCTTCCATATCAAATCCGGATGGGTGGCCCAGATCACCGTCGGCTCCCGTCCGATCCCGGACCTGAAGGATGTCCCGCCGGGCGATCCGTCCCTGCAGCGGAAGCCGCAGCAGATCCGCCGGTCAAAGTACGGCTTTGCCACCCGGAAGGAGGCCCTGGACTATCTTCCGGTCCTGAAGGCCGCCAGCGGATCACAGCGGTCCGACGCGCCGCCTCTGTCACATTACTGGGATATTTACAAGGACGGCGAACTGGACGGCCTCAGCGCCTCAAAAAAGACGGCATACAGAGGCGCCTGGGAAAAGCTGAAGGCGCTCCACCCGTATCATGTGGATGCCATCACCGTGGCTGACCTCCGCCGGACCGTTTCCGCGAAGTGTAAGAGTTATTACACTGCCCGGGACTGCCGGTCTGTCCTGTCGGCCCTGTTTAAGCTCGCCGCTGCTGAAGGATACGCGAACAAGGACCTCCCGTCCTTCATCGTCCTGCCGAAGCTGGAAGAAAAAGAGAAGATTCCATTCAGCGAAACGGAGCAGAAGGCCCTGTGGACCCTGTACGACGAAAAGCACGACATCCGGGCCGCCATCCCGCTGCTGATGATCTATACCGGCATGATGCCGGGCGAGGCCATGAAGCTGAAGGTGGGCCAGATCGACATCGAAGGCCGCCGGATCACCGGCGCCGGCATGAAGACCAAGGTCCGGAAGGAGACGCCCATCGTGCTGGCGGATCAGATCATCCCGCTGGTGCAGGATCTGATCGACCACGCCATGCCGTCCGGCTATCTCTGGAAGCAGGATGACTCCCAGTGGTACGCTGATTACTACGCCGCCCTGGCTGCATCGAAGTGCCGCCGGCTGACACCGTACAGCTGCCGGCACACGACCGCCACCGCTCTGGCCATCACCAAAGGCATTGCCCCGCAGACCGTGAAAAAGATCATGCGCTGGTCAACGACCCGGATGCTGGACCGCTATGCCCACCCGGATCAGGACGACGCCCTGGCCGGCGTCAATCAGATTTAATACCTCCGGTTGCTATGCCGGTAGCTATGGAAAATTCTGTAGCCCTTGAAAATAAACGATCCAATCGACCCCTGCTAAGGGAGTAGGAGTGTTAAAGCTCGCCCGGGTTCAAATCCCGGCTTCTCCGCCAGAACGCCCGTAGATCAACGATCTGCGGGTTTTTCTTTGTCACCGCGGAACACCTCGCGAAACCGCTCTTTATCTGCCGGTTGCTATGCGGTAGCTATTTTGAAAAGGCAACAAAAAAAGCGCCCCCGGGATCGCTCCCGAGGGCATCGTTATTTTAGGATTTCGTTGTTTCGTAAAATAACGAAATCCATATTTTAATTTTCATCAGGCGGTTCCAGCTGCTGGTCCTTCCGGTACTGCATCGTGCTGATGCCCAGCAGGGCGCCCAGGAACGCGTCCACCGCGGTGATCGTCCCGACGATCTCCTCCGCGTATGGAAGGCCCCAGATCTGCGCCAGCGCGAAGTACAGCGTGCCGACTGCCGGCAGCAGGATCTGCGCCACGAACTTCAGGACATCATACAGCTTATTGCTCATCTTCATGTTCATCCTCCTCATTGTGCCATCGCGTGGGCCACCATCGGTGCCGCGTCCGGCTGGATCGACGGCAGCGCCCGCACCTGGTTGTAAATGTCTGAGATCACATTGTTTTCTCCCAGCGCCTCGTACTGGACGTACATG
>Ga0310696_10005279_pt1 | contig 15629 bp, 25 predicted proteins | sample AusTroGonzalo_MG_4_FD_203885 | JGI IMG/M metagenome (GOLD analysis project Ga0310696, IMG submission 203885) | Bovine rumen microbial communities from tropical cattle in Woodstock, Queensland, Australia - Gonzalo_02 (v2) (version 2) | ecosystem: Host-associated > Mammals > Digestive system >...
AAACTAAAAAGGTAGAGTAGGGTCATGGCCTGTGTGGTTCGATTCCACATTAAACTTGAGATCATGTAATCAGGTTTATAGCTTGGGTAGCATTGCTGGTTCGAGTCCAGCCTTGCACTTACTATAATTAAAAGAAAAGAGGTATAAATATTAATGACAGAATTAGAAATTAAACAAAAATTTGCAGAAGTAACTTATGAAGATATTGAAGAGCAAGAAAAGAAATTAACACAAGTAACAGCAGGTGTTAATAAAGTAGCTTCATCAGCAGAAACTATGCATAGCATGAGAGAGGTTGCTGAGCATATATTAGATGAAGGTCTAGGAACAGAAAAAGAACAATGGACTTTACTTTATATGTTAGGTACAGACCTTATTAAAGATGACTATTATATATTAGAAAATGATAAGCCTGAGTTTATAGGTCGTGAGCTTGGTGGTTATTTTTCTGAAAAGAAAATAGAAGAAGCTAAGAAAATAGTTGAAAATTATTTAGATAAAGGTAAAAAAGTTTGTAAAACTAATCTTATTAAACTATTAAAAATATGTGGTGATTTTGGTGTATATACTGATAAGCTAAAAAACAAGGTATTAGTTGATTTACCAGAAGATAATGTTGGACCACTTTATGTAGAGCCTGAATATAAAGATATTATGTTTAAATTAAATGATTTAACTAATGACCTTTATAATTTTATGAATGCTGAAGGCAATGAAGATCTATTAGATAGATATGACTGTGCTGGTTTTGAAATATTTGGCACTCTTTGCTCATTATTTAATATTAAATGTCAAGATGTAGAAAGGGGTGAATAAACAATGGCATATATAGAAGGTTATTTTAATAAGAAGTATATATTAAACTATTGTTATAGAAGTTGGACTGTATTAGGTGATGAAGAATATGATACTATTGAAGAAGCACAAGCAATGGTAAATGAAGCATTCGATGAAGATGAAGATTTAGTAGCAGTAGAAATATATGAACTTAATCTAGTTAATAATATGAAGAAAGTAAATAGAAAGAAGGATTAGGATAATATATGATACTACATGAATTATTAAGTAAGCTAGATAATATAGAAAGTTATGGTTTATACTTTGTATGTAAAGGAGAACCTAAGAGTGCATATTCTCCAGGAATGGATATTCCTAATTGCACTATTCAAGATGTTATTAAATATTTAGATTGTGAAGTTCATAGATGTCATCTTGGTATATTTGATAACACTGATAATACTAAATATATTAGAGCTTGTATTTATTTATATTATTAAGAGAGGAATAATAATATGTGTATATTTAAAAGAAAAAAGAAACAAGTAGAAGAAAAAACAGAAGAAAATGTAGTAGTTGAAACAAATACTAATAATACTTATACAGATCAAGAATTATTAAGATTAAGTAAACAACTAGATTTTAGTATTGGTTATAAAAATAGAACTAAGCTATTAGAAGATATTAGAATGGTTAAACTTTATTATAATTATTTTAATTTAATAAAAATGAATAAATGTTCTATTCATTGTCGTGCACTTTTAGTTAAACCAACACAGACAGAAATTAGTTTAATTGCAGTTCCGCCTACTGATCCTGGTTTTAAAGGTGATGCTGAATATATAGGTAATAATTGTATTATTCATATATCTAAAGAAGCAGGTTATAGTGATAATATACGAATCCGTTTTTATGCATCTAATACTGATTCTGAACCAAAAGTAAATTGTTATTATTTTTGTAAGGATGCACATGATGCTACAAAAATATCTTTTAGAATTTATGCTTATTTAAGCGCAGAAAGTAAATCAGATACTGTAAAACATGATTTTACTTTTACTTATGAAAAAGATGAAGCATTTTTAAATTATTTATTCTATATTATTGAGTCTGGTTTTGCTAAACATTTAAAAGACTTAGAAGATAAATTAGAAACATTAAATAAACAATTAGAAACACAAGTATTAAATTAAAAAAAAATTTAAAAAAGTTTTAAAAAACTATTTACATTTAGAAAAAAATATGGTATAATATATATGTAATCAAGTGAAACACTCTTGCTGAAGTCCATCTCCGATTAAGCAGTCGCGAGCGGAGGCGGAGAAGGAATAGGCAAAGAGAAGGGTTTGAAACTGAGACGCCTTTTGCGGGAAGGTAGGTAGTATTCCGGGTGCTATCGAGTCTGAGATAAAATCTAATCAGTGGAGTCAATTCGAATTATACGGCCACTTGATTCGTCTCTAAGAGTATATAAGTTTGGAGATAGTAAACAAACCTCAACACAGCAATTGCGACTAGTGAGTTCGGCCGACTAAACCTAGCAACGAAGTATTGTGAGAGAGCGGACTTCCACACGTGGGACTTATATACTGCTAGAGGCGAAAGCCCGTGGAATGTTGGTAGAGCCAATACGTTAGAGTGAACTACAAGAACAGGTAAGGAATCCAACCTGAACGAAAATCTATAATATATTATGTAAGGTTAATATATAGTAAAGCGCAATACTATATATTATTACAATCTAGTATACGGACGGTGACGTGGTACATTTGATGGGTTCGACTCCCTCCTAGATGCTTACATAGTTATATTATAAAATCTAAAGGCGAAGTATGTAAAATATTGATTTCACTTTTTAAGTTTATTAGTTTCACTTTTTTAATAGTGATTTCAGCACTGATTGTTATTGCTGCATATATAGCCGAATAAGTTAATATTAATATTGGTTCAATTCCAATTTATTGACATTAATAAATCGAAAGACAAGGTGAATAGCCGTTAACGATCCAGTAGATAAGCCAGTAATAGTTTAATAAGGTTTAAAACTAATATTAACTAATTTTAAATTAAATAATTTATTGGTGGGCCCTGCTAGAGATCCGCCAATTTTTTTTAAATTAACTATTTACTTTTAAAAGTATTTATGGTATAATATAAATGTAGAGTAAAAGAAGGTGATTATATGTTTAATGATTTCTTAATTAAATATAATGGTGGTGAATTAAATATTTATAATCATGAAAGAGATAACTCTTTTTTAGATTGTAAGAATATTACAGCGTTTAGACAGTATGTAAAGGATAATGATTTTCTTTATTTAGGTCTAACAGATAAATATGATTATACAAATATTAGAGCAACATCAGTTAATCTTGCTATAGTATTTAAGAATAAGAATGATGAAGTATTTTGGTGTCATTGGTCATCTATAGGTTTATGTTCTTGGATAGAAAGAGAGCTACAACTTAATGGATATAGCAACGACAGCGTAGCACTTTATTCAAAAGCATGTGAAATATTAAACAAGTTTTTTGATGATAATGATTTTAAAAATGTATAAAGAAGGTGATTAATATATGTTTTACAAAGTAGTATTTTTTGTATCAAGAAATAAAGATAATAAAACAATTGAAAATTTTAAAGAAAGAAAACAAGCATTCCTAGTTAGAGAAGATTATGATAAAGAAAAGCTAATGAATAAATTTCATGAATTTGCAAAGAAAGGTCAACCAGGTGAAATGTCAAGATTCTACATCTCAGTAAATAAAAGAGATGGTGCCAAAGTGCATCAAGCACTAATGCACTGGCTATTCGATCATCCAGATGAAGACTATTCTAAACTAGAACCTAAGCTAGCTGGTCTAGCAGCAGAACCACATTGCGCTGCTGAAAAGAAATGGCTATTTGATTTTGATAACCCTAGCCAAGAAGCAGTTAATGAATTTCAATATGATATTAAACAAATTGATCCTACTGTAAATGTAGAAGTATATAGAACAGTTCATGGCTTTGCGGTAATTGTTGACCATGGCTTTGATGCTAGAACTCTAGTTGAAAAGTGGGGACCAGAAGATAAAGAAGATAAGAGTCAAAAGAAATCAGATTTTCTAAAACGTGATGATATGCTACTAATGACATGGGAGGTAAATAAGTAATGCTAAGTAAAGAATTCTATGAAGATTATAAAAGAGAACTAGAAATAGTTCAGCAAGAAATGTATAACATTCGTTTGGACTGGTCTTGTAATAAAATTAATAAAGCAAGAAAGAATATTATTATCTATGAATTAAAAGGTATATTAGAAGTTGAAAGTTATTTAGATCATGAGTATTATAAAAATGATTTAAAACTATTAGAAGAATGTATTGCATCAACTAAACTATTTAATCCAAGAAAATCAGATGGTAGATATTTCAGAGATAATTTCCCAGGTGGATATTATAACTTTGCAGAAGATTCATTATTCTATTGTCCTGATGAACTAGAAGAAGGTGAATAATATATGAATTATAGAACTAAGGAAAGAAAATTAAATCTACAATATGGTTGGAATGAACAAAGATTAGGTTGTTTAAATTATTTATTTAATACTGTCTTTAAGTTTGAAAGAGATAACAAAGAATATTCATTTACAGCAACTGATATATATTATGATAATGATGAATATTATAAGGATGGTTATGATCCACATAGATATATTGAGTTTAGTATTAAAGAATTACCTATGTGGAGATTTGGCATTTGGTTTTGTGACCCAGAACAATATGATAATAAGAAAGCAGGATATAAACATTTCTTTAAAGGAACATTATTTGCACAAGTAGAACGATTCTGCGATAAGTTTAAACCTAGTCGTTCTGGTTTTGTTACCGAGTTTATGTATAATCCAAAGTATACCGTTGAATTTAGTGATGGCACTAGTGAATTAGTAGAAGAAGATCTATCTAGCGATTATGAAATTCAAAAGACATTAGTATTTATGTTAGAACAACCTGCACTTGCTTTTTGTAGAGATGTTTGTTTCTGGGATTATAATATTGAATATCATACTAAAGCAGAAGCAGAAAGAACAATGAATAAGATTATTAGAGATCAAGATATATCTGATGCTAATAAAAAGATAATGTCTGACAAGATAGTTGATTTCTGTAGAAACTTAGTTTTAAATAGAAAGTTATATTTTAAAGATTATATTACCGATGCATTTTTATCTATCCCAGAAGATAATCGCTATCCAAAAAGAGATCTTTATTTATACTGGAATGATACTGAACAAGAACCTGGTTGGTATTGCTTTGATCCAAAAAGCGATATGACTAAGGAAGGCTATACTTATTGGAAAGACTGGATGAAAGAAATGAAAAAGCTAGGTAGAAAATTAAACGTATTATTTTGGGAATTTGAAACTGTTGACTTACATTGTCTTAGTCTAACTAATGATAAGAAGCGTTATAATAAATTAAAGAAGAATTATAATGAAAAGAGCTTAGAAAAATAATCTAAGCCTTTTTCTTTTTTTCTTATAAATAGCCCATAAACAAATTGTATAATATTATAAGTATGTAAGGAGGCATTAGCTAATGAAAGTTAAAGAGCTAAAAGAAATATTAAATAATTTTCCTGATGATTTTGAAGTAATGACTAAGAAGACTGAAATTTTTGGAAATGTCGGATATGTATTTAGTGTCAAAGAAAGCACATACGGTTTTTTTGGTACTGCAGTACCCTGTGTTTTATTGACAGATGAATCTGAAGAAGGAGAATAATATATGAATGAATTAGAATTAAAAGAATTATATAGCACAGTATTATCTATAGCACAGGATGTTTCTTGTATAAGAGATATATGTAATTGTGCAAATGAAGATAATAAAACTCATATTAATATCAATCCTATTCATAGGAGAAGTACTGAAGCAACTAATAAACTTTTTATATTATTAGATGAATTAGAATCAAAAATAAAAAATCATAAGGAGGAAGATTAATTAATGGAAACAGTAAATATAACATTAGCACCTTATTACTATAAGTTTAGTGATCTTAATAATTTTATATATGACCTAAGAGAAGTAAAAGGTTTTTATAAAATAGAACAGCTTAGCGGAATACTTGCTGATGAAGGAGAAGAAGCAAATGAGTTTTTAATTATTCTACATGTTGGTGTTAATCATAAAGAAATTGAATTATATTATAAAGATGAAGAAACTAGAGATTTTGAATATGAAAGACTATCTAAGTTATTCTTATGTGAGGAAGAATAATATATGAAATATTATAAGATAAAAGATATTAAACCTCCTTGTATAGTTACGTTTGAAAAGCATAATGGTAGAGGTAGATTAATAACATATAGAACAGTGTTTGTTAGAACTATGGAAGAATATAATGGAAAATATTATATATCGTATGATACATATACAGGTAATGGTTTTGATACAATAGATCCAAAAGAATCAAAGGTTTGTGGTATTCATATAGTAACACCTGATGAAGATATTGTTTTAACTATATGAAAGGAGATTAAATTATGTATATTATAATCTTTTTTGTAATATTATTAAATATCGATTTATACGAGTTTTTTATTGTTTATAATAGATTTTACTTCTATGATAAGAAAATGCAAAAATGGCTAGAAAGAATTGACGACAGAGTATGGTGGAAAGAGAATAAACCAAAGTATATTCAACACAAGAAAGATGTTAAAGATTTACGAAAAGAACTTAGAGATTTTGTAGATAAAGACTTTGGCCCTTGGTGTAATTGCACCCTTGAGTTTCTTAAAATACAATGTAAATATTGGATCAAATATTATGAGCTAGGTTTTAATGTTCATGCTATGGAAATAAGAGACTGGGTTGAAGGTGAAGAAAATCATCCAACTAGACTTGAAATAGCAAAACATTTACAATTATTAATTTATAGATATGAACATTTTCATTTAGGTCTAACTGATACTGAATTAATGGAATATGAAGCAGATTTAGTTCCTTCCCCTGCTGGTTTTATTAAAACTAAAGTGGATAACTTTTTTAATAAATATAGATATGTAAATAATAAAGGTGAATTAGTATTAGATACTGATGCTATGAATAGAGATTATTTAAAATGTAAACAAGAATTATTTGATTATTATTTTAAGTATGCTGATGAAATGGGAGATTAGACTATGGCTAGTTATATAGATTTTCTAAAAGCTGCTGAAAAGTTATTAAATGTAATTGGAACTAAAGATAATCCATATCATCTTATAGCAGGAACTGAGTTTTATGCGATGTTAGTTGAGGCAGGTATTGTGGATCCTAATAAAAAAGTTGATTTAGTATGTATTAAAGATTGTTGGTTTAAAATAATATCTACAGAACATGTAGACAAAGAAAAAGCATATATTCCTAATTATGCAACTTGGGAAACTATAGAATGTAAAATTGAACCTTATAGAGAATCTAAAACTATTTGTAATATGTTATTATAGGCTAATCCTGGAAAGTTTAATGAAATATATATGCCTAAATTAAAAGAAAAAGATTAGATTTACTAGTCTTTTTCTTTATATAATATTGTATAATAAAATGATAATAGAGGTGATAGATAATGAAAGTAATATTTAAAGAAGATGTTAAAGGGAAAGGGAAAAGATTTGAAGTAAAAGATATCTCAACAGGTTATGCTAACTTTTTAATTAAACAAGATAAGGTATTACCTGCAACAGAAGAAAATCTTAAATTAATGAATGATATAAGAGATAGAGAAATTGATGAAGCTAATGATTTATATCATTATGCATTATGTGATAAAGAATTATTAGAAGGTTCTACTTATACTATTAATTCTAAAGCAGCACCTAACGGGTCTTTACTTTCGCCTGTAACCAAGGCAGATGTATGCCAATTAATTAATATGGCAACTATTGATACTACTATGATCAATTTTGATAATAAAGAAAAAGTATTAAAGAAGTTTGGTAAATATGAATTAAAGATTAAAAGACATAAAGATGTTGTTATTACTATTTACCTAGAAGTTAAGGAGGGCTAATATGTTAACTGATGACGCATTATTAGAAAAGATTAAAAAAGTAAAAGCTCGTAAAGATGATGAAGCTAGACAAAAAGAAGAATCTTACCAAGCAGCTTTATCTCAAGTCGAAGCTCTTACACCTAGAATTGAAAGAATATTAAAACTAGCAAATGCATTAAAAGAAAATAATATTGAAATTGAGTCTTTTAGTAAAGAAAGTATTTTAGCTGATGGCTATTATCATCAAGTAGGTTTAATGAGAACTAAAGATAATAAGTTTGAATATATAGGTCGTTATAATGGTGGTTTCTGCGGTAATGATGATTTATATACAAATGGTAAAAAAACTTTCTGTTGTGATAATGACTGGGAATATCAAGATATAACAAAAGCAGAAAAATATAGAGCATCCGAATATGCAATAACTCGTTTAATAGAAGACTTTGATGAATTTGAAAAGAAGTTTTATAAGTTTATTGAAGATTTAAAGTAGGTGATTTTATGGATAACTTATGGTATAATTTTTTAGTAGAAAAGTTTGCTGAAGAAAAATGCAATGTAAGAACCTGTGGATCTTGTATGGGTGGTTGTTTACATGTTGCTGAATGTTTATTCATTTGTTGTGGTGTTTCTGTTAGTAAGTTTAAAGAATGGGTTAATGAAAACAAAACTCAATTAAAAGAAGAGTTTGATAAAAAGATGGAAAAAGAGATGACTAACTGTCTTTATTAAAATATAAGAAAGGAGAATAAAAAATGGCAATTAGAATTACTGAGTACAGATTATATCATTGGGCAGGCGGCATAGATGATACAGGTCACATGTTTATTGCTAAGTTTAAAACTCTTGATGAGTTAATTGAAAAGCATAAACAATTAAGACCTAAGTCAAGTTTATATAACTTTGCAGCTTTTGGTAATGATTATTTTAAAGTTGTAGAAGAAGTTATACCAGACCAATGTACATGTGTTTATACAGGCACAAGTGAAGTTAAAAAAGAAGGCTAGACAAACTCTAGCTTTTTTATTTATTTGCTAAATTATACAGTATGCTAAAAAGGAGTATAGTTATGGCTATAAAAATTATAGATGATTATACAATTGAATATATAGCAGATGGTTCAGATGTGATATATGAATTAAACTATAGACATAATTATAATAATGATGATATAGATAAGATTAAAACTGTTTATATTACAGAATATAAAAATGGTTGGAATACAATACCATCTAGAGCATTCTATAATTTTAAAGGATTAGAAACAGTTATTATTGAAACTATAGGAGATTTAGAGATTAAATCTGAAGCTTTTAGAAATTGTGCTAAGTTAACTACTTTTAAATTTGCTAATAAGCCTTATGAAGTAACTACAATTACTTTTAGAGCTAGTGTTTTTGCTTTTACGGGTATTAAAGAGTTATCATTGCCAAAATGTTATTTATGTTTTGATGTAGCTGCTTTCGAGTATATGGAAAAACTAGAACATTTAATTTTTGATAAATCAAGAATTAATAAGATCAGTTCGTGGAAAATATTTCAAAGTAATTCAGAATTAAAATTAGTAGATATTATTACAGACAAAACATTTAATGACTGGGCTGAAAATTATTTTACTATTATCAGAGCTTTGAGATATTTATATCGTAATAATTATACCTCTGAGGAGCTTAAAGTTAGATCAAATAATAAAGAAGTATTAGATAAGGTAGATGAAAATAGCATAGTTCTTAAAACTAAATATGATCCAATTATAGCTTTAAGTGATATACCAGTATTTGAAGATTAAGGAGTTATTAGTATGATAACTGTTCAAGAAGTTATTAATGAATTACATAAAAATAGCCCTAAGTATTTTACTGAATTTGATTTCGGTCGTACTATTTTTCAAGGAGAAAAAATAACTAGTACATCTCCTGAATTATTTGCAGAAATGGCCATCAGTCAATTAGCTAATTTATCTATTAATCCAAGTCATACTGAAGAATTACTAGCAGCAGTATTTCTAACTTGTCATTATACCTATTTAGGATACTTAGCAGATATAATAGCAAATAATTCAGTTTATTTTAATATGGAAGATCCGTTTGAAAACGCTGATTTACAAACAGGTAAAATTAAGAATGTAAATTATATTATTAATGATTCTACGTCATCACAGTCAGACCCTAGACGTTGGCCAATGAATTATAAGTTTTTAGTTTATTGTTATTATCCTGCTAAACAAGATTATGCTTTATTAGGTATTAGTACAGCTTCTGAATATACTAATAAATGTATTATAAGAGGATTAAAAAAATATGTTTATGACTATGTAGATGATAACAAACAAATACAAGATATTGTAAATTTTTATAATCATGATGTAATTTTAAATTCTAAGAATGATTTTAGAATATTTGTAGGTCTAGTTGAACATGTATCTGATTTTGGTAAGTCAAAAAGTTTTCTTGTAGGACAAGGAGTAACAGTTTCTGACTTATTAAAAGGTGACTTTAATACTTTAACTCGTAATCTAGTAATACGTGATTATGAAGGTTATAATAGTATAAAAGTTTTAAATAGTAAAGTAGCTTTAAGAGCTATTCCTATCTTTGAAGATTAAATAAGGAGAAATAATATATGGCTGAAGAACGTATACCCGGAACACCCAATATTATAGATATCAGTGCGGGAGTATTACATATTTATAATTTTGAACCCATGTGTACACTTGTAGTTGGAGGTTATTTAAAAAGAATGCATCCAACTACTAGAAAACAAATAAATACAATTATATATCATTCTGAGGCAGCAGCTACATATCCTACAATAGGTTCATTTTTTAGCAAGAGATCTTTAGATGCTAGTGTTGGTACAATGCTTATTAAAAACATTATTATAGAACCTGGTTTTAAAGAAATAGGAAGTTCTGCTTTTAGTAAACGTGAGGAGTTAGAACATGTAGTTATTCCAGATACTATAACAACAATTAATCAACAAGCTTTTTATGGCTGTAAAAGATTAACTAATATAGAAATACCTGCCAATATTCAATATCTTGGTGCTTATGCATTTGCACTAACAGGTATTAAAGAATTTACTCTATATATTAATTCACATGATATTTATAAAGTAAAACATACAGGCAATCATGATAATTTAATTCAACCTTGTTATGAAATGTTCCGTAGTTGTTTTAATTTAAAAAAATTAACAATAAAGGCTACTGTATTTCCTACAGAGAAAGAACATAAAATATCTTTAGATAGTTTAGGCATTGTTAATGATGCAAATAAACTTCAATTTATTCGATTTGCTAAAACAAGAACAGCTAAAGGTGAACTTGAAAGACTAGCATGTCCTCTTGAAATGGTAATTGCTCCAAAAAAAGTATTTGATTTTAAAGAATTGTATCAAGAATATAAAAATGCAAGAGGAATAGCTATTTATGAAAATGTAAAAGTATTTGAAGATTAAGAAATAAAAAGGAGTTCTGTCTATGAGATCTTATTATAATAGTGGCAGTAAAACTTTATATATAAATGACGAGACATCAGCTCCTCATGATGTAACTTGGTTACTAACTATTCCTGATATATTAGAAGCAGAGACTGTTATTTTTGAAAATCAAAATGCACTTGACTGGTTTATAGGTTTTGAATATGATTTTAGACAAATTACTATTCAACAACCTGATAGAGATAGCTATATTGATATAATAGTTAAAAATAATAAAGGTGCGATAGTAGATAAAATAAATGAGACAAGAAGAGTAATTGAAGAACTACAGTTAAAAGTAGAAGATTTATATAATGTATTCTTTAAAAATGTTAAAAAACTTATTTTTTCAGATAATATTTATAAAATTTCTAATGCTGGAATGCATAGTGTTTATACCTCGGATAATGGTATGGCAAAAATAACTCTTATAGCACAAACTTTTCCATCATTTAAAATGTGTTATTTGTTTGGAAATGTAGAAGAAATTATTATGCCTGAAGTTACTACTGTGTATGATGGTATGTTTTATTCTTGTGAGCATTTATCTAAAGTATATGCTCCAAAATTAAGACAAATATTTACTAGGTCATTTGCAAAATGTACAAGCTTAAAAGAATTTACTATTGAAACTTCTTTTGATCCTAAAAAAGATGCTGATTATTGGTTTATTTCTAGAACAGCTTTATATGGAACACCTTTAGAAGTACTTAATGTTCCAGATTTTGCTACTTTAGTGGCAGTATATGCTGAGATTCATATTTGTGAAATACCTAAAAAGTATAAAATAACTCAGCTAATACCCATAAAACAATATTTAAATATTCAAGCTTATGCCAAGACAAATAATATAAATATAGAATGTTATGCAGATCTTAAGATCTTTGAGGATTAAGGAGTTGATATATGCTTAACTGGTTATCACAAGATACAATTGAATATGAGGCTGATGGTACAAGTATAGTTTATTCCTTAACTCCAAGTGCCATAAATTCTATAAAAGTTGTATATATTATTGATAGAACAGACTGGCCTCATTCTTCCAATATTATTCATAAAAATAATTTTTATAACTTTCCAGAAATTCAAAAAGTTATTTTTAAAGTTACTAAAAATACTTATATTGAGTCCGCATCTTTTGAGATGTGTTCTAAATTAAAAGAAGTTGATTTTAAAGCAGTGCCAAGTAATGTAACAATTTGTTTTGAAAAAGATTGTTTTGCAGGGACTAAAATTAAAAAATTAATAATGCCTAAAAGTATAATTAATTTTCAGAAAGATGCTTTGAAGTCTATAAATTCGCTAGATGATATTGTTTTTTCTGGAGGTCATATAGAAGAATCAAATATAAATTTACTTGATATAAATACCCCATTAAAAAATGTATATCTTTTAGGAATTAATAAAAAAGAGTTTCAAGAAACATTATATTTATCTTTACTTAATCACATGAAATTTTTATTTAATAATCAGAGTAATCCAGTACCTCTTAATATAAGAACTGATAATTCTGAGATAATTAAGTTTTTAAATAGATCATCTATTAAAAAATATTTTAAGACTATTTTTGCTACTGCTTACGCAGATAAACTAAAAGGTATTAAAATCTTTGAAGACTAAATTAAAGGAGAATATACAAAATGAGAGATTTTTCAGATTCATTAATTAAAGAATATATACTAGAAAGTTTAAATAAAAACTTTGATTTTATTACAGCTTTTAAAGATAATGTTGATCTTAATACATATAAAGACCAACACAAAGAATTTTTAACACATTTACCATTAACTAAATATGGTAATATTTATGGAAATCCTTATGGCCTTGATAGTGAAGTGTATATTGATATTGATGCTTTATATAATGCCTGGGGTAAATTAGTTCAAGCTGTTGATTTTGGACTTATTCCTAAGACTAAACCAAATAAAGATTTTACAGGAAATTTACTTTCTAGTAAAGGTACTTATGGAAATATAAAAGATTTTAAAGATTATATTGCTTCTATTGAAAATGATCCTAATATAACTAAAGATATTATTGATGCAATGAAGAGATTTGCTGATGATATGCTTAGATTATGGGTAGCAGAGTTTAAAGGTCAAGGTAAGCATGGTAGTAAAGTTATAACTAAATATGAGTATTTAAAAGATAAAGCAGAGGCAGAGGCAAGAGAAGCTAAAAATAAATCATTAAAAGAAAGACAAATAGAAGTAAGTAAATTATTCGTATCTCTTGTTAATGATGAATCTTTTAAACAAAAGGTAGTTAGCAAAGTTAAAGAATATGATGCTAAGTATATTCCAGGATTAATAGAGCTTACTGATGTTTTTAATAAACTACAATATACTACTGAACCAGAACAGCAAAATAGATATGATCATTATTTTACAGGGTATGCTAATCTTTCTGTGTTTACAGAAGAGATTTATAAAGCACCTTTTGAAGACAGAGTAGAAATAGATATTGAACCAACATATACACAAAGTATAGTGTCTTATGGTCCTCATATTGATTCATTAGGTGTAAAGATAAATTTATTAAAAAATTATACACAAAAAACTTATGAACATATACCTTCTTTGATATCAATTAAATTTGAGCCAGAAAAAACTCCTAGTAGACAGTTACCTTTAACTGAATATATTTTTAAAGTAATAGATGATCAAACTATTGAAATAAATAATAATGTTGTTTCAGAAGCTATAAAACTATTTTTTGATATGTTAGATTCTGAATTAGAACGTTGCTATACAAAAGCATTGACTTGTGAGACTAATAAAGATGAAATACTTAAAAAATTAAATGTAGTCTTTAATCGAGATGAAATAATTAAGAGATTACAAAATGCAGTTAATGCGGGTAAACCATATACTCAAGAATTTATAGATGTAATTAAATTAGTAGGTAATGTAGCTAAAGGTCATGCAGCAGCAGAAGCTGCATCTTGGAGTAATTATAGATATGATGACGGTGACAGTGGCGCAGCTGCTTATTATGGTCATTTAGAAAAAACAGGTGTTTTAATTCCATATTTTAAAGAAATATCTTTTACTTATACTACCAGTAGCTACAAAAGAGATATTATAACTTATGATAAAGAAACAGAATATAATGATCCAGATATTGACGATAAGCTACATGCTGTAGCAAATGATATTTGTGATGATGTAAAAAGCATTCGTGATTTAGATATAGAACCAACTATTTAGCTTTATAGAAAGGAGAGTTTTGTATATGAATGATTTAGGAATTGAATATAATGCTCAAACAAAAACTCTTACATTTTTAGAAAATATATCAGATAATATTGTAAATAAAATTTTCTATTATCCTGAAATATTAGATGCAGAAACTATTGAATTAAAATGGAATCCAGCTTCTATAATGTTTAATTTACTTAGTAGTTTACAAACTTCATATAAACGAAATTATAAATTTTGGCCAAATAGACTACAAAAATTAATGGATCCAAATGCACCACAAAACGTAGATCCAGATGTACTTGACCACTGGAGTAAATTAGCTCCTTTTATGAAAATTCCAGAAAGAGATTATTTATTTGAAAATGTTAAAAATTTAGTATTTTCTGGCTCTTTTGCTAAATTTGATGATAAAACTATGGTTACTGATTTTCAAACTTGTTGTAGAGTTGCATTACCAAATCTTGAATTTATAGATATGCCTAATATTACAGAAATAGGTCAAGAAGTATTTACTATGTGTCATAAATTAACAAGAGTAAATGTGCCAAAAGTAGCAAGAGTAGGATATCGTGCTTTTGCAGACACTAATCTTAAAGAAATAACTTTTGAAAATGAAATTACTTATTTATATAATGAAATATTTGCAGACACACCTATTACAAAAATTACTTTTAAAGGACCTATAACAAGAGCACAGTGGTCTTGCTTGTATGGTGCTAAAAATTTAAAATTTTTAACAGTTTTAGATGCTAATTCTGCTATAAATTTAACTACAGGCGCTCCTTCTATTCCACTAAGAAAAGAGATAGATTATAAAATTGAAGTATTTTTAAGCACATTATCTGTTAAATTAGATGATATATCAGTTTTAAATAAATTAGTTCAAAAGAATACTAAAAATACAATGTTTAGTTATATTAAGTTTAAATATATATCTAATATAAAGATTTTTGAAGATTAAGGAGAAGAGTATATGAATAATTATTATGATAAAAACACTCAAACTTTATATATTGATAATATTAAAGAATTAATTGATATTAATAACGAGCCAATTAATTCTATAAATGTTCACACAGATTTCTTTTATAAATATACTCAAAATGCTCCTATTGTACATATAGTATTTGGTGACACAATAATTGG
>Ga0310696_10005282_pt1 | contig 15627 bp, 12 predicted proteins | sample AusTroGonzalo_MG_4_FD_203885 | JGI IMG/M metagenome (GOLD analysis project Ga0310696, IMG submission 203885) | Bovine rumen microbial communities from tropical cattle in Woodstock, Queensland, Australia - Gonzalo_02 (v2) (version 2) | ecosystem: Host-associated > Mammals > Digestive system >...
CTATCACCTATTACCTAGTTTCGGGGGCGTAGCTCAGTTGGTAGAGCGCCTGCTTTGCAAGCAGGATGCCGCCGGTTCGAGTCCGGCCGTCTCCACCAGGATAATCGCCCATGGCACCTAATCTTCCAGAACGTCCTTTCTGCATTAGCGGAGGGGGCGTTTCGCTTTTTCTGCGGGAATGCAGTTCTGCTGAAACGATCGGTTTTGGTATACTGGGCAGCGTTGTTCGAGACAAGAAAGGAATGGTTCAGATACGATGCAGGCGAAAAGCAGGTTTTGTGGCGCCGGAATGATCATGGCGATGGCGTGTGCGGCGTTTGCCGCCGTGCCGCCGACGTTGCGCGAGGCGGACGTTGTTGTGGTGGGTGGCACAGTTGACGGTGTGCGTGCCGCCATTGCGGCAAAGGCTGCCGGTGCGTCCGTCTTTCTAGTCGCGCCGCGTGCGTATCTTGGCGAAGACCGCGCCGCCACGTTCCAGCTGGACCGACTGCCGTCCGACGATCCATCCGATCCCGTCTTCCGCGAGATATTCAATCCGCTCTACGCTAAGCCGGTCTCGCTGGCGGCGACTCTTTCCACTAACGCAGCCGATGCCGCTCGCATAGTGCTGACTGCCGACCTTGGTTCTGTCCAGCCGATTTCGGGCGCATCCGCGAAGGTCCCCGTCCTCGTACGCCAAGACGCCGCGTTCCGCAAGAACGCTCCCGACCTCTACGCGACGGCACGCGTGGTGATCGAAACTTCGGAAGATGGCGAGTCTTGGAAGCCGTTTGCAGACCTGAAGCGCGCCGACAACGCCTACGGGCACCGTTCGAGCATGTCGCCGTTCGAACATCGCGCGGAGGCAACTTGCCGCTATGTGCGCGCAATCCAGCATCTTGAGACGGATTATCCCCGCCAGGAGCCGGGCGTCCTGCGCGTCCTGGGGCCTGTCCCCAAGGGCTTGCGCGACAAGGTGACGCCGTTCCTCATCAAGCGCGGACTGGACAAGTCCATGCTCGCCGCAGGAGTGCCGTTCTTGACGGGCTTTCCCGCGACGGACATCCTGCGCGACTCGAAGGGGAAGTTTGCCGGCGTGGTGGTCGCATCGCGCAACGGCTTCCAGTCGGTCCGCGCGAAGGTCCTGATAGACGCCACCGTTCGCGGACGTCTCGCCGAGCGGGCGGGCGGCGCGCGCCGTCCGTTCCCGTCAGGGGACAGACCCTGCACGTTCACGGTGATTGATCGTGCGGGCAAGATGCATGTGCATGAATTGATGCTGCCGTTCGCCGACGGTTCGGCGTTTTCGTTCCTGGCGGCCGAGCAGATCGCGCGCGACCGTACCTGGACGTCGGACCAGGCCGACGCGGCCGACAGGATCGCCTACGCGACGCCCGACACGTTCACTTCGCTGCCGGAAGGCATCTTTGCCGTCGGGCCGTGCGCGGAGAAGGGGACCGACGCCGTAGCGGTAGGGCGTGCCGCCGGGAGGGCCGCGCTCCTGCGCAGCCGCATCGGGGATGCGGCACCATTGTCGCCCTCGCTTCCAGTCCTCGCGTCGTATGACGTGGTCGTGGCGGGCGGCGGCACGGGCGGCGCTCCGGCCGGCATCGCGGCCGCACGCCAGGGTGCGAAGACGCTCGTCCTCGAGTTCCTCGACCGTCTGGGCGGACAGACGACGGAGGGCGGCATCACGGGGTACTATTTCGGGAACCGCGTCGGTTTCACGAAGGAGATCGATGCCGGGCGCAACGCCACCGGCAAGGTGCCGTACACCGCAAAGGGCGAATGGTTCCGCAGCGCCATCCGCAAGGCGGGCGGCGACGTCTGGTTCGGCTCTTTTGCCGCCGGAGTGGAGACGAAGGACGGGCGCGTCACGGCCGTCATCGCGGTGCTGCCCGACGGCACGTGCGGACGCGTGCTTTGCAAGACGGCCATCGACGCGACAGGCAACGCCGACCTGGCCGCGTCGGCTGGCTGCGAGACCGAGTTCATCACGGCGGACGAGCTCTCCGTGCAGGGCGTAGGGCAGGCGCCGCAGTCGAAGACTGGCGGCGGACGCAACTCGGACATCGGCTTTCTGAACGACACCGATGCTGAAGACCTGTGGTTCTTCGGCCTGCGTTCTCGTCTAAGCATGCCGGACGACACTTGGGACCAGGCGCAGATTCCTGGTTCCCGCGAGCGCCGTCGCCTGATCGGCGAGTTCTACGTGACGCCGTACGACGTGATGCTGGAGCGCACGTATCCCGACACGATCTGCCGCACGTACTCGAACTTCGACACGCACGGGCAGACGCGCGATCCGCAGTTCTTCATCGAGGATCCGCCGCACGCGGCGATGTATGTAAACCTGCCATACCGCGCGCTCCTGCCAAAGAAGCTGGACGGTCTGCTGGTGACGGGCCTCGGCATGAGCGCGCATCGCGACGCGATGCCGATCCTGCGCATGGAGCCGGACGTGCAGAACCAGGGATACGCCGCTGGCGTCGCGTCGGCGATGGCGGTCGCGTCCGGCGTGCCGGTGCGGTCAATCCGCGTGAAGGCGCTCCAGCACCATCTCGCCGAGAAGGGCATCATCCCGTTCGAGACGCTGGAGACGGGCGATTCGTTTCCGCCGAAGGACGCGGACTTCGACCGTGCGATCCGCACGCTTCCGAGCGACTACGAAGGACTGGCCGTCCTGATGAGCGATCCCGCGCGGTCGATCCCGCGCCTGAAGGAGGCATGGCGCACGGCGGATGCGCCCGACGCGAAGCTCGTGTACGCGCACGTGCTGGGCATGATGGGCGACCGTACTGGCGAGGCGACGTTGCTCGCGAAGTTCGAGTCCGCCTCCTGGGACAAGGGCTGGAACTTCCGTGGCATGAGCCAGTTCTTGCGGAGCGTGAGCTGGACGGACAGCTACGCCATCGCACTCGGGCGATCCCGTTCGCTGGCTGCGCGTCCTGCGCTCGACGCGAAGGCGGTGGCGCTTACCGCCGACATGCACTACTCCCATTTCCGCGCGCTTGCGCTCGCGTACGAAGGACTTGGCGACCCGGCTGGCGTGCAGTCGCTGGCCCGCCTCCTGCGCCTGCCTGGCGTGGGCGGACACGCCTTGAGAGCAGGAGACAAGATCCCGCCCGTGCGCAACTACTCGAATCGGGAGGGCGACCGCGAGCGGACGCTCGTCCTGAAGGAGCTGTGCCTTGCGAGGGCGATCTTCAACCTCGGCGATACGCCAGACGGTCTTGGCCGCAGGACGCTGGAGGCGTACGCCGCCGATCCGCGCCGCGCCTATGCCGAGCACGCCCGGCTTGTTCTTGCTGCGCCGCGAGGAACGTCAGGCAAGTAACGCGGCGAGTTCGGGATCCTTTTGGGCGATCTCTTCCGGAGTGAGACCTTCGATCTCGTGCGGGAATACGATCCAGTCTTCTAGTTCGCGCACGTGGAAGTCCGGTCTTCCGTCGGTGACGTTCTTGCTGGGCTTCCAGTAGACGCAGGCGATCTTCGTTTCGCACTGCCGTTCGGCGAGCTTCTTTCGCATCGCGGCGGCCGTGCGCCCGGTGTCGAAGACGTCGTCAACCACCAACACCTTCGTGCCGGGCTTGAGGGCGGCGAACACGGTGTCGGCGTGCGAGAACACGACCTCGGTCTGGCTCTTGCCGATGCCCGTGTAGCTTGCACACTTCACGGGCATGTGGCGGAGCGCGACGCCCTTCACCTTCAGAAACTCGTGTACGGCCGTGCCTACTGGCGCTCCGCCGCGCCAGAGAGCCAGCAGCACATCGGGCCGCCAGCCTGAGTCGAAAATCTGCCGCGCGAGGCGCCAGCCGTCGCGCAGGAACTTCTGAGCATCTAGATAGACCTTGCTTTCCATGCCCGAGATTATACCATATTCCGGCACTTGCTTCTGTAGCCTGACATTGAGATGCCATAAGTTGACTTGAACAGGTGAGCGGCGCGAACGGCGCTACCGAATCCACAGGCGGCAATCAGATCGCGCATGGAACCGGATTCCTCCCTTAGCATCTTGCACAGGGCTTCCAGGCGGCGCTTGTTGATCGTGGCGAGAAGAGTTTCGTGTTGAAGCTGGCGGAAACGGAGATCGATGAGCCGCCGCGAGACCCCCAGTTGCCGCGCAACGTCTCGTGGCGTGATTGGAGTGCGGTAGTTGCCGTCGATGAACGCGAGCGCGCGATCAACGAGCCGTGTGGCCGGGGGAAGCGGCTTTGTCGATTCACGCTCGACGAGGCGCACGTCGGCAAGGGGCTTGTCGTCGATCTCGATCTTGTTGCCGAACAGGTTCTCCAGTGCGATTACGGCGCGGAATCCCTCCTCCTCGAAGTCCGGCTCGATGCTGGAGAGACGCGGGACGAGACGGTTGCAGAGACCGATGTCGTTGTCGACGCCCAGGACGGCGACATCGTCGGGAATGGCAAGATTGGCCGTTTCGCAGGCGTGGAGGACGTCCGCCGCGACGAGGTCGCTGGCCGCCAGCACGGCCGCTGGAAGGGGAAGTCTGCGGAGGAAGGTGGGAAGTTCATGTGGTCGCGACAAGCGCGCCCCTCCCGTATGGGGAGCCGCCGTCTCGGCGGCTGCAGCAGAAGAGGTGAAAGTTTTACAGGTGTGCTCGGCTTCTGCCAACGTGGCAACGAAAGCGGCTTGCCGTTCGCGAGTCCAGATTTCGTCGCGTGGATCGTGTACGAACGCGAAGGAGCGGAAGTTGCCGAGTGAAAGGAAGTGGCGGGCGGCGGCGCGTCCGATCGCCGCATCGTCCACGCGGAGGTAGCGACTCGTGGGAACGGTCGGTATATTGCTTTGCGAGAGAACGTCCATGAACACCGTCGGCTTCCCCTGCCGCTGCAGCTGTTCGGGAACGCCTGGTCCGACCGGATGGGCGAGAATCACGCCGTCCGCACGTGCGCTCAAGGCGCGTTTGACGGCGGCGGTGGAGGCCTTTCGGCGGGATGGCACGATGTCAATCTCCCAATCTAGGCGTCCGGCGTTGATTCCGCGCAGGATGCCGATCAACTGAGACCGTCCAGGTTGCCTCGCCGTCTCAAGGACAATGAAAACCTTCTTGCTCATATCCCAATATCAGGGAATATCGTTCTCGCATAGTCTGTGCGTCCATCAAGAATGCGAATAACAGAGATGACGTTTGCTGCTTCAGAAAGGATGGCAATGGAATATCTGCCGCAGAGAAAATACTTGTATTCGGTCGGTCGAGAGATTTTGTCAGACAATGGGCGCATGAGTGCGGGAAATTGCTTGAGATTGGAGATGTCGGCAACAATGTTGCCGACTGCGTTTGAGGCAACGTCCGGACTGAACTCAGATGTGAGGTAGGTCCGAAGATCAAGAAGGTCTTGGCGTGCTGCAGGAGTATAGCGAATTCTCATGTTGCTGTCCCAGTGCCGAATTCAGCAATGATGTCGTCCTCGTCGATCCAGCCATTCGCACGTGCAGAATCCTCTCCTACGGCGATTTCCGCCATGAGACGACTGACCGCCTGTTCTAGTTTTGCCGCCTTTGATTGTCTCGTCACCACAAACGGAAGTCCATCCACATTGATGGACTGCTGTATGAAGATGTTGATGGCTTCCGTCAGTGTCAAACCACAGTCGGCATAGATCGCCTCGACGCGCTTCCTTATTCGCGGGTTGATGCGAAACTGGAAGGTTGATGTCTTTGGCGCTGATGTCAAAGTTTTTGTCGCAGGCATGTGTAATCCTTTCTTGCTGTACGAAAGATAGTCTATCAAACATCACATGACGATGCAATGGCAATGTCATTACTTTGATCATTTCTTTAAACAATCATATTCTCTTGCTTGATATGACATATAACCGGCTAGACCTGTGGGGGTGTGTTCTGTTAGACTATTGCCATTCCCAAACAAGGAGTGTCGCAATGAGAAGGAAACTTGATTGTGTTCCGGCTGTTCTGTGCCTAATTATGGGCGTCTGTGGCGCGGTGTACGCAGATTCGTACCGTTGGAGCGGTGGGGACGGGCGTTGGGCTGATTCAAGCAGATGGACGCCGAATGGTGTACCTGGGTCTACCGCGAACGATGTGGCCACATTCCCTGTCTGGTCAACGCAGACGGTGACGGTCGATACCGACGTGTCTCTGCGGCAGATTGACCTTGCGGCAAAGGTGGCTAATGTCCGGCAGACATATAACATCGCGGCGGGCAAGACATTGGCGTTGGACCTGTTCAATCTCTACAAGGATACGGCAGCGGACGACATCATGATCTGCGGCGGCGGAATGTTCGCGCTCACAAACTCGCCTTTCTATGCGAGCGGCACCATCAATCCTGTCAGTGTCACGATCTCCGGCGAGGGAACGGTGTTCCACATGCCGAAGGAGAGTAACTCAGGTCTTTACATTGGCTCTGTTGACAACAACTATCTCAACTCGCCCGATGTGTTCCGCGTGACAGCAGGCGCAAAGGCGATCGTCTCGAATGCGACCTGCGTGGGGAACAGCACCAATGGCGGGACAACAGGAAAACTCATCGTTGACGATGGCGGCTATTTCTATGGCGGAATGTACCTGTTCATCGGCCGCGGAGCACGTGTGCCTGGCGGCATCGTCTGTGCGGTGACGAACGCGACGGTTGAGGCCGAGGTCCTCGGCTTGGGAAACGGCTGGTACAACACGTTCGTCGGCAGCAATGCCGTTGTGCGTTCTACGGACGATGCCACAGGATCGATATCATTTCCCATCAATGGCAATCATACCCGCTATGCGTACATGGATTTCGAGGACTCGCTGCTGGAGGCTCCGACCATTGGACTGCTTTCGTCGGGTATTGGCACCTGTGCGTCTTCTACAGGAACCCTCACGCGTTGCGTATTGAAGTGCGACACCCTTGATGGCTGTTCCGGGAATTATTGCACTGACTCGATTTTCACCCTCGTCGATTCGTGCGTGACAAGCGCAACGATCAGCGTCAGCGGCAAGGGCGCCTCGAACAATGTTTTGCGGGTGGTCAATTCCGAAATCGTCTGCAAGAACGGTACGATCAACATTGGATGCGCAGATTCGGTTACGAACACGTTCCGCGTGGAGGGTGGCCGTATCATCTGCAGGGTACTCAAGGCCGGATGCGAGCAGACAGCCAAGGAATCTCGATATGAACAAATTGGAGGCGATTTCACGGCGACAGGCGCCATCTTGGCTGGCGCCGCCGATTCCTGCCATTGCGGAGCATTGTTCGATGGCGTATCGTTGACGGTCCCTGAAATCATCTGTGGCGATGTCATGAAAGAAACACTTCGCTCGCAAGATGCCTACCTTGAATTTGCCAACATGGCAGCTATGTCGGCGCAAAAGCTGTATGTCGGCATCGGGTCTGTCGGCGCGAACATGATTATCTCCAATACGACCGCAACAGTCACCTACAGCGCGGTGGACGACGCATCATCTACAATCATTGGCAGAGACGCCGGGGCGACCGGCAACTGCCTGACGTTGGTGGACAGTACGCTTGTCCAGACTGGCGGCAACCTGTATATGGGGCGATGGAGCTACGTGTCAAACAACACGATCCGGCTTGTCCGTTCGACGTATGACTTTAGGACGATTAATTCAAAGGGCGATGTGATTGTTGGCTACAGCGGCGACTCGAACGGGAACCGTGTGGAGATGGAAGATCATTCGACGTTCAAATACGACCGCAAATGGATGGCGGTCGGGCAGAATGCGGCAAGCAACGTCTGGTCGATGGCGGGCGGTTCTACGCTCAACGCCGCGAACTCGACGTTCGCCCTTGGCGTGAATGCTTCCGCCGTCGGGAACCGTCTTATGCTGGGAGGCGGATGCTCTTTTGCTGTTGGTACGTTCGCAATGAACTACAATGCTGTGCTTGAGGTTTCTGGCGTCGGCAATACCATGACGCTAGGCAACGACATCACATTGACGGACGGTTGTTCGTATGTGTTCCGTCCTAGTGTGGAGGCGTCGGCCACGCCGATGCTGACGATCAATCGGCCGTTCCAGTATTCAGCGAACAGGCAGATTCGCGTGGACGTTGCCAACGCGGGCATCGGTCGGCACGTGCTGCTCACCAGCAGCTCAGCACTGACTGAGCCTGTTGCTGGATCGAGCGTCATCCTTCGGAACGTGCCGAAGAACCGCTCTGTTCGGGTATCCCTCTCGGCGGACACGATGTCGCTTGTGTGCACTGTAGCACCGACCGGGACGACGATCATACTCAGGTAGGAAAGGAAGCGCAGATGAAGTTGAAGATTGTGGTAATCGTACTGTTCGCGGCAGGGATGGCGTTTGCGGATCCGCCTGAGGGAATGAAGTGGGAGACGGAGGCCATCCAGGCGCAGATCGACGCGGCGGCGGCGAAGGGCGGTGGACGGGTGACCGTGCCGAAGGGCATCCATCCGTGCCGGACGCTATACCTGAAGAGCGGCGTGGAGCTACATCTTGAAAAGGACGCTGTCATCCTGGGCGGCACGAAGCCGGAGGACTACGACGACGCTCTGCCGCTTGACCAGATCTACACGTACTCGAACGCCGTGCCGGCCACGGCCACGCGCAAGGCGTTCTTTTTCGCCGAGGATGTGCACGACATCGCCATCACGGGCGAGGGCATGATCGACATGCACGGGCAGGCGTTCTTCGATCCCAACAAGAAATTCGGGGGCGGATGGGCATGGGCCAAGCCGCCGGTCCCGCGTCCACGTCTCATCATCCTCCTGCGGAGCAAGAACATCCGTTTCGAGGGCGTGACGTTCAAGGACTGTCCGCTGTGGCACATGTGGCTTAGGTTCTGCGAGAACATCACCGTGTCGCGCATCCGCCTCGAGGCGGAGCAGCGGATGATCAACTCGGACGGCATCGACTTCGATGGTTGCCGCCACGTGCGCGTGGGCGACTCGTACTTTAAGACGGGCGACGACTGCGTGGTGCTGCGCGCGATCCGCGACGAGCGGCACAAGGACGTGCCCGTGGTGACGGAGGACGTGGTCGTCTCCAACTGCTACTTCAACACGCCGTGCCAGGGCGTGCGCGTCGGATGCCCCTCGGACGACACGATCCGCAACGCCGTGTTCAAACACATCGAATTCCATGGATCAAACGCCATCGGCTCACAGCAGCCGCACCGGTACCTTACGATGGGAGACAACGGCTATCTCAAGACGGAGAACATCCTCTTCGAGGACTGGACAATCGAAAGCGGCGGGCATCCGCTGCAGCTGTTCGTGGACAAGGGAATCGTCCTCAGGGACTTCGGGCACATGACGTTCCGCAACTTCACCGTCAAGTCGAAGCGTCCGTTCATGGTGCGCGGCAACACGGCCTCGCCCGTGAGGGACATGCACTTCGAGAACATCAAGGGGACGATCGCGGGCAAGCCATTCGACGTAGCGCACGCCACAATCGAATTCGGTCAGATAGACGTCTCCGTCTGGAAGTGATCCTTGACTACGTGATCTGGAAGGGGAGGATCGGGTCGCGGACGTAGGGACGCGGGATCGTGCGTTCCGTGGTCGTTGCGCCAGCGACGACCTTCACCTTTATGTCGCCGGAGAAGTTGTCGAAGCGGCTCCACGCGCAGACGAGGCGGGCGGCCTGGTCGAGACCATCGGGCGTGCAGACCTTGGGGATGAGGGCAGTGGGGCCGGGGACGGAGATTGGCGCGACGAGCGTGTCCGACTCGGCGCGCGCCTTGGTGAGGGCTGCGTTCTCGTTGGCGTCGCGGCCGAGGATGACGCCGGTGCCGTCGGGCAGACGGAAGCGGCGGGCTATGTTGAGGAGTTCCACCAGACGGCGGTCATCCAGACCCTCGTGGACCATAAGGTCCTTCAGGCGGCGCCCGAATCCTTTCTCGGTGAGCTTGCAGCCGCCGGCGGGCGATGGGTAGTCCACGAGTCCGTACTTCCTCGCCAGCTCGAACTGCGGTTCGCGGCGGCGGCCCGAGAGGCCTAGCAACTTCGAGCGGTCGATCAAGCCTTCCTGCTCCGGGATGGTCGGCTCGAGCAGCTGTGCGCAGAGCGGACGCACGAGGCGCCCGGCGAGTCCGCTCGACCTCTCCACCACGCCGAGGGACTGGCGGTTCTGGGACATGGGGCGCTGGTTGAGCACCTCTCCGGTGGCGACGAAGTCGAAGCCAAGTTGCGTCATCAGCTCGCCGGCGCGGCGAATCATGGTGGCGTGGCAGTCGATGCACGGGTTCATCGCGCCGCCGAAGCCGTGAGGAGGGTTCTTGACGAGTGCGATCTCGTCGTCTGTGAAGTCCACCACGTGTAGAGGAATGCCGAGGGCGGCGGCGGCCTTGCGGGCGGCGTCTGGCGCGAAGAACGGCGTCGCGAACGTGACGCCCTCCATCTCGGCACCAGCGTCGCGCAGGACGCAGACGGCGAGTTGCGAGTCTAGTCCGCCCGACAGAAGCGAGAGCCCTCGGGCTTTTTTGGTATAATGTTCGCAAGCCATGGACGGAGAGTTTACAACATGATGCGGTTTGGCGCAATACTGTTTGCGGCCGCCTTTTCCGTGCAGCCCCTGCCGCAGGCGGACGGGCCGCTGGAGCCGTCCGTCCAGAACGAGGTGGACCATGCGATCGACAAGGGCGAGCGGTGGCTGGAAAAGAACTTCAAGAAAGCAGCTTGCGATGCGGACGCAATAAATTGCGTCCCTCCCGTTCAGACCGGCAGCGCGGGAGGGTCGCAACTTGTTGCGACCGAGAATCGTCCTGCGAGGACCGGCAACGCGGGAGGGTCGCAACTTGTTGCGACCGCAAACCCTGCCTTCAACGACCTTAAAGCCCAACTCGGCCTGACGAACGGGCAGACGCGCGTGGAGATGGCCCTTAAGCTCATATCGTCGCAGCGCGGCGGCGGCTGGTGGCTCACCGACACCAACGCCGCGCCGACGCGCCTGGCGGTAGAAATCCTGAAAGGACTCTGATGCATCCTGACCTCATATCGATAGGGTTCCTCCACATCAAGACGTACGGCGCGTGCATGGCGCTGGGGTTCCTTGCCGCATGGCAGGTGCTGTCGTGGCTGTGCCGCCGCACGGGCCGTTCTGCCGACTTGCTGACGGGCCTTGTCACGTGGATGATGGTGTGCGGGGTGGTAGGTGCTCGGGTTGCATACGTGATTGAGCACTGGCAGCAGGAGTTCGCGGCTCACCCGGAGCAGATCATCCGCGTTGACCAGGGCGGGCTGATGTTCTATGGCGGACTCATACTGGCGATAGGGGTGTTCCTGCTCTGGTGCCGACTGAAGAAGGAACGGATACTTCCGCTCGCTGACATGATGACGACCGTGATTCCGCTCGGGCACGCGTTCGGACGGATAGGGTGCTTCTTCTACGGCTGCTGCTACGGGCGCGTATCGCAGGCGGCGTGCGCGGTCAGCTTCCCGCGCGGCTCGCCTGCCTGGTACGAGCAGACCAGTGCCGGGTTGATCACCTCGTCCGCGCAGGCCTCTCTGCCGGTGCTGCCCACGCAGCTCTTCGAGGCGGCTGCAGTGGCGACGCTGTTCGCTGTCCTTGTTTTGGTGTACATCCGCTTCTGGAAGCGCCGTCCCGGTTTTACCACCGGCATCTACCTCATCGGCTACGCGCTCATACGCTTCGGAATGGAGGTGCTTCGCGGCGACCCGCGTGCTGCGATCGGGCCGCTTTCAATCGGACAGACGATCTCGCTCGCGCTTCTGCTAACTGGCGTGGCGTTCGCGATTTCGGCGTGTCGACGTAGTGGAGACAGCGCAGAGCAGAAAGACGAGGGCGAGAGGTGATGGCATCACGGGCTAAATGGTTCGACGCATGGGTGCGGGAGCGTGTGCGCTTCCTCGACGGCGGCATGGGCACGCAGCTTCAGGCGCGCGGCCTCCAGCCGGGCGAAGTCCCCGAGTTGTGGAACCTCTCGCGTCCCGATGACATCCGAGCCGTGCATTCGGCCTACGTTGCCGCCGGCGCCGACATCGTCTACGCCAACACCTTCGGCGCAAACGCGGCGAAGTACCACGGCGCCGCGCCGCTGGCGGACGTCATCGCCGCCGGCGTCTCCATCGCCAAGTCTGTGGATGGTTCGCCGCTCGTTGCGCTCGATGTCGGGCCGACGGGCAGACTCCTGAAACCGGCAGGTGACTTCGAGTTCGACGCCGCGTATGACGCGTTCGCCGAGCAGGTGGTGTTTGGCGCGAAGGCTGGAGCCGACCTCGTGGTCGTCGAGACGATGGGCGACACTTACGAGCTCAAGGCGGCGGTCCTCGCCGCCAAGGAGAACTGCGACCTCCCGATACTCGCCACCGTCGCGCTCGGCGAGAACGGCAAGCTCCTCACGGGCGGAAACGTGGAGGCCGTGGCGGCACTGCTGGACGGGTTGCGCGTCGATGCGTTCGGGCTCAACTGCGGGCTTGGCCCCGACCTGATGCGGCCGTACGTCGAGCGTCTTGCCCGTGCCACATCGCGTCCGATCATAGTCAAGCCCAACGCCGGACTTCCGAAGGTTGTGGACGGACAGACCGTCTTCACCGTCGGACCGGAGGAGTTCGCGCGCGATGTCGCGTCGCTCGTCGAGGCCGGTGCGTCGATCGTTGGCGGATGTTGCGGTACCACGCCCGCGCACATCGCGGCTGTTCATGAGCGGATACGCGAGGACCGCGCTCCTGCGCGGCCTAGGGCTGAACGGTCGCGCAGGAGCGCGACCCTCCCGTGCGTCATCTCCTCCGGCACGCACGCCGTAGAAATCCCGCTGGATGATACGATAATCATCGGCGAGCGGATCAACCCCACTGGCAAGAAGAAGCTCAAGGCCGCGCTCACCGAAGGGGACACGGCGTACGTGCTGCGCGAGGCGGTATCGCAGGCCGAGGCAGGCGCGCACGTGCTGGACGTGAACGTGGGCGTGCCGGGCCTGGACGAAGCGGCCGTGCTGGACGCGACCGTGCAGGCCGTGCAGGGCGTCACCGACCTGCCGATCCAGATCGACACGTCCGACCCGGTGGCACTCGAGCGTGCGCTCCGCCATGTCAACGGCAAGCCGCTCGTCAACTCCGTCAACGGCAAGGAGGAGTCGATGCGCGCCGTGCTGCCGCTGGTGGCGAAGTACGGCGGCGCGGTGGTGGCGCTCACGCTCGATGAGGCGGGGATTCCGCCCACGGCGGAAGGACGGCTCGCGATCGCGCGGAAGATTCTTGCGCGCGGCGCGGAGTACGGCCTCGCGCCATCAGACTTTGTGATCGACGTGCTGTGCCTCGCCGTGAGCGCTGACGCGAACAGCGCGAACGTTGTGCTGGAGTCTCTGCGCCGCGTGCGCGAGGAGCTGGGCTGCCGCACGGTGCTGGGCGTCTCGAACATCTCCTTCGGCTTGCCGGCGCGTCCGCTCCTGAACGGCGCGTTCTACACGATCGCCATGGGCGCGGGGCTTTCCGCCGCCATCGTCAACCCGCTCTCTGAAGAGATGATGACGGCGCATCGCGCTTTCCGCGCGCTCACGGGCAAGGATCGCAATTGCGAGGCGTGGGTGGAGGCGTATAAGGATTTTCAGGTCTTTAAGGTCCCTAACGTCCTTAATGACCCTAACAAGCCTAACCACTCTAACGACCTTAACAACCCTAACGACCCTAACCACCTTAAAGACCTTAAGGACCTTAAATCCACTAGTGGCCTATCCGCCGCCATCCGGCGCGGGCTGAAGGGCGATGCCGCCGCCGCCGCAAAGGCCGCGCTCGCCGAGGGTCGTCAGCCCGTGGAGGTGATCGACGGCGAGATCGTCCCCGCGCTGGAGGTTGTGGGCAGGGGGTTCGAGGCGGGCACCGTGTTTCTGCCGCAGCTCCTGATGGCGGCGGAGGCGGCGAGCGCGGCGTTCGACGTGGTGCGCGCGGCGTTGCCTGCGGACGCGGCGGCGAAGCGCGGCCCTGTGGTGATCGCCACGGTGAAGGGCGACATACACGACATCGGCAAGAACATCGTGCGCGCGCTGCTCGAGAACTACGGGTTCCGCGTGATCGACCTCGGACGCGACGTGCCGCCTGAGAAGATCGTGGAGACGGCCCGCCGCGAGAAGGCGAAGCTGATCGGTCTCTCCGCGCTGATGACGACGACGGTCGGCTTCATGGAGGAGACGATCAGGCAAGTGCGCGCGGCGGGGCTGGACGCGAAGGTCGTGGTGGGTGGCGCGGTGCTTACGGCCGAATACGCGAAGGAGATCGGCGCCGACTACTATGGCAAGGACGCGATGGCGTCCGTGCGTGTGGCGGAGGAGGTGTTCGCGTGAGGATCGCGGGCGGCGAATGGTGCGGTCGCACGCTCAAGGTGCCGCCCGGCGACGCGGTACGCCCCACGCAAGACCGCGTGCGCGGCGCGCTCTTCTCGATGATTCAGGCGGAGATCGCTGGCGCGTCATTTCTCGATCTCTTCGCTGGCGCGGGTAGCGTCGGGCTGGAGGCGCTCTCGCGCGGCGCGGCGCGCGCGACGTTCGTGGAGAGCAATCCGCGCCATGCGGCGTGCCTCGCGGCGAACGTGTCTGCGCTCAAGGCCGAGGCTCGCGCCGAGATCGTGCGCGCAGATGCCTTCGCGTGGCCGGCGGCGGGCGGGAGCGGACGCGCGTTCGATATCGCCTTCGCCGATCCGCCGTACGCGCTAGTGGCAGAGCGTGGCTATGCGCCGCTCCTTGCGGCGCTCGCGGAGTCAGCTGCCGTGCGCCCGGGCGGGCTTTTCGTGGCCGAGATGGCGACGCGCCAGACCGCTCCCGAACATCCAGCATGGGAACTTTGCCGCGACCGTGCCTACGGTCAGACGCGGATCGCCGTATATCGGAACGTCTGCGGAAGATGTGAATGATTTTATTTAACCACGAAATACACGAAACACACGAAATGCGAGAGGAGCTGCCATGTTGACGAAGATCGTAACTGCGAAGAATCGTATCGTAATGGGATTAGCCGTCGGTCTGGCGGTGGTTGTCATGGGTGCTGGCGCGGACGAGGCTCGAATCCGCCACATGGCGGACACGTACCTGCAGAGCGACGGGACGCAATACATCGACACGGGCTACATCGGCTCCACGAACTTGCGCGTGGAGGTGGAGTTCGAGCCGGTCCTCACCAACGGCACGCGCTACCTCTTCGGCTCGGCGTCGAACGGTGCCGGCAATTCGCCGATGAAGTACGGCCTCTACGTGCAGAACGGCGGCATTTCGTTCACGAGCGGCACGGGCGCAGGAGGAGCTTGGGGAGAAGGCTGGTTTGGCATTGGCAAGGTAACCCGTTCGCATTACAAGGCGATCTACGATTATCCGAAACGGCGGGCCGAACTGTGGTCGGGCGACGTGCAGGTGTACACGCAGACCGCGTTGCATACTCCCGGCTTTGAGACGAACAACTGCACGATGACCATCTTCTGCAACCATTACGGTCCGGCGGCAATAGGCGACTGGTTCGGCGGCAAGGTCTACTCGTTCCGCCTCTTTGACAAGGGCACGCTCATCCGCGACATGATTCCGTACGGACGCGGCGCGTTGACCGGCCTGCTCGACCGCTGTTCAGGCAAGGTGTACACCAACATGAGATCCGGCGGCCACCCGTTCATCCTCGGCACCGACGACGGCTACGTGCGGAGCGACCGCGCGAAGAATAGCGGACAGTTCGTGAATACGGGCTGGTGCATGACGCCGCAGACGAAGATCGA
>Ga0310696_10005283_pt1 | contig 15627 bp, 11 predicted proteins | sample AusTroGonzalo_MG_4_FD_203885 | JGI IMG/M metagenome (GOLD analysis project Ga0310696, IMG submission 203885) | Bovine rumen microbial communities from tropical cattle in Woodstock, Queensland, Australia - Gonzalo_02 (v2) (version 2) | ecosystem: Host-associated > Mammals > Digestive system >...
TCTTCACCTTTCTTGTCACCCTTCTGCACATACTCGCGCTGCTGGATGGTGCTGATGGTGGGGGCGTAGGTTGAAGGACGACCGATACCCAGTTCCTCCATCTTATGCACGAGACTAGCCTCGGTATATCGCTGCGGACCAGCAGCGAAGCGCTCTGTAGCATTGATCTCTCGACGCACCAGCTCCTGGCCCTTCTTCAACGGGGGAAGGATATGTCCAAACTCCTCCTGCTGATCGTCATCATCTATCGACTCACGGTAGACCTTAATGAAACCGTCGAACTTCACGACCTCACCCTGAGCAACAAACTCCTCGTCGCATCTGGCACCAGTCTCCTGGTTCTTAACACCTATGGTCACGGTTGTCTTCTCTATCTCAGCATCAGCCATCTGACTGGCGATGGTACGTTTCCAAATCAACTCATACAGACGTTTCTCCTGGGCTGAGCCCTCAATTTCCGCCTTGTCCATATAGGTGGGACGGATGGCTTCATGGGCCTCCTGAGCACCTTTAGAATTGGTGTGATACTGACGTGTCTTGCTGTATTCCTTGCCGTAGAGACCTACGATTTCCTCCTTGCTGGCACCCAGACAGAGTTTCGAGAGGTTCACCGAGTCTGTACGCATATAGGTAATCTGTCCGTTTTCATACAGATGCTGGGCAATCATCATCGTCTGACTGACGGTGAAGCCGAGTTTACGGGCGGCTTCCTGCTGTAGCGTCGATGTAGTGAATGGAGGCGCAGGTGTACGCTTCACGGGCTTTTTCTGGATGCTCTCCACCGTATAGGTGGCATTCTTACATTGCTCAAGGAAAGCGAGCACCTCTTCGGTGGTCTTGAATCGGTTACCCAGCTGTGCCTTCACCTCCGTAGCCGATCCGTCGGGGTTAGTAATGGCAAAGACACCGTTCACCACATAATAGACCTCACTCTTGAAGGCCTGGATCTCACGTTCACGCTCGACGATGAGTCTGACGGCTACACTCTGCACACGTCCTGCTGAGAGGGCGGGCTTTACCTTGCGCCACAGCACCGGTGAGAGCTTGAAACCCACGATACGGTCGAGCACACGACGAGCCTGCTGGGCGTTCACCAAGTTCATGTCCAGATGACGGGGATGTTCGATAGCCTCCAGGATGGCGGGTTTGGTGATTTCATGGAACACGATACGGTTTGTCTTTTTACTGTCCAGTCCCAGCACCTCACACAGGTGCCAGGAGATGGCTTCTCCCTCACGGTCTTCATCGGATGCGAGCCACACCTTCTCGGCTTTCTCAGCCTTTGAACGCAAATCGGCTACTAACTTGGTCTTCTCCTCGGGGATTTCGTATTCCGGGACGAGTGAATGCTCGTCGACACTCAATTCTTTCTTCTTCAAGTCGCGGATGTGGCCATAGCTCGACATCACCTTGAAGTCCTTTCCCAGGAACTTCTCAATCGTCTTCGCCTTGGCTGGAGACTCCACGATCACTAAATTCTTTTGCATATCTTTCCTATTTACTTTTTCACCTTTTAACCTATTCACTTTTCCACCTTTTCAGGTTTCGGGCTGCAAAAGTAAGCAAAAAACGCTATCACACCTTATTTATATATAGGATTTTTTGTTTTATTAACGATTTTGCTGTAGGAAACGGTGCACGGCCTCACGGATAGAACGGAGTCCGAAGCGCTCAACATAGACCTCACGCAACGGGAGCCATGTGAGTTCGGCAGCATCGTCAGCAGCCTTCACCTCGGCATCTTCAGCCACCCGGCAAAGGAAGAACAGATCGAGTGTATGGATGTCCATACCAGAGTATCGGTAGATATTGGGGATAGAGAACATATACTGCACCTTGTCTGCCTCAACCTTGAGACCCGTCTCTTCTTCTATCTCCCTGACCATACCCTGCTCAGCGTTCTCGTAATTATCAACAAATCCACCAGGCAGATCGAGGGTACCCTTGGCAGGATCCTTGGCACGACGAGCTACCAATAGTTCACCTTTACCGTTCAAGATAAAGGCTGCTGTCGAGGCCCGTGGGTTCTGGTAATACGTAAAACCACAGTTGGCGCAATGCTTGCTCAAGGCATTATGGATCTCAAACTCGCTACTGCCACATTTCGGACAAAAATGGAATAACTCTAACGGATGCTGCATAGGTTTACCACTTATCTGTGCGGAAGGGGAAGAGCGGAAGGTTGCCGCCGTTCTTCACATTTCCGATCTGGAAATTCTTAAAACAATAGCGCACGGCTACGGGCTTCTTCACCTCAGGAGCTGTTACAATGATAGCCTCATCCCAATAACCACCCCCGGGCTGCCAGAAATGTCTGGCTTGAGCCGGATAGAACACCCGGTCTTCGCCTGCCACCTCAAATCCCTCCATCTGCTCGAAAGGTGCGTCACACCAGTAGTTGTCCTGCAGATGAATCAACACCGTATCACCCTTCACCGTCATATCCTTATACGACGAACTCTTATATTGGATGGTCTCATAGCCATAGTCGCGGTTCAGGGCCGTAAAGGCGAGCCGCTCACCTACCTGCTGTTTCTGGGCAGGGTGAATCTGCGTGGTCTCATAGGGATAGACGAGGTCGTTGATACACACCAGCGAACTGTTGGAGATGATCTGTGCAGCCTTCCACTGCTGCTCTCGTAACAGGGCTCCGCTGATGGCATTATCGTCGTCATCATATCTGTACGGGGCTATCTGCACGAAATAGAAGGGGATCTCACCCAGACCGAACTGCGAACGCCACTGCTCCACGAGCAACTTCAGACGCTCCGAGTACTGGTCACCGGGATCACCTACGTTCGAACATCCCTGATAGAAGAGGATACCCTTCACCGTGTAGTTCAGGATGGGGTTGAACGTGCCGTTACCCCAGAGCAACGAACGGTGATAGTCCCATTGCGCCCACCGCTTGCAGATCTCCACCGAGTCTGTCGGGTCGTCGGTATATTTCTCCAGATTCTCCTTCGTCAGCCAACTCTCCACACGCGTACCTCCTTTATTGGCTTCTATGATGCCGACGGGGATATCGAGCGTCCGACTCAGCAGACGGGCGAAGAAATAGCCTGTAGCCGAGAAATCGACAACGGTCTTGGGCGAGCACTGGCGCCACTCGCACTGGGCATCGTCCTGTGGCGTGGCTCTCATGATGCTGGGAATCTTCACGCTGCGCACACCCTTCGAGTTCACGGCGTCGAGCACATGCTGGTTATAGTCTTTCACAGGACACATGCCAAAGCCCTTTACGGGCATTTCCATGTTCGACTGACCTGCACAGACCCATACCTCACCAGCCACAACATTGTGGATCGTCACAGGCTCACCGTCGTCGAAGGTGATACTCTGAGGCTCGTACGAGGCTTTCGGTGTCTTCACTTTCACCAACCACTGGCCTTGTTTGTCGGCCTTGGTGGTAACGGCATCGCTATTCCACGAGGTGGTTACCTTCACCGTTACTCCTGGCTTAGCCCATCCCCAAAGACGGGCTTCCGTCTGTTGTTGTAACACCATGTTGTCACCAATGAGATGGTGCAATCTCACCTTCGCTTGGGTGCAGCAGACGACTGCCACCAACACCGTAAAGAGAATCGTTCGTTTGTTCATATCCGATCTTGTTTTTAGTTTTCGGTGCGAAGGTACGATAAATAATTCAGAAATCGCCCTCAATTATAAAAAATTTGCTTAATTGTTTGGTAGTTTAAACAATAATTTGTATCTTTGCGCTGTTAAAACCCTAAAATAGGAAACAATATTTTATATTAACCCTTTAAAAATTAAAGCTTATGAAAAAGATTTTATTGTTAGCAGTCGTGATGTTTGCCAGTTTGAACGCAAGCGCACAGTTCTATGTAGGAGGTTCCGTAGGTTTCGGTAGCGTGAAGCAAGGCGGTGGAGATTCTGAGTTTGTCTTCAAGATCCTGCCTGAATTGGGTTACCAGCTCAACGATCAATGGGCAGTAGGTGCCACCCTCGGCTATCAGAAAGGTGCCGTCGACATTGGTAGTGCCAACTTCAATCAGAATGTTACAACCGAAGTGTTCATTATTTCACCTTATGCAAGATATACTGCATTCGATTGGGATCAGGTGTCACTGTTCTTCGATGGTGGTATATCCTTTGGTAGCTATAAGGATACGGGCACTTATTTCGGTTTAGGCGTAAGCCCTGGCGTTGCTGTGAAACTTACTGATGAGATCAGTTTTGTAACCCATATCGGATTCCTTGGGTTTGAGAACTTCAGCCCCGATGGTGGTGGCAAGAGCAGCAGCATCTTCGGTTTGGACTTTAAGAACAGCTGCTCGTTCGGTGTGTACTACAACTTCTAAGTCTTATCAGACCTAATCATAAAGCCTCACACAGGGTAAACTTGTGTGAGGCTTATTCTTTTCCGGCGGTTTATTTTATCACGATCTTTTTGTTGTTCCTGATGTAGAGTCCTTTCGTCGTGGGCAGTCTGTTCAGGCGGCGACCGTCGAGGCTATACCAAGCGGAAGCGGCTTCTTTATCCATGACAACACTCATTATTCCATCAGGATCGGGTTCGGGCAGGATGACTTCCTCACTTGTCGAGAAGGTCGTCGTTTCCCAGTTGCTGTAATTATCACTACCGTAGTTACCACGCACCTGAACCACATAGTTCTTACTTGCCATCAGATTTGTCAGCGTATAAGATAATTCCGTACAGTTTATGGGAGAAGACCATTCTACAGCATCGAGATTGTCTGTTTCGATAAAGGCACGAATGCGCCAACCATAAGCAAAGCCAGGAACAAGGTCGCTGGTAAAATACCACTTATCATTATAGCGAAGCCACTGGTTGTTGGGGATGACTGTAGAAGGTTGGTAACACACCACTGGGTATTGTCCCTTTTCTGTCAACGAGATCCATAGGTTCTCTCCAACAGTAATCGCGACAGGAGCCGCTAGTGTAACTTCATGGTAGCCATTTTGGACTGGGACCACCGTCTCGGTATAAAGCAGTGTAGCAGGTGCATTGTCACCTCCAGAATATATGTTCACGGTGATATTTTCCGTGTTAAACGAGGTCTCGTAGATGGCAACTTTCGTCAGTTGGTTTCCTATCACCATACTGCCAGGATACATCACGCCCCAGGTTGTTTCAGGAAGACCGAAACCTTGAGTTGTCAGGTTGGCGATATTGTCTTCATCGTATTTCAACCATACCTGATTGTCGCTGGAACTCTCTGACACAAGACCATAGCGCACGTCATAACTGCTGGCACTACCCTCCCAACTGACCAGAGCCGAAGAACTCGTGATGTCGCTGACACTCAGATTTGTCGGTGCAGGGAACTCGGGTTCGGGATCAGGCTCAGGATCGGGTTCGGGATCGGGCTCAGGGGGTGTTTCTTTTATGACGGTCAATGTAGCCAGAACACCTCCTTTATTACCATAGTATCCATTATCCATCGGCACAAAGAACACCAGATTATAGTCTCCTGTCGCAGAGGGTTTGTATGTCAGGACGCAGTCTTGGGTTTGTCCTGCAGGAATGGTGAAGTTGCCACCTACAAGAAGACTTCCGGAGATGCCTATATAGAGGTCGCCGTCGAAGTCGTCTGTACTGTTGTTGGTGACATTAAGTGTGATGGTCTCTGTTTCACCCAGGATGATGGTGCCGTTAGTCAGCGTCATATAGTTCGCTGTCAGATCAATCTTAGCAGGTGTGATATCGGCTAATGTTCCGCTATCAGATGATTTCTGTATGCCGACAATGGCTTCCTGACCAAAATAGAAACCGCCTTTTGAACTGCTACCACCGTCGCCTTGGCCTGAATAAGGATCAAGGACCGACAACACATAATATTCGTCGCTCTTACCGCCCCAGCCCCAGTTGATATGGAAGAAATCGGTACCGTATTCATACCGATAGCCATCGCATACGAACGCATGACCTCCACCTGTCGACTGCCCGCCATAGATTACAGGACGGTTTGAGGTCAACTCATGATAGATGATATCCTCCCACTTGTCGTTGGTGTAGAAACTGCGCGAGAGATAGGTTGTTGTCTCGTTGTAGCCGAAATAACTTTTGAGCGCAGGAGCCACCTTGAACATATTGGTGCCAGACGTAGGACCGTAGTTCATCTCTACAGAATAGCCACAATATTGCATCAGTGTGGCAACAGCCGTGTTTTGCTCTGCGGTCTCACCGCCACCATAGTTGTCCAGCATATTCTCCCAGTCGAAGGTGGTCGCTTCGAGGGCTGACTGATAGGCGCCATAGCCGTCCTGATAGCTCGGGATGGTCTCCGTCGCTGCCACCGGCCACTTGTGATAGTTCATCACCTGAGCCATGGCCGTGGCCACACAACCCGTGACGGCCCTTTTACCTTCCATATAATCAGGACAGAGATTATTATATGGTGCTCGCTGGGCCCACGTCGATGTGAGCAACGGTGCGATAGATTCCTTTTCATGCGATCCGGCACGTGTATTTACAATGGTACCAACGGGTACACTGCTGCCGTCGTGCTGCTTCAGCCAGGCTATCTCGTCAGCGTAACCCTGCAGCCAAGCACGCTTCTCGTCGGGCATGTTATCCAGATCGAGAATACCTGTATCACTGAATCCCAGGATGTGGAGGGTGCGGTCATCGTTACTGACAATCACAAAGCCGCCAGCCTCACTTATGCTGAACACATAGAGCCCACAGACCTGTCCCTGCAACTTGAACTCGGATTCGTCTAACGGTCCGTCGAAATGGCTGTACATAAACCTCTTGGCATATGCCTCAGCCATTCTCTCTGACATCTCGTCGGCCCAAGCATTTGCTATGCTCAGAACCATCAACAACCATGCAAATAATAGTCTTCTTTTCATGAGTGCAAAGATAGTTTTTTTTTTCGATACTACCAAAAGAAAAAGCATTTTTCTTACAACCCTTGAAGGTATAGTGTTGACTCGCAAGTGGCAGATATGGCGGCGTATGGCGTCATTGACGATATTATGTATGCGAATTTTTTTGGTTTTACAATAATAATTTGTACCTTTGCAGCAAAAACAACAAACAACAAGGAAAAATGAGAACGCTAAAGTTGATCATGATGATGCTGATGATGGGAACTTCTGCAGCAATGGCGCAGAAGGGAATGAAGATGGATCTGTGGCCCAACGGGGCGACATATACCAGCAGTGACAAGGAGGACAAGGCGGAGATGACCGTCTATCTGCCAGACGCGAAGAAGGCAACGGGCAGGGCTGTGGTTTGCTGTCCTGGAGGAGGCTACACACACCTGGCAATGGACCACGAGGGACACCAATGGGCTACATTCTTCAATAACCAAGGTATCGCACTCATCGTGCTGAAGTACCGTATGCCCCACGGCAATCCGATGGTACCTATTTCCGACGTCGAGCAGGCCATCAAGACAGTACGCAGAAACGCTGTGGAATGGCACATCGATCGCACTCAGATAGGCATCATGGGTTTCTCGGCAGGTGGTCATCTGGCCTCAACCATCGCTACACGCTCCACTGGCGAGGCTGCACCGAACTTCCAGATACTCTTCTATCCAGTGATCACGATGGACCCTGCGTTTACACATAAGGGTTCGCACGACAACCTGCTGGGCACGGACCACTCAAAGAAAGAGATGCGTCGCTTGGAGGCCGACTACAGCAACGACCTGCAAGTGAACCGTACGACACCACGGGCCTTTATAGCCCTCTCCGATGATGACAAGGCGGTGCCTGCTGCCAACGGATTCAGTTACTACGAGCATCTGTATAAGCATGATGTGCCTGCCTCGATACACATCTATCCCTCAGGCGGTCACGGCTGGGGCTATCGCGAGAGCTTCGCCTACCATTACCAGATGATCTTTGAACTGAAGGGCTGGCTAGAAAGTTTCTAGCCACAGTTTTTTGCCACGGAAGAACACGGAATAACACTGATTTTTCCGTCGCCAGCGACGCAATCAGCCAGGACGCATAGGTTCAGCAATAAACTATTTCCGTAAAAATCCGTGTTTTTCCGATGCAAAAATGAAAAGAGGCAATCCAAAGGACTGCCTCTTTTCGTGTGTCGACACTTGGATTCGGACCAAGGACCCCCACCATGTCAAGGTGATACTCTAACCAGCTGAGCTATGCCGACTTCTTGTTTTGCGGGTGACAATGTCAGTGCAAACCGAATGCAGAAAGCTTGCTTTTTGCTGAGGTGCAGCCTGACATCACACATGAAATTTTAATTTCGGGTGCAAAGGTACAAAGTTTTTCTGATATGTGCAAGAAAAAAACGATTTTTCTTGCACATACCAACAAAAAGACCTACAGCAGTTTCTTGATTTCAGCCTCGAGATCCTTGATCAGCGCGGCACGCTTCACGATGTTGTTGTCGCGGTCGATGAGGAAGTAATCGGGCACAGCCTGAACGTTATACATCATCAGACGACGCGAGTTGATACCGTCAGCATCGCGGACACTGATCCAAGGCAGAGCTGCCGTCTGCTGCTTCCAGAAGTGCTCATCGGGATCGAGCGACACCTGATAGATCTCCAGACCCTGGGCGTGGTATTTGTTATAGAGTTCACGCATCATGATGATACGGGCAGGCGACTCGTCGACAGCGAAGATATGGAAGTCGAGCAGCACCACCTGACCCTTCAGACTCGTGAGACGACGCTCCTGACCCTTGTTATCGAGAAGGGCGATATCGACCACACCTGACTCACTGACCTTGCTGGCATCGACCTCGATATCGGCGTTCTGGGCAGCGAGGATGCGCTGATTTTTCATGCCCTCGATAGCGATGTTATGCAGGTTCTGTCCGCGCTCAGCATGAGGGTAGTAAGTGTCCCAGCTGGTGGCGACAGCGGCGAAGGCCTTGATATCCTCCTTGTCTGCACGGGGGTTGAAGATGAGCCAGTTGCCGATAGCCTGGAAGAGGGCGAAGTAAGAATAGGCCTTATAGGGCTCCTTGTAGATATAGTTGAGTTTCACTTCCTCCTTATAGGCGTTGATCAGGCTCTGGATGCTGTCGTTGGCCTTGGCGATGCCGAGGCCGGAGTTGTTCTGCAGATCGATGGCCTGACGCTGCAACTCCATCTGACGCAGGGCCAGTTCGCGAATTTTCTCACAGTTGTCAGAGCCGCTGACAGTATAGTTAGCAGCCATGCCCGGGTACTCACCCTTCACCTGAACGGTCTCGGTAGAGTCGATACTGACGTTGATGATCTGACTGGCGATACGGAGACGATAGAACTCAGGAGCCTCAGGCGCCTCACCACTGAAAGAGAAACTACCATCGGAGTCGAGTTTTGCAGAGTCGAGTACCTCAATACCCTCCAGACCAACATTCTCGAAATAGAGCACCGAGTCACCGGCGTTCGCTATCTGGCCCTCGACATGGAACTTATTGTCCGTACACGAGGCCATTGCCACTGCGGCAAGCATCATGGCAGCCGCCTTACAAATATGCTTCATAATCAATACTTATTTTCGTTTTGTGGGTGCAAAGATACGAAATAATTGAGAATTAAGAATTAAGAATTAAGAAAAAATACCCAAAAAATCGAAAAATATCCCCTTTTCTTCGTTTTTTTATATTATAATGTGTAACTTTGTGGCCGTTTTTAGCGACCATAGCGTTTTGGTCGCATCGATTTTTTTATTTTTAGATGTTTTAAACAAGATGAACGTAATTACAAAGACCATTCAATTGGCTGATGGCAGAACCATCACCATTGAAACCGGGAAAGTGGCAAAACAGACCGATGGTGCTGTCATGTTGAAGATGAACAACACCGTGCTCCTGGCCACCGTTTGTGCCGCAAAAGATGCAGTTCCCGGAACAGATTTCATGCCTCTGCAGGTAGACTATCGTGAACAGTACAGCGCAGCAGGTCGTTTCCCCGGTGGATTCACCAAGCGCGAAGGCAAGGCCTCAGACAATGAAATCCTGACATCGAGACTTGTGGACCGTGTTCTCCGTCCGCTTTTCCCCAGCAACTATCACGCAGAAGTATTCGTAAACGTCATGCTGCTCAGCGCCGATGGTGTTGACCAGCCCGATGCCCTGGCAGGCTTCGCTGCCTCTGCAGCACTTGCCTGTTCGGATATACCTTTCGAGTGTCCTATCTCGGAGGTCCGTGTGGCCCGTGTCAACGGAGAGTATGTGATCAACCCCACCTTCGAGCAGATGAAGGAGGCCGACATGGACATCATGGTCGGTGCCTCTGCCGAGAACATCATGATGGTGGAAGGTGAGATGAAGGAGGTCAGCGAGCAGGATCTGCTGGGTGCCCTCAAGGCCGCTATGGACGCCATCAAGCCGATGTGCGAACTTCAGGCAGAGCTCTCGAAGGAGCTGGGCAAGGACGTGAAGCGCGAGTATGACCACGAGGTGAACGACGAGGCCCTGCGCGAGCAGATGAACAAGGAGTGCTATCAGCCCGCCTACGACGTAACGAAGCAGGCCCTGGAGAAGCAGGAGCGTGCCGAGGCCTTCGAGAAGATCCTCGCCGACTTCAAGGAGAAATATTTCGAGGCTCATCCCGAGATCACTGCCGACTCTGAGATCTCTAAGGACGAGTACGAGGCTATGATGGAGCGTTACTACCACGACGTGGAGCGCGACGCCATGCGTCGTTGCATCCTCGACGAGGGTATCCGTCTCGACGGTCGTAAGACCACCGACATCCGCCCCATCTGGTGCGAGGTATCTCCCCTGCCCATGCCTCACGGAAGTGCTATCTTCACCCGTGGTGAGACACAGTCGCTGAGCACTTGTACCCTGGGTACCAAACTCGACGAGAAACTCGTTGACGATGTGTTGGAGCGTGGCTACATGAAATTCCTGTTGCACTATAACTTCCCCCCGTTCTGTACTGGTGAGGCCAAGGCTCAGCGCGGCGTAGGCCGTCGTGAGATTGGTCACGGACATCTGGCATGGCGCGGTCTGAAGGGTCAGATCCCCGAGGACTTCCCCTATACCGTACGTCTGGTATCGCAGATCCTCGAGTCAAACGGCTCTTCTTCGATGGCTACCGTTTGTGCCGGTACCCTCGCCCTGATGGATGCTGGTGTGCCCATGAAGAAGCCCGTCTCTGGTATCGCCATGGGTCTGATCAAGAACCCCGGAGAAGACAAGTATGCTGTGCTCAGCGATATCCTCGGCGATGAGGACCACCTGGGCGATATGGACTTCAAGACCACTGGTACGAAGGACGGTCTGACGGCTACACAGATGGATATCAAGTGCGACGGTCTGTCGTTCGACATCCTCGAGAAGGCCCTCATGCAGGCTAAGGCCGGTCGTGAGCATATCCTCTCGAAGCTGACTGAGACCATCGCCGAGCCGCGTCCCGAACTGAAGCCTCAGGTGCCCCGTATCGAGGCCTTCGATATTCCCAAGGAGTTTATTGGTGCCGTTATTGGCCCGGGCGGAAAGATCATCCAGCAGATGCAGGAAGACACAGGTACCGTTATCACCATCGACGAAGCCGACGGTGTGGGTCATGTGCAGGTCAGCGCTCCCGATAAGGCCAGCATCGACGCTGCCATCGCTAAGATCAAGGCTATCGTGGCCATCCCCGAGGTGGGTGAGATCTACGAGGGTACAGTCCGTTCGATCATGCCTTACGGTTGCTTCGTTGAGATCATGCCTGGCAAGGACGGTCTGCTCCATATCTCTGAGATCGACTGGAAGCGCCTCGAGACTGTCGAGGAGGCTGGCATCAAGGAGGGTGACAAGATCCAGGTGAAACTGCTTGAGATCGACCCGAAGACGGGTAAGTACAAGCTCTCTCACCGTGTGCTGATCGAGAAGCCTGCCGACTACGTAGAGCGTCCCGCCCGTGGTGAGCGCCGTGAGCGTCCCGAGCGTGGTGAGCGTCGCGACCGCGGCGAGCGCCGTGATCGTGGAGATCGCCGTGACCGTGGTGACCGTCGTGATCGTGGTGAGCATCGTCCTCGTCCTGAGCAGCAGGAGACTCCCGCTGAGAATCCCGCTCCTAAGGACTTCAGCGACTCCCTCGACGACATGGACTTCTAATGAATAATAAGGAGACAAGGAGACAGGGAAACTTGCCTCCTTGTTTCCTAAATTATAAATATATGAGAATTCATTTGATACAACTGTTTGAGGAGACTGTCAGCAGGTTTCCTGAGAAGACAGCCGTCATCGACAAGGACCGTAGCATCAGCTTCTCCGACTTGCGTCAGAAGGCCGTGCAGACAGCGGCTACCATTGCTCTGAAGGGTATTCCGCAGAACAGGCCCATCGGCGTGTTCCTCGACAAGTCGATCGAGAGTGTCTATGCCGACCTCGGTATCCTGTATGCAGGCGACTTCTACATGAACCTCGACATCAAGACACCTGCCGAGCGCATCAAGAACATCCTGCAACTTACGGAGCCTGCGGCCATCATCTCTACCAGCATACAGATCAAGAGCATCGCTGCCGTCATTCCCGACAGCGTGAAACTGATTCTGCTCGATGAACTGGATACGGAGATGGCTATCGACGGACAGATGCTCAGCAATCGTCGGGCCACCGTCATCGACACCGACCCGTCGTGTATCATCAACACCTCTGGCTCAACAGGCACACCCAAGGGCGTCGTACTGAACCACAAGAGTTTCTTCGACTTCCTGGACTGGGCCATCGAGACCTTCCGCTTTGGCAACGACCTCGTCATGGGATCGCTCTCACCCATCGTGTTCGACATCTACAGCTTCGAACTCTGCATGCTTATGGCCAAGGCCAGCACCCTCGTCGTGCTACCTGCCCACCTTGCCGCCTTCCCTGCGAAGATCCTCGAGGTGCTCGAGAAGCATCAGGTGAACTTCTTGTTCTGGGTGCCCACGATCATGGTGAACATCGCCAACATGGATCTGCTTTCGGCCTTCAAACTCGAAAGTCTCCGTACGGTGTGGTTTGCAGGCGAGGTGTTCCCCACCAAACAGTTCAACTACTGGCACCATCACCTGCCGAAGGTGGTCTTCGCCAACCTCTACGGTCCCATCGAGATTACCCTCGATTGCACCTATTATATTATTAATAAGGAGATACCCGACGAAGAGCCGCTGCCCATTGGCTACCCCTGTCGCAATACCGATATCCTCGTCCTCGACGATGAAGACCGTCTGGTGACAGAGGCCGATGTGGAGGGAGAACTCTGTGTGCGTGGCACCTCGCTGGCTATGGGTTACTACAACAACCCTGAGAAGACCGCTGCCGCCTTCGTACAGAATCCGCTGAACAAGGCCTATCCCGAACTCATCTATCGCACGGGCGACATCGTCAGCTACAACCACGAGGGACTGATCATGTTCAAGGGTCGCAAGGATAACATCGTGAAGCACATGGGCTATCGCACCGACCTGGGCGAGATCGAACACGTGATCATCAACACGCTGAAACTCGTGAAGAACGGCTGCATCGTTTATAACCAGACGGAGAAACAGATCACCCTGTTCTACGAGGCTGCTGAGGAGATTCCCGTGCCACAGTTCCGTATGGAGATCGGCAAGGTTCTGCCCAAGTACATGATCCCCACGGTGTACCACCGCCTGGAGCAGTTGCAGCGCAACACCAACGGTAAGATCGACCGTCTGTTCTATAAAAAAGAAGTTAACAAATGAGAGAAAAGATATTAGAGATCCTGAAGACCATCCGTCCTGAATACGACTTCAGCGGCGATGAGGACTTCATCGAGGCCGGCATGCTCGACTCGTACGACATTGTGACACTCGTCACCAACATGGAGATCACCTTCAACTTCCGCATCGATGGTACTGACGTGGTGCCCGAGAACTTCGGCTCCGTCGATAGCATCGTGGCACTCCTGGAGAAGTATGGCGTACATTAGTTATCTGGAACTGCCCAAGCACTGGGGGCTCGAGCCTGGCGACAGCGTGCTGCTATCGTCAGATATCATGCAGCTCACCTTCACCACCATCCGCAATGGTGAGCGTTTCGATCGCAACCAATTTCTTGAGGCGATCCTCGACACCATCGGCCCAGAGGGTACGCTGCTCATTCCCACCTTTAACTGGGATTTCTGTCATGGTGAGACCTTCGACTACAAGACGACACCTTGTAAGACGGGCACCCTCGGCACTATCGCCCTGCGCCATCCCGCTTTCCGTCGTACGCAGCACCCACTCTACTCTTTCGCCGTAGCAGGCAAGGATCAGCAGTTGCTCTGCGACATGCAGAACGTCTCGTCCTTCGGCGACGATTCTCCCTTCGGCTATCTGGAGCGCTGTCATGGTAAGAACGTGCTCATCGACCTGCACTATACCGACTGCTTCACCTTCGTCCACCACATGGAAGAAGTCTGTGGCGTCAACACCTATCGTTTCCCGAAGACCTTTACAGGCCAGTATATCGACGCCGAGGGTCAGGAGACTACCCGTAGTTACTCGATGCTCGTACGTTCTTACGAACTCTATCTCGAGACCGATCTCACACTCATTGGTGAGAAGATGGAGCAGGCAGGTGCCGCACGTCTTATCACCCTCAACGACCTGCCTTTCCGCATCGTCGATCTGGCTGCTGCCGCCCCTGTCATCAAGGACGACATTCTTCACAATGCCAGTCGCGGACTCTGCAAACACAAGTTGCAGGATTCATCAAATAGTTAAATAATCATAAATCTTCCGTACGCCAGACTAAAATAGCCTCGCGTACGGAAAAATGTTCGTACCTTTGCAGTCCGATTATTGGGGAGAGACTTAGAATCCCCGTGGATTGAGGTGTGAATAGCGGCGTCTTTGGCCGGGCGCAGTGGTTCGTGAATCGTCGGTCCAGACTGCCCTAAGGGAGTATTCCCGATGGGGACGTTCGTTAGACTTGCAACCAGGCGCAGCGCCTGGGAGTGAGTTTTATGTGCGTCAGATATTTAAATAAGTAAAACTGTTTTTTAGTAGTAAAATTAAAAGAAATGAACACTTTAAGTTACAAGACGCTTTCTGTGAACAAGGAAACAGCAAAGAAGGAGTGGGTAGTGATCGATGCCACAGATCAGGTGGTGGGTCGTCTCGCTTCTAAGGTAGCCAAGCTGATTCGCGGAAAGTACAAGCCCACTTTCACCCCGCATGTTGACTGCGGTGACAACGTGATCATTATCAACGCCAACAAGGTGGTATTCACTGGTAAGAAAGAGACCGATAAGGTCTACACTCGCTACACGGGCTATCCCGGTGGCCAGCGTTTCAACACGCCCGCTGAGCTTCGCAAGAAGCCGTTCGGAACAGAGCGCATCCTCCGTCATGCCGTTAAGGGCATGCTGCCGAAGGGTCCTCTCGGACGCAGTCTGCTGAACAACCTCTACATCTACGAGGGTACCGAGCATCCCCATGCCGCTCAGCAGCCCAAGGCTATCGATATCAACCAGTACAAGTAAGGGTAAAAAAGTAAAAAAGTAAAAAATAAAGAGATTATGGAAGTAATCAACGCAATAGGTCGTCGTAAGAGCTCTGTAGCCCGCGTATATGTATCTGAGGGTTCTGGCAAGATCACGATCAACAAGAAGGAGTTAGAGACTTATTTCCCGTCAGCCATCCTGCAGTATGTGGTGAAGCAGCCGCTGAACCTGCTGGAGGTCGCTGAGAAGTATGACATCAAGGCCAACCTCGACGGTGGTGGCTTCACTGGTCAGA
>Ga0310696_10005284_pt1 | contig 15622 bp, 18 predicted proteins | sample AusTroGonzalo_MG_4_FD_203885 | JGI IMG/M metagenome (GOLD analysis project Ga0310696, IMG submission 203885) | Bovine rumen microbial communities from tropical cattle in Woodstock, Queensland, Australia - Gonzalo_02 (v2) (version 2) | ecosystem: Host-associated > Mammals > Digestive system >...
AAGCAGAAGGGCTGATTACTTCATCAGCTCCCAGAAACTTATAGCACTCGCAGCCGCAACATTAAGAGAATCGACGCCGTGGTACATGGGAATCATGACGCGGTAATCGCTTGCCGCAATGACTTCCTTAGGAAGCCCCGGACCCTCCGAACCCATCAGGATCGCGAGTTTCTCGTTGGCCCTGATCTCTTCGTTATCGACGCTCGTAGAATCTTCCGTCAGCGCCATCGCAACGGTCTTGAATCCGTATGAATGCAGAATGTTTATGAGATTGATCCCTTCGGATTCTTCAGGCGTCGCCTTTGTCCACGGGATCTGGAAACACGTACCCATGCTGACTCTCGCAGCGCGCCTCGTGAGCGGATCGACCGATGCATGAGTAAGCAGCGCACCGTCCATTCCGAGCGCAGCCGCGCACCTTATGATCGCACCGACATTCGTAGGGTTAACGACGTCCATGAGGACCGTGATGCGGCGCTTGTCCTTAATGAATTCTGCAAGAGGCATCTCGGGCTTTCTTCTTAGCGACATCCACAGGCCGCGCACCAGGTTATAACCTGTTATCTGCGTAACGACATCGTGGTCTGCGATATAAACGGGAATTGAATCTCTCTTCTCCCTGCCCCAGAGCTTTTCTATGCAGTCGAACACAGGACCTGCTTCAGCTTCGAGCCTGCCCGTCTCAACAAGCATCGTCAGGGGCTCGTATCCGGCTTCCAATGCGCGCAGGATAACGTTGCCGGTCTCAGCTAAGAATATGCCTATCTCAGGCTCAAAATAAGTCCTGAGCTGCGGCTCTGTGATCCTGGAGAATATGTCCAGTTCGGGAGCATTGATGTCCTTTATCTCGATCAGATTCATCTTCGGTTAGTACTCTATTACCTGATGGTCAAACGTGTTCTTGAGCCACTCTCCGCTCGCGTTATCCTCAGCCGGATAAACGATCGTATCGGGGTTTCCGTCGGAGATATATCTCTTGCCGTTATTGAGCTGGTCAAAGTTCATCTGGATATCCCAGTCCTCGCCGTTGTTATCGTAAGCGCGGATCCTTCTGATCCTCGTGTAGTCGTAATCTCTTACGAAAGGCGAATACGATCTCGTCCACGCGCAAAGGAGCGTTGCCTTCGTCGTGTATGAGAATCCTTCGTATGTGCCGGAGAAGATTTTCGCATACTCGGCATCCTGATCGTTAATGGATTCGGGCGAACCGAACGGGAGCGCGATGATGTTCACGTACTGCCCCGGAATGATCTCGTCGAGCATCTTGTATACCGCGCCGACCTGCTTCTCGATCTCATCGGGATCGCAGTCGCCGAGCTTGACGTGGTCGCGCGTGTGATTGCCTATATCGTAACCGTTGTCGACCATCCACTTCATCACCTTGTGATCGTCCTCTTCGCTGTTGCCGAAAAGCGTCGCGTTAACGAAGAAAGTAGCCGTAACGTTGTAATCCGGATATTCTTCCTTGATCTTCTCCAGGATTCCGATCGCGCATGTCGGATCGAACTTCGGTGTGCCGTCATCGTTCCATCCCTCGAGCACAACGTCCCTGATGCCGTCATCGAATGTGAGGATCAAGGGGCTGTAACCGAACGGAACATCGATATATCCGTCAACGAAATCCGTGAGCCTCATCATGCGGTAACCCTGCTCGTAGAAAGTTCTAAGATCATTCTCGAAAGCCTCAGACGTTCTGTTATAACCGTCAACGTCAACGTTGCCGCCCGTGTAAGAAGTCTCCGCATTGGTCATGCCGTAGATCCTGTGATACATGAGGATCGGCACGGAATTAAGCTCGTTGATACCCGCAGCCCTGTATTCATCAGCCGAATATGTCGGCATGGGAGTGGGCTCTGCAGTTGTTGCGATCGTTGTCTCAGTAATAGTTGGTGCCGTTGTGGGGATCGTAGTCTCCACTGTCTCTGCGCCCCCCTTGCAGGCTGTCAGCATTGTTGCCGCCATGGATGCGATGAGTGCGCAGGTTGTAAGTTTACGGATATTCATATGTGCGTTAGTCTTTCTATTTTTGATGTGTCTTCGGTGTCCCCAGGCGTCCCCCGAAGGACATGCACATTATAGCACGCATGGTTGTGTATAAGGCTTTGGCAGCGAACTTGCCATAAAATACACTCATTTGGGTTCTTTCTACTCAATTTTTGCCCTATAACCTGATTGTAAATGGCGAGGGCGTATAAGATAATTATGCCGTCAAAATCATTGGGATAACAGGTGAATTACATGATCAAAAACATAGTGCTCGATATGGGAAACGTCCTTCTCGATTACAACCCCGAATTCGTCCTCAACACATTCTGCTCCTCTCCTGAAGAGAAAGAGATCATCGACCGCGAACTCTTCAACGGTCCCGAGTGGAAGATGGGCGACCGCGGCGACATCAAGGACAAGGACCGCTTCGATCTGGTCAAAGGCCGCGTACCCGAGCAGTACCACGCCGCACTCAAAAACTGCGCCGACAAATGGGGCATCTGCATGACTCCCTTAGACGGCGCCCGCGAATTCTGCGAACGCATCAAGCAAAGCGGCTACGGCATCTACATCCTCTCCAACGCGAGCGACCTGTTCTACGAGTACTTCCCCAAATTCCTCCCGCTCGACTTCTTCAACGGTGTCTTCGTCTCCGCGAACTACCACATGATCAAGCCCGACGTCGCCATCTACCTGAAGTTCCTCGAAGAGTACGGCCTTGCTGCCGATGAGTGCTTATTCGTCGACGATCTCGCAGCCAACGTTGCCGGCGCAAAAGCCGCAGGCTTCAATGTTTTCCAGTTCATGGGAAATTACGACGAGGTATTCGAGAAGGTTTTGAATGCTGGTAATTAAGTCTGCTTCCGCGCCACAATTTCCCTTCGCGCACTTCAAGATTTCCTCGCGCGCTGCAAAATCCCCTCGCGCACTGCGTCGAGACTGAAATGAGACTATTTTGACCACATTTACTACTCGGAAAACTCTCTTTTGCCCGAAAAAGACTTTTTTGAGAGTATTTTGGCCTCTCCGACTACACTTTTGAGTCTCGGGGTTTTCGGGCACAAGGTAAACATTCCTTCAGGCTTTTCGCACACACGGTAAACACGCCTTCAGGCCTCTTGGGCACTCATCGAAAACCAATCAAACTCCATCAACATACCCGCGGTAACCTTCGCACTTCCTGCGGGGTTCATATTCGCCGCACAGATATGTCTCCTGGCGTGACTCGAAATCCTTGCCATCGAGGTGCTCGAAGAATTCGTCTTTGCTGTTCACCTTGAGGTAGTCTTCCTTGTGGCAGCGGTAGCACATCATGGTGCCGAAGTCGTCATTTCCATACGGCGAGTAATCCGAGTACTGGCAGGTCAGGCAGCACTTGAGGTAATAGCTGTCCTTCATCTGCCTGCTTATATCGATCAAGGCATCTTCGAAGCAGAGCGTCTTGTGCTTGCTTACGAACTTCTCTCTTTCAATACTTAACGAGAACTCCTGCACGACCGCATCGTCAGGGTACACCTGCTCATCGTCGCAGTAAGTCCTGCACCGGACTTTGTCCATGTCGGGATCGATGAAGCCGAATGAGATGTGGATCAACGCCTCTATCTCGCAGCCGTCGCTCTTTCGAACCACGGAAACGGGCATATCAACATCGAGTGAATATCCCTGCAGTTTGTATGTATATGGGATCTCACGTCCTGCGAGATTGAATCCGCCGGACTTCAGGATGCTGAACTTGGTTCTGGCTTCTTCGAACTGCGATTCGTCAGCGAGCTCAAAATCACCCAAACTCGTGCCCTTGAACCTGATGCCGTCGAGCGTGAACGACAGAGGATCGTACTTGTATTCCTCTTCGGTGTTTGTGATCTCTATGTCAGCGTCGTGTGCTAAGTCTTTGTAATGTGCTTTGCAAATCTTCATGGTTCTACTCTACAACTTTTCGAAGGCTATTGCGAATAAAAAAGAGGGCGGCCCCACATGAGACAGCCCCCAAGCAATGCAATTATTTACTCACTCAAACGCTATCGTAATATTCCCACCGGCATCCATCGTCTGGGTTACGAGTTCTACTGAATTTCCGCTGGTCACGAATACGGACTTAAGCGGCTCTTCGCGCAGATTGATCGTGCCGTCATCGTTTGGTCTTACCAGGTATCCGTCGATATCAAATACCACCTTATTCTCGTTAACGGACTTAATGGTTATCACGGAAGAGAAGCCCCTGTAGATCACGTCACCTGCCTCAAGCTCCGTATAAGTCATGACTATCGGCTGGCTGGCGCCTTCCTCACTCCACCTGACCTCAGTAACGGTAAGGGTCTTGTTTACTGGTCCCAAATTGCCGCAGCCGGTCAGCATGAGTGCGAAAACAGAGATGATGATCAGACTCGATATTAACTTGCGCATAAATGTATCTCCTTAAGTTTCAGTTACCATAGATACAGTTGCTGCCGGATAATTGTTGCATCAATAGTCAGTCAAACGCCAATACTGCCAAGCTTCGGGTGTTGAGTATGTGACCATTCCGAGAATAGGCTCTTCATCCGAACCGATGTACTGGAAGAAACGGATCTTGTAAACGCAGCCGTTCTCGTCCAGATAGTAGTATGCGCATCTCCTAAATTCATTGTCCGTCCTGTCGACATATGCAGGCGTGCCTGTGTTGCTGATGAACTCATTTTCAGGAGTTCTCATACCCATTCCGTTGACCTCAAAGTACTGACCGAAAGTAATCTCATAAACAATTGCATCGTCGCTTACATTGTCAGTCTCAAAATCCTTTCCCCCTACGAAGCAGCTGATCTGATCTTCTACTGTTTCCATCTCTTCCCAAGCTTCATTGTAAACTTCATATTCGATCTCCATTAACATATTTCCTGTCAATACTACGCCATCTGTCGTAAATCCCATTGCCTTGAGATCACCTACTGTGCAGGGGAGCGAGATCGTATGACCGCAGATAGTAGGCAGACCCGTGATGACGTCTGAATCAGGATCGAAGTATTCAGAGATGTCCACCGCGGTCGTTGCCGAAGTTGCTTCCGCCGTTGTTTCAGATGTTTCAGATGTATCAGTTGCATCAGTCGCATCTGTCATTTCGGTATCTGTTGCGACAACAGCTGCGTCCGTTGTTTCCGAAGCGCTTTCCGTGATCTCTTCTTCCTCTTCTGTGACTTCGGGTTTGACGTCCGCATTTCTGGTGACAAAATAAACCGCGCCTCCGACTGCTGCTACTGTGATAACGCCTGCGGCGATGCTTCCGATAACAATTTTGTTGATCATAATTCCTGTCCCTTTCTTTGCTGCTGATACAGCGATTTTTGTTGCGGCTCCATTTGCGGGGGCCTGTGCTGATGCGGACAGATTTATGAGCTTTGCCGGCATGGGCTTGAAGGGCACCTGCTCGGCTTCTTTCATGAACAGCTGGCTCAGGAATGGCAGTGCCATGCTGAATAACTTCGTACCGGTTTCTTTCTCATAATTCTCAACCTCCTTCTTGATCTTGTTCTTGGCAAAGTTGATCCTGCGTGAGACCGTTCCCTGAGGTACATTAAGCGCTTCGGCCACTTCCCTGGTGCTCATCTCGTCAAAGTAGAATAAGATAAGCGTCCTCTTGATATCTTCAGACAGTGACTTGTCGATGATATCCATGACGATCTTACGCATCTGCTCAGATTCGACGATCGTGTCGGGAAGGAAGTCCTCGGGCACAGCCTCAACGTCTTCGAAGAACTCGTCTTCCACGCTGTCCGTCTTCGTTCTGGTCAGACGGTTCAGACACCTGTTGGCAGCTGTCTTCTTGAGCCACGGGATGACCTTGGTCTTATCCTCAATGGTGTCATAGGATTCGATCAGGGCCACGAAAGTATCCTGCACGACATCTTCCGCATCCGCTTCATTTTTCAGCAGCGCGAAAGCAGTCCAGTACACTGCACGATAGGCTTCGCTGTAGATCTTTTCGAGTTCTTTGTCGGTCATCTGACTTTGCCTCCTCTTGTCCGCATCTATCCTATAGACACATAACCGATGCGGATTCTTCGGTGGTTGGAGAAAAAAGTTTTCGAGATTTTTATATTACCATTCAAAAGTCTTTTCGCGCGCCCGAAAACCCTATCCCCCGCGCGTGTTATAATAACAGATGTTAAGATTTTTTAAGAAAAGCCTGGTGACAGGAGGATAAAGAAATGAAGAAGTTTATGTCCGTTTTGCTCGCTTCAAGCATGGTCCTCGCGTTTGCGGCATGCACCGAGAAAGATAACGACGACAACGATTCCGGACGCGGTTCGGGAGAATCAACAGAATGGAATAAACATGAATACGCAATTGTCAGCGGCACCGGCGAGCCTTGGACTGAACCGTCGGAAGAGCCCACCGTAACAGAGACTGAGACTGCGGCTCCGACTGTATCACCAACTCCGGCACCAACCGAAAATCCGACTGAATCAGAGACCGAGACTGTCAGCACAGGCACTTCCACAGGCGCCGTTACCGACTACGTTATCGACATCCGCGATGACTACAAATATCTTGAAGGTTCAGGCGAATACCACGTGCCGCTCGTGCTCTTGGATTCTGATTATGCAGATGAGATGCGCGAAGAGATCAGTGCGCGCTTCGAATACTATGCGGAACTGGTCGAAGAAGACGGTTGGTGCCATTACTGGGCAACGAAGTATATCGCTTTCCTTAACACGGACTACGGCGTGCTGTCAGTTGTTTTCGTTGAGGAAGGCGACTGGGATGATGACATCTTCCACGTCTGGAACTTCGACATCACTACGGGCGATAAGGTAGATAACTCAGATCTCGCCGATATGGCAGGGATCTATGATATCAGGACGGCGGCGATGGACGGCGCGCAGGCTTACTACAACAGATACGATACCATCGTTGAAGACTACACTTATATCGGCGACGATATCTACATGGAGGATTACGTAAACGCATCCTTCTCCGAAGAATACATGAATGATGACATGATGATAGGCATCACGGGCGACGGCAGGGTCTTCTTCATATCTGAGCTCGCTTCGTTCGGAGGCGCTCCGACTTACTATGAGATGTACGACCAGTACGGACTCAACATGTACTATGAAGACGGCTGGGTCCAGCTCAGTTGGTAACGTTTCAGGTTCATTTCAGGAAGAGCATTTAGGATATCTCCTATAAGGAGAAGACCATATGAAGATACTCATTGCAGAAGACGAAGTCTCAACAGCAAAAGCGCTCAAAGTGATCTTGGAAAAATCCAAGTTCTCCGTTGACATCGTCCACACAGGAACCGATGCGTGGAGCTATATTCAGGCAGGACCTTATGAGGTCATAGTGCTGGATATCATGATGCCCGGAATGAGCGGCCTTGAGGTCCTCTCTAAGCTGCGCGAAAAGGGTATCAAGACACCCGTCCTGATGCTCACTGCAAAGGCTGAGATCGAAGACCGCGTGGCAGGCCTTGAAGCAGGCGCCGATGATTATCTTCCCAAGCCCTTTGCAACGAGCGAACTTATCGCGCGTGTCAAAGCATTAGGCAGAAGAAGCGAGATCTATTCTGATGCGGTCAAGAAGGCCGGAAACCTTGTCCTCGACAGCAACAAATTCGAGATGCGCGTGGGCGATAAATCAGTATCTCTCACCAACAAAGAATATCAGCTGATGGAACTCTTCATTCTTCATCCGGGATTCGTGTTCTCGACTGAGCACCTTATGGAAAAGATCTGGGGGCTCGATTCGGAATCTTATATCGATGTCGTATGGACACACATCGGTTTTGTACGTAAAAAGCTTAAGTCATTAGACGCCAATGTTGAGATCAAGACGATCCGCGGCGCGGGTTACTCGCTGGAGGTTATCGGATGATAAGAAAACTCCGCATCAGATTCGTGCTCGTCGCCATGATTGCTTTCTTCCTCGTTATTGCGCTGATGGGAAGCCTCGTTAACATTATCAATTACATCATGGTCGCGCAGCGCAACGACGAGACCATCGATTATATCTATGAGTACGATGAACCGGGACCGCGTTTTGACGACCGCGGAGGACGTAACGATTTCGGAGGTCCCGGCGGTCCTGACGATATGGGCGGCCGCAATGATCTCGGAGGTCCGGATGATAACGGCGACATGCCCTTCCGCGCACTCCCCGATGAAGAAGCAAACTACATGACGCGATTTTTCATCGTCACAGTAGATTCTGATGAGACGATCGTATCTTCATCCATGGACTTCGTCGCATCCGTAGACGAATCAGAAGCTGCAACATTTACCGAAGCTGCGCTCTCACGCATGACCGACCGCGGATATATCAACGGCTACCGCTTCGCAAAATTTGAAGAAGACGGCCAGACCAAGATTGTGTTCCTTAACTGTGTCAAAGAAGTCCAGTCCATGAGTTCGATCCTCAGCATGACGCTCGTCATATCGATCGGATCTCTCGCTCTGGTACTTATCCTCGCGATACTTTTATCACGCAAAGCGATCCAGCCGATTGCGCAGAACATCGAGAACCAGAAACGCTTCATCACTGACGCGAGCCACGAACTCAAGACCCCGCTCACATCGATCTCGACGAGCCTCGACGTCATCGAGATGGATCGTGGCGAAGACGAGTGGACCGCCAATATCCGTTCGCAGGTAAGCCGCATGTCGGGCCTTGTCAGTGAGATGGTCACGCTCTCGAAGCTCGATGAAGTTAAGCCCGTTCCGGCTAAGGAACAGTTCGACTTGAGCAGCGCGGCATGGGAGATCCTCGAAGTGCACATGCCTCAGGCAAAGGCGCGCGGCAAAGAGCTTGAGACTGATATTCAGGACGACATCTCGATCTTCGGCGAGAAAGAATCCATCCAGCAGATGCTCTCCGTCCTGATCGACAATGCGATCAAGTATTCTGACGAGGGCGGCAAGATCCGTTTCTCTATTAACAAGGTCAAGGGCAAGACCCGCATCGAAGTCTATAACACCTGTAATTACGAGCAGATCCCTGATACTGAACGTCTCTTCGACCGCTTCTACAGACCGGACGAATCACGCAACACTTCAACAGGCGGCAACGGCATCGGTCTCGCGATCGCCAAGTCCGTTGTTGAAGCTCACGGCGGCACCATCACGGCCTCCTGCCCTGACGGCAAGTTCATGAAGATTAAAGTCGACCTCTGACATCGCCCCAACCCAAAGTTTACATAACCGTTATTTATTATTAATTCAAAGTTATTCCTGAGGGTTTAAACTTAAGATGTGTTATTCGCTGAACACTAAACTCTGAGATGTTATAATTAACCTGTCTGGGCTATGGCTTTTGCGGGGCGATTAAGGGGAAGGTATGATTGCTACCGAATACGTAATTCAGAACTGGGCGTTGATACTCGTCCTCCTGGGATTCACGGTATCCCTGATTTCGACTGTCTTCCTTGAGAAGAAGATCGTCATCCGCATGTATGCCCTGATAGCAGAAGTACTGCTCCTCTCGATCCTCGTATTTTTTGAATTCCGTTTTGCAGAACTGTCCGAATACAGATTTATCAGGACCGTTCTTATCGCCATAAGATACAGCGCGACTCCGTTCCTCATAGCACAGATCATTTACACGATCATCAAAAGGCAGAAGTGGTTCGTATTCATACCGGCCATACTGCTTACATTGATTGACTTCATATCGATCCCCACGGGCATCGTATTCTGGATCGACGACACTGATACGATGCAGCGCGGACCGCTCGGAATGCTGCCTTACATCGTGGTCGGCGGATACTGCGTAGCGCTGGTCGTCCTCATGATCATCCACAGCTCGAAGCAGGCAACAGAGAGAATCCCCATCTTCTATTTCTGTTTCGCGTTCTTCTCAGGTATCATCATGCCGTTCCTGATCGGCAAAGAATACGCGCAGCTCTTCTGCACGACGATCGCGATCTCCATGTTCGTATACTACGTCTTCTCGATCCTGCAGGTCACCAAGAAAGACCCTCTCACAGGACTTCTCAACCGTCAGGCATATTATTCTGACATCTCGACTGACCCCGAGGAGATCACGGCACTCGTATCCATCGACATGAACGGACTTAAGATAATCAACGATACCGAAGGCCACAAGGCCGGCGACAAAGCGATATCGACCATCGCAGGGTGCTTCCTCCGCGCCACCAAGCGCAAGCAGAAGGTCTACAGAGTCGGCGGTGACGAATTCGTAGTCGTATGCCGCAAGGTCTCTGAAGAAGACGTTATCAGTCTCACAAAACGCATCCACGAACTGGTTGACGCTACCCAGTACAGCTGCTCCGTCGGTTACAGCTATTCAGCTGACGGCAAGAAGCCCATCGACGAGCTCCTTAGTGAATCGGATGCGAAAATGTATGCCGAGAAGCAGCTCTACTACAAAGCGAATAACAAGACTTCCAGAGACAATTAAACTCTAGTTTTTAGAATGCGTGATCCGGATCGAACGGCTTGAATATGAAGTCGTCTACATCCACCATCAGCTGTTTGAATTCTGGAAAGCTTTGAGTTCGTCTGTCATCTTTTTCGCTGTCCTGAAATCAAGCAAATACATTATAACGACTACGCCGACGTAGACAAAGGCGACGGAGCCGATTACCGCAATAATACGCGGAATGCTTATAGAAGTAATCGGGGTGAAGCCGAACGAGAAGACCATGATGATCAGCTCTATACAAATGAGCTGGATGATGTCTCTTACGATCATCTGCTTGACGGAGAGCTCGCGCTTCGAATACATGATAAGGCCCGGGATCACGCCGAGGATGCCGTCGATGACGGGCACGATGAATGCCGTGTAGCCGAGCTTTTCTTCAGGGGCCATGACGATGCCGCAGATGAAGATCGCGATGTTGACCAGAGTTACGATGATAAAGAAACTCATTATGTTGTTCTTGATATGTTCTCTCATGACCCTGTCCTCCTGCTGATGAATTCCCTGAATTCGGATACGTATTTGCGCGAGATTATCACGTCTTCGCCGTTGGTGAGTTTGCATAGGAATCTGCCGTTGAATGCGGGCTTGATGGAGTCTGCTTTCATTACATTGACGACGACGGATTTGGAGATGCGGATAAAGCCCCGATCCTTCAGCAGGTCTTCAAATTCATAGAGCTTCAGGCCGGTCTCATAGCTGTCCTTTGCCGAGTATATGAACGTGCGGTTGTCGACGGATTCGATGTAGAAGATGTCCACTATCGGAATCTCGTAAATCTTCTCGCCTTTCGAGCCGGACACGCTGCCTTCGAGACCCTTAACAAAACGCACGATCTCTTTGACCTTGCTGTTTTCCGTGTGGCACCCGATCTCGATATATTCACGGGTGTCGCCGTCGATCTTCTTGATCCTTAATTCCATCAGCTGACTCCACTGTAAGATTCATTGACGGTGAACTCGCCGTCTCCTTTAAGATAGCAATTGTAAAATTCTACTTCAAGCGCATTAACGGTGTCGGAAACATGAGCGTGGTCGACGTCTCCGGAGCCAAGCATTCTCGCGAGCACGGGCGAGAAAAGAGGCAGGTCCGTATAGTCCATGTGCAGAGTCCCCTCGACATAAGTGCAGTAGTAAGTCGTCGCAGTATACTTGATCGTGATGTTCGGATATGAATAGCCGATCGCTTCCAGTTCTTTCAGTTCCTGATACGAGCTGGCGTTCTCAAACTCAAGAAGCGGAACTTCATAAGGTTCTTCGTCAACGATGTAAGAACCGTTCTCAACGCCAAGGATGCTCCCAAGCATCGTTCCGTCGATGTCGATAACCGCATCGATATCATCGCGCGTTCTTCCGAGTTCGACTGCAGTCGCGCCGCCCATCGAGTGACCCATCAGACCTATCTTGTCCGTGTCGATGTGAGTGAGGACATTCTTGACGTCGTTCTCAGCCTGCCCGTCTTCGAACCGGAAACTATCAGTATCGTTATTATCAGCGCCTGCGATGATGGTGTCGAGTGCGAAGTTCATGTCGGCTGCGCGAAGCTCGATCCACTCGTGCGAGAGTTCGTAGATCTTTTCTTCGGTCATATCACCATTAACATTCATGCAGTTCTGAATGAAGTCCGGATCGACCGTAATGAGTTTGCCGTCGGTATCGTGCGTATAAAACGAATGGTACGGGTGCTCCATGCTTACGACGACATAGCCGTTGCTCGCGAGCTCCAAATATGTTGAAGCGTTGCTCTCATAGTAGCCGAACGCACCGTGCGAGAAGATGACCAGCGGGAACTTCTCGTCCTCTTTTGCTTCTGCGGGCGCGAAAAAATACACCGGCACTTCCCTGTTCGAACCGTCGTTCTCGAATGTCTCCAGGCGGTTGCTGTCTACCAGGATCGCGTTGCACAGTGCGACAGAGTAAGGTCCCGTTGTCGGCCTGCCTTCGTAGTCCGTGAAGATGAATGCGGGTATCATTGCGCCTGAGATCAGGACCGCGCTAATGATAAGGCTCAGCACCTTAAGTCCCGTCTTCTTTGTAGTTGTGTTTTTCCTGTTTATGATTGCGAAAAGTGTTGCAACCAAAATCCTCGCTGCAAGTAAGATTATGAGCCCCGTGAATCTGAATCCCGTGTCGATCCCCGGGAAGACCAGCAAGATGAAATACATCACGAGCTGTGCCGCGTTTACGATGAGGCGTCTTATGGTCCAGGCCTTCTTGCCTTGAGATTTTCGTGCCGCCTCAAAAATAACAAAACCGATCTCTGCTAAGAGAAGGATTCCAAAAAGTAAGATTGCTGTTATATTGCCTGACATGTTTTATGCCTGCCCTTCTGTTGATTTTGGGCAGAGTATATTTAACGCCAGGACGCATTACAATCGTTTGGAAGGTAAGATGCAGATATGGGCGGTAAGATGCATTTATTGAGTGCTCAAAAGGCAAAAATCTCAGATCTTGTACTGTTTGTAGAGCTCGGGATACCCCTCTTTGAGCGCGTGATTAACCGGACAAGATTATACATTTATCTCGTCGACAACTGAAATGGGCTTTACGGTCATCTCGACCCACGTCGGCATGTAGCCGCACTTGATCGCGTTCCTGACTGACCTTATGTTGGACCACGCGGTGCAATAGAATGGCACCTTCCCGCGGTTTAGTATCTCGATTCCGATCTTCGAAGTGATGGCCGTTGCGACACCCTGCATGCGGTATTCGGGCAGGACATCCACGCCGATCTGCCACATCTCTTCAGCATCAGCAGAGCACCCCGCAAGGCCTATCAGCCTGCCCTCATCGTAAGCACCTACTGCGATCCTGTCTAACTCTTTCCTGTCCTTGCACAGAGCGTTCGCCCATTCCTGAACATAGAGTTCCTCGTACTGACCCTTCTCAAGAACGCGAAGCTCATATCCGCACGGCTTCTCGGTCAGGAGATCCAGGTTCGGCAGATAGTATTCCGCGATATAACATACGGTCTGCCCCATGGGCTCAATGCGCTCGTTAAGCCAGCGCATATTAGGCGTCTCAAAGCAGTGGTAGAACTGGAATTTGCTGATGTATTCATGCACAACTTCATACACGTCTTCGTTAGCAGACGCGACGACATTGGTCCCGTAGGAGACCATGTTGCACGATATCGGGAGCTTATAGTATTTCTTGCAGTTAGCCCCAAGCGCGAAAGGCACGATCAGGTTCGTATCGCCCCTGAAGTCCTCCGCGAGGCACCCCAGATCTTCTGCCGACTGCTGCATAGCTATCTGCAATATATCTTCGTTAGTCATAGCACATTACCCACAAAAAGTTTCACACGGTTTCATTATAGCATTCTAGTGGGCTCATTAATCACCTGTTCGCGAAGTCTGGAAAACATATCATATATGATATGGAAATTAGGCAATAGAAAAGTCTGATTTCCATAGTTTATATACTATAGAAACCAGACTCTGAGTTTTTGTTTTCGAAGACTTCGCGTTATTACTTCTCAACAGGAGCGATAACTACTTCAGCCTTGGGCTTGTCGGAAACCTTGCCTCTCTCTAGGAAGAATCCTACGACATAGACTGCGAGGAGGACACCGCCTGCTGCTGTGAGGGCATACATGACGCCTTCGGTCATGTTTTCGAGAACGGGGTAATAAGATACGACCATTGCGAATGTGTTCATGATGATGTGGAAGATGATGCCCGGGACGATGGAGCCTGTCTTGATTCTAGCAAGGCAGATGATCATGCCGAGTACAAAGGCCCAGACTGCCCAGAGGGCGCTGCCGTGGCAGATGCCGAAGACTACTGATGAGATGATGGCTGCGACGATCTGAGGCATTGCTTTGCTGAGGCGGTTGAAGATGTAACCTCTGAATACTACTTCTTCAATGATGGGAACGAAGATGCAGTTAGCGAGGAGTGCCTGCCAGAACGGGTAAGCCGTGAGCTTGGACATGCCGCTTGCGAGTTCGCCTGTAAGTTCTGCGGGGATGGGAAGGATTGTCATGATGAAGTTCAAGAATACCATTCCGCCGAGAGCGCCGATGACTGTGAGGATGATGTGCTTGGGAGAAACGGACTTGATGTCTGCTTCTTTGGTAAAGCTAGACTTCTTGACCTTCTCGATGATGAAATAAACGATGAGTGTTGCGATTGCGCCAAAGAGAAGGCAGATGCCTGTCATGGCTGCGTTGTCTGCCTGGAGGGCTGCCATAGCTGCGTCGCGCTCCATGCCTGCTGCGCCATATTCCCTGCCCTTAACGTAACCGACGATGGCGGATATGATGATCGTGACGAGGTTTGACGTGAGCAGATAAGTTAAAAAGTAAGCTAATGCTTTTCCGATCTGTGCTAATACCTTTTTCATAACGTGATAAGTCCTTTCTTCGTTTGACTGAGGTGATGATAGCATCAGAACAAGGGCCATCCTCTAAGATGGAGTGAATGGTCGTTTTCCGGTCGTAAACGGTATATTGCAAACATCGGCCTGTTTATTTAGAATTCAAAGCAGTTATTACCTGCGGGGGCCTGAAAAACATGCGTATTGCCATCTGTGATGACGAAGAAATATACAGAGTAGAACTTAAGACTATCCTTGATAAACTGCTCATCAATGTCGATTACAACATCGATACTTTTGACGACGGCAGGCAGCTCATGGAGAGCTTCAATAAGGCACCCTACGACCTCGTGTTCCTTGATATCGAGATGCCTGCAGTTGACGGCATCACGCTCGCCAAATCGATCAGGAGCAAGTCTGAGAATGTTTTCATCGTATTCCTCACAGGCCACATCGAATATGCGCTCGAAGGCTACGAAGTCAACGCGTTAAGATACCTCACCAAGCCCGTCGACATCGACAAGCTCAAGGAGGTCATCAGATACGTTCAGGAGAAGCAGGGCAGCGCGCGCCAGCTGATAATCAGAGAAGACGGCGAAGAGATCTTGATAGACATCAATGACGTTATCTACATGGAATCCATGAACCAGAACGTCAGGATCGTATCGGCGAGCGGCGAGCACATCATCAGATACAACATCGGCGACTTCGAAGAGCAGCTCAAGAACGACGGATTCTTCCGCATCCACAGGGGTTATCTGATATCACTGTCGAAGGTCAAAAAGCTCGTGAAGAACGACGTCATAATGGATAACGGCGAGACGCTTCCCGTTAGCCGCAGCAACCTCAAGCAGCTCAAAGAAGCGCTCTATGCATACGTAGAAGGGTCGGCTTTCTGACAT
>Ga0310696_10005285_pt1 | contig 15619 bp, 9 predicted proteins | sample AusTroGonzalo_MG_4_FD_203885 | JGI IMG/M metagenome (GOLD analysis project Ga0310696, IMG submission 203885) | Bovine rumen microbial communities from tropical cattle in Woodstock, Queensland, Australia - Gonzalo_02 (v2) (version 2) | ecosystem: Host-associated > Mammals > Digestive system >...
GACGGCTTCGGATAAAGAAAGCGAATCTACGGTAATTTTCATGCTAACTCCTTTTTATCTTTTATGTAGATAACAATAACCATTAATAATAATGTGTGTGGATATGTGGACAAAGCCGCAAAACCACAAGATATAGTATATCATACCACAGAAAAAAAGTAAATATATTATTATTCTCTGTGTATAGGCTTGTTATTAATGCGTTGATATTATGTTCTGAGATGTGTACAGAACGAAGATATCAACATTATTTATTAAAAACAAGATTTTTGATGTCTTCCGCTCTCTTTTTAGAGAGGGCGTCTTCCGCCGTTTTTTGCTGCATTTTATCTCTCGCATGAATGACGGTGGTATGATCTCGTCCACTGAAAAACTGTCCGATGGTGGCGAGCGGGATCTCGGGCAACATTACCGTGATGAGATACATCGCCATCTGACGGGGCTCTACGAGCTCCTTTGTCTTCTTTTTACCGCAGACGTCTTGAAATTTAACGTGGAAATATTCACAGGTCACTTCTACGATCTTCTGCATCGTGATATCCGTGGACTGTGAGCCGGAACTCTCGCGCAATGCTTCCATCACGAATTCTATACTGTCCGCGGTTCTGTTATTCAGAGAAGCGAAATAACCGACTGTTTTCAGCATACCTTCCAAGAGACGAATGTTATATTTTTCTCTCTCTGCGAGAAAATTGATGACTTCCGGCGAAACGTCTATTTTATAGTGGAAAGCCTTCTTCTGTAAGATAGCGACTCTCGTTTCGAAGGAAGGCGGCTGTATATCCGCCACGATCCCGCTCGCGAAGCGACTGGTGAGCCTATCTTCTATGTAGGTCAATTCCTTTATCGGACGATCGCTCGAAAGAATGATCTGTTTTTCCGCCGTAAAAAGGTCGTTGAATACGTGGAAAAGACTCTCCTGCGAGCTATTCTTTCCCGCGAGAAACTGCACGTCGTCCACCATCAAAACGTCAAGATTACGATATTTCTCCCTAAATTGGCGAACGAGCTCGGTATTATTGCTGTTTCGAATGCTGTAAATGAGATCGTTAGTAAAGTTCTCCGCTGTGGTATAGTACACTCGAAGATCGGGATTTTTACGCAATATTTCATTACCGATGGCGTGCAAAATGTGCGTCTTGCCGAGACCGGGCATACCGTAAATAAACAGAGGATTCAAGTTCGTGCCCGGAGCATCGGCTACCGCTTTCGCCGCGGCGGCGGCATATTTATTGCTGTCGCCTATAACGAAAGTATCGAAGGTATAATTCTTTTGAAAAGAAATTTTCTTGATAGAAGGGACGAATTCTTCCTTAGAATCCGCCACGCCGTCTTCCACGTAGGAAGAGAGTTCGTCTTTCGTGATGATGACGACGCCTTCTATCTTCTCCATACTCTCACGGATCGCCATATTGAGCTCCGCAAAAAAATTTTTTTTCACGGAGTTACGCACGGAAGGATCCGTCATCAATATGAGTTTACCGTCTTTCAGCGCAACGGGCTTGATCTTCTGAAAATAGATATCGAATGCCGCCGTTGATACGAGAACGGCTACACGATCCATTATATTCGCCCAAATCTTTTCGTAATCTTTCATGGAGTCTCCTTTTCTTATGCCGAGAATACGATATAACCGATGCACTTGTACGCTTCGGTATTTATGACGTCTTTGATGTTCTCTGCGGGTTCGCTGAACGGCGTTGATGTGGTGTATTTATAATCATCTTCCGAAGAGAGATACGTCTTCGTGCCGATGCTGATGGAATTCATCTCGGTCTTGATCATCGTGGCGAGCTCGCTCGCGATAGCATCAATATCGAATTCGCAATTATTCGCCGCGAGAACTTTCTCGAAAGTAGTAATATCGCTACTCGACATATCATAGAGAAGTCCCTTACCGGCGGAAGCGTCATCGAGATCGATGAGGACGGTGAACCACAAGGTGGAAGGCAAGAGGTTTTCACCGCTGCCCGTCACGGAATACCCGTTGAATTCCGGCTTGATGGTAGCGATCAAGTAATCGTGCGCATCGTTCAGCGCGCCGAACTTCTCCGACCAGAAGGTACGTTGTTTACGAATAAGGCTATTCACCGTATCCGCTCCCGTGGCTTTACGCAGGATGATGAACTGATCCAATCCATTCGCAAGGGAAATATTCCCTTCGTCAAGGGACATACCCGAAAGGGCGATAGACAGCAACTTCGCGATCTGTGTATCGGAGTAGATCGTGTAGATCATATCGCTGTTCTCATTATATCTCCTATCCGAGTAAGACATCGTCCAGGCGTAAGCGTACTCCGCCGCGTCTTTTTGGTTCACGGAGATCTTCTCGGTGAGGGACTCTTCGCTCTCATACATTGCATTGAGCATACGTTGCAGATCGCGCTCGTCATTGGGTCTTTGATACGCGTGTTCTCCCGTGAAGAGGACATCCGCAAGGAAGGAATACACGTTCGGAATGGCGATATATCCTTCACCGACGGTCGGGACGTAGCGGACGTCGTCAATTTCGGATCCATCGAAGATATTGAGCGCATAATATGCCGCGTCATCCGAGTCGAAGGTGCCGTACGTGACCTTTACGTTATCGGAGGAAACAAAGTTATTGAGCGCATCGCCGATAGACGTATTGATGGTGTCCTCAATATCCGAAAGTTCGAATTTCACCGAGTCACCCATAAAGGACGTGATATTATAGAAGAATTTCGCGGTCTCCTCGGCGGAGAGTCCGTTGATGGTAATGACGGTATCGTACGTGTGATCGTCGCCGTCGATGGTTTCGGTGGTCACAGCCTGCACGAAGAAGTAGGACGGCATCATAGGATCGTCTGCGAAGGATAGTTTCATAGAGGCGTGTATCTTCAGATGACCGTCGGTATATTCAAGGCGCAGACCGACGAGATCCGCGGACATACCGCTATCGTCAGAGACGGAAGATCCGAACTTATCTTTATCCGTTTCGTTTCCGAGGATCATCGCGCCGAGCGCCTTGCCGCTGATCTTCAAGGCACGCGGGGTATCGGCGTAGGTATACAGATCGTTCAGGCGGAAGCTCGAACTCGTGAAGGTGGAGAACTCCGCGCCGACGTTGGTGTATATATTGTCAAGATCGGGCGCGTTCTCCATAAAGTAAGCGTCTTGGATGTTTGCGGAGACGTATTTGCTATCGAGATATTTGCCTTCACCGTCGATAGAGAAGAGGGACAGATCCAGGGTGTCCGCCCAAGCTTTATACGCCGCGGTTTCCTTATTCGGGTCTTTCGTCACTTGAGCGCCGTACGTACGGAGACGAGCGGCGAGATCCGCGGAGTCGGTCAGCACTTCGCCCGCCTCGTCCTTGATCTTTAAGGTGTCGATGAGGGCGGTATAGACGTCCGCGAGATAGATGCAATTCTCCTGCTTGTCGTCCTTCGTCATCGTGTAGGCGTTCTCGCCGTCGGCGTAATACAGGCGAATATTCTTCTCGAGCGAGGTGAATATATCCGACAGAGCATCGGACAATTTGGAGCTCATCTCCGCTTCGGACAGATCGTCGCCGCCGAGCGCTTTCAAGAGAGAGAATATCTTACCGCTGTTGCCGTCGTTCACGAGGAGCGTAGAGGAGAAACGATGCTCGCCTTCTTCCTCTTCGGCGGGATAGGACGGAGCGTAAAGAAGGATCTTCGCGGAGATCTTCATGGATTCGGGGAAGAGCGCATTCAGGTTGATGCCGCCCTCTTCTTCGCCGCCCGTCGCCTCTTTGGAGAAGGTGCACAAAAGGTCGAATTTCAGATAAGTCTTGCCGCCTTCCGTTATGAAGGACGCGCCGAGGATCTCCACGGAGCCTAACGAGGAAGCCATATCCTCGGGGAATGCTCCGCCCGCCACCACGAGCGCCGCGATCTCGGATCCGGTCAGCGCCACGCGCAGATTTTCTACCGGGGTGGTATCCTCGTAGAGGGAGGGTTTCTCATAGTCCGGATCGTTCAAATATTCGCGCCAAGCGGTGAGCTCCGCCGCGTCCGGCTTGAAGTAGATGGACGAAGAACCTAAAGTATCATTGAGGCTGGTCGCTTCGCCGGATTCCTCGCCGCCGAAGAGGTGTTTCGCGGAGAGGCGGGAGTCGAACTTGATATAGTATTTCTTATTGATCTCGTTCAGGAAATCATCCGACTGATCTTCTTCGAAGGTCTTATTCGTATCCACCGTCTTGGAATACACGAGTTGCAGAACTTCCTGCGCGTCATCCGCGGTGAAAGGTTCTTCGATGTTGCCCTGTTTATTGACGGTGTCGGACAACAACTCGTAGATGCTCGGGAGCAGGAATCCGCCGTTGGTATGCTCTTCCGTATTCTGTGGGAAGAGGCGAAGATTCAGCGAGAGCTCGTTCTCGGTGAGGGACTCGAAGAGATCCGACATCGAGTCTTCGACGGAAGAGGTGATCTCCTTCAAGTCGAATCCGTCGCCGCCGAGCTTATCGAGGAACTTATTGAAGATAGAGAGGACATCGCTCGTTTGCTCGTAGGAGAAGTCATTGATACGCAGTTTCGCGGAATAGGTATCGTCGCCTTCCTCGCCCGAGATCGCCGCGCCGACTTTATGCTTGACGTGTCCGTCTTCTTCGTATTCGGACAGATAGATCCTCAGTCCGAAATAGCTCTCGCCCTTTGGTAGGAGCTTCGGCATCAGTTTCGATGCGAGCCCGTCGTCATCCGACTCGAATTTATTCAGGATCATCTCGGAGAGATTCGCGGACAGCAAGAGTTCCAAAGCATAGATGTCGTCTTCCTCGGATACCTTCTTGATCGTGATCTCGCAGATGCCGGGATCCAGCCCGCCGAGAAGCGAGGATGCGTCTTCCTCTTCTCCCCCTTCGGACGATTTCGTCATGACAGTCATCATGATGGATGCCAGCGCTTCCGCAGAGAAATGCACGCGCATAACGTCGTTGCTTTTCGAGAAGTCGACGCCGTTCTTGAGGTCCATATGCGACAGGATATTATTCACGGTATCCGTGGAGAATCCATCGTCCATCGATAGGAACTCGGTGTCCACGCCGTACTTCTCGTGCACTTCCGCCTTGATGGTGTCCACCGCTTCGTCGAGCACGAGCGCGGTGTGCTTGTTGTCGGCGACGTATAAGCATTTCAGCACGGTGAAGACGTCGTGTGCGGACAGTTCTCCCGACTCATCGATGAGGGACACTAAGGTCTGCATCGTCATAATGCGCATCTTGCTGTAGGTATTGCCGTCGTCGTCCTTGAGCTCGTTGCCTTCCTTGTCGCGCGACGGTACGAAATTGATCTTCACCTTCTCGTCGATGGATTTGAAGACGTCCACCACCGAGTTGTTGAGCTCTTCGAAGAAGGTATTCTCCGCAGGCTCTTCGTCTTCCGACTCTTCTCCGTCGCCGTTCATGAGCGCATTGACGATCTTGGAGAGGGTGACGGCGTGCTTATCTTTCGAGCGATTAAAGCGCACCTTGATCTCGCGATGATCTTCCTCTGTCGCGAGCGGGTACACCGTCGCACCGAGAGAGAAGTTCTTCGGGATCAGGCGCTGAATAATGCCGACCGCGAAAGAAGGGATGCTCTCGAGCGTGGATGCCATCTCACCGGACGAAAGGATCTTCATGACCATATCGCGCAGTTTCAAATTGAACATAATGCCGAGGGCGGTGTCTTTCTGATCGAAGAGCGCCTCGTCTCCCGCCGTAGCGAGCGGGGTGTTCATAATGGTCACCGACGCCACGTACACGTATTCCGTCAGGTCGACGTCCTCGGGTATCTTATCCCCCAATGCGTCCTGTAAGGGAGAGGACGGAGAGGATACGAGATAAGAAACGATATCGTTGATGAAAGCGGACACTTCCTTCCCTTCCAACGTGATGGAATTGAAAGAGGTATTCGCCGCCGCGTTCGGATCGCTGATGTCGTAGTCGCGGAGCATCGCGAAATTGAATTCGAGAGAGGTAAGAATGCGCTCCGCCGCGTCATCGGCAGAGAATTCGCCGTCTTCGGACGTGAATCCTTCCATCAAACTGCGTACGGAGATGCGATAGGTCTTGAGTCCGAGGGTCTTGCGGAGACCTTCCTGCTCGTCCGCGGAGAGCGCGCCGTAGACGGCGGAGGACGTCACCACGGCTTTCATCTCGTCGGACAGACGAGCGTATCTCTCATCAATAGTGAGCTCGTGGAAACGCGCTTTGGCGTCTTCTTCGTTATACGATGCTTTCGGTGCGTCGTACGCATCTTCTTCGTCCCGATCGGCGGCGGATACGTATTCATCCGCGAGATCCGCCTTCGCCGCATCGGAGAGGAGCTCGTATTCCAATTCTTCTTCCGTCTTATCCGCGAGGAATAATGACTTGGACAGATCGGTATAGAAGTTATCCAGATCCTCTTCGGTGTAGTCGCGTTCCGCTTCTTTGCCGAACATCAGCTTGCCCGCCAAGGACAGCGCCTCGCCGAGTGTCACGCCGCCGATATGCGGGCTGACGTACGTCTTGAACATAATGCTCCCGCCGATGAACAGCGCGGCAATGAATATCACGATAACGACTAAATTAATGATCAGGCAGGTAACGCAACCATGCCGTTTCTTCGATCTTCCTTCTTCTCCTACTCTTGACATATACGCCTCATAGTGTGCTTTCGCCGATGGAGTAGCCGACACTACTCCATAATAAATAATTATACTATAATTATTATATAATTTGCAATACCTATTTTTGACAGCGGATCAAGGGGCGATCGGAATAAAATGCGGAATGCGGAACGCAGAATAAAGGTGACGCTACGCGAGATCATACAAACGTCATCCCGAACGCACCATACTAACGTCATTCCGAGGGATCTCCACCGCGTTTATAATAAGGATGAGAGGTCTCGACACGGTTTGACATGACGAAGAATTTACTACACGCTTCTAAAACTTAGGAGAGGCGGCGAAAAAACAAACATTGACGGGGCACAGAAGAGTTGCAGATGCGAGGCTCGACAAAAGGCGGCGAAGTCACGTACAAGCGGTACGCTCATTCGCCGCCTTGCAGGCGGAAACAAAACAGACCCAATGCGTCCTCGTCTATCGTTCTTCGCGGAAGTAATTCAGCCCAAGAGATGCCGGCGGCTGTGCCTTCTTGCTCCCTACGATGCTCGTAAAGATCAGCACCACGATGGTCATCACATACGGGATCATATTGATGATCTCGTTTTGGGCGGGAGGCGCATTCGTGTAAGCCGAAACGATATACAGACCACCGAAGATGAAAGAACCGAGGATGGACAGCGCGGGTCGCCAAAGCGTGAAGATAACGAGTGCAACGGACAACCAGCCAAAGCCTTCCAAAATGTATTCCCACGTTCCGTGAGACAATTCCATGATGGCGAAATGTCCGCCCAGCGCGGCGATCGCGGAACCTATGATGGTCGCTACGTATTTATATCCGGTAACGTTGATACCGGCGGCGTCCGCAGTAGAAGGACTCTCGCCTACGGCGCGAAGATGCAGACCGACTCGCGTACGATTAAATATGATCTGTGTAACGATGGCAATAATGATCGACAGATAGAAAAGAAGCCCGTGCGAAAGGAATATCTTCACAAACCAATTATCGCTGTTGATCGAGAACAAAGTCGAATATACTTTGCTTGCCTTGCCGACGATCATTACGGATGCGCCCAACTTCGTCATTATGAAGCCTGACAAACCGACGCCGAGCGTGGTCAGAGCAAGACCGGTAATATTTTGATTGGAACGGAGCGTTACCGTCATGAAACTGTATAGAAGACCCATCAGCCCGCCTGCAACAAGCGAAGTGAGGAGAGGGAGCAACAACAACAGTGCGGAAGAATAGATCTTTGCTTGCAATAGCCAATATACGGTGATACATCCGACCGCACCGCCGATGCTCATAATGCCCGGGATGCCGAGGTTCAGGTGTCCGCTCTTTTCTGTGATTATCTCGCCGGTAGAGCCGTAAAGGAATGCGGCGCCGGTCTTGATCGCTTCGGTTAGAATGGGAACTATCATTTCGATTCCTCCTCTGTCGCATCTGTTTCGGCCTCATCTGTAGCCTCTTGTGTAGCGGCCTCTGCGACCGTTTCGACGGTTTCTTCTACGGTCTCGGCTGTGGTCTTCTCTGCGGGATCATCCGTTGCAGCCTCGTCTGTGACGGAAACATTCGCCGCAACGGAACTATCCTCGGATGATGTCGGCGCCGCATCTACGGCTTTGTTGCGATGACGGAAAACGACTTTGTAATTGATAAAGAATTCGCACCCGATGATAAGCAGGAAAATTATGCCCGTAACGACTTCCGAAAAGAAAGAGTTTGTAACGCCGTTATCCATCATAACTTCAGCCGTTCCTCTTGAAAGGAAGACGACCAAGAGCGCCGATAAGATCATAACGAGGGGATTGAACTTTGCCAGCCAAGAAACGAGAATGGCGGTGAAGCCCCTTCCGCCTGCCATAGTGCTGCTAATGGTATGAACGATACCGGAAACGATCAAGGTGCGGATGATGACCTTCTTGACGTTGATACCGATATAACGCGCGGTGTTCTCACTCTCGCCTACGACGGAGATCTCATAGCCGTGTTTGCTGTATTTGAGATAAACGAACAAAACCGCGGTAAGCACGAGCGCAACAATGATGCAAAACCAAAAGTCGTCTCCACCTATCTTGGGAAGATTGCCGAAAGGCGTCGTGGGGAGCTTACCGGTCGACGTCGGCGCCCATATTTTGATGGTGTATTCTATAACTTGGATGGCTACGTAGTTCATCATCAAGGTGAAGAGGGTCTCGTTGGTATTCCATTTCGCCTTGAACAGAGCGGGGATCACCGCCCAGATGGCACCGCCGATCAATCCGCCGCCGAGTGCGATGAAGATCAAGAGGACGTCATTCACCTTCCCGCCTAAGTAATACAGACAGAGCATCGTGGCATAGGCGCCCATAAGCACCTGCCCTTCCGCGCCGATATTCCAGAACTTCATCTTAAATGCGGGCGTTACAGCTAATGCGAAAAGGAGTAAAAGCGCCGTTTCTTGCAGAAGCACCATCGTGCTGTACGAGCTGCCGAATGCACCGACGAACATCCCTTTATACACCGTGCCGGGATCGACGCCGAGTGCGATGAAGATCAAGAGACCTATAAAAAGGAAGCCGCCTAAGATCGTGCCGCCGCGAATAGACCAAGATTGCCATTTGGGGATCTGTATCCTCTTTACGAGGTGGAATAGAGGTTCACGTGTTTTCTTTTGTTCAGTCATGGTTCGCCTCCTCGACATTTGTATCTTCCGACGCCTCGGACGCTTCGGTGGCGAGCATATCCGCCACGACGGCGGCGTCCGCACCGGAGGCGCGACTCAACATCATCAGTCCGACCTCTTCCTTCGTGACCTTTCGGGCGTCCACGACGCCCGCCACCTTGCCGCCCGACAGAACGAGAAGACGATCGGACAAGGCGAGCAGCACGTCGAGATCTTCGCCAACGTACACGACGGCGACGTCCTTCTCTTTTTGCTTGTTCAAAAGGTCGTAGATCAAGTAAGACGAATTGATATCCAATCCGCGAACGGGGTACGCCGTCATCAGCACTTTCGGAGACGAGGAGATCTCACGACCGACGAGGACCTTCTGCACGTTGCCGCCCGACAGGCGACGAACGGGGGTCATATCGCTCGGCGTCACCACCTCGAGGTCGCTGATGATCTTATCCGCGAGGGCTTTCGGTTTCTTCTTGTTGACGAAGATGGACTTGCCTTTGCGGTAAGAGCGGAGCGCCATATTGTCCACGATGCTCATATTTCCTACGAGACCCATATTCAGGCGGTCTTCGGGGACGAAAGACAGTTTGATGCCGAGCTCCTGTATCTCGCGCGGCGTGCGGTGACGAAGGTCGATGATCTCGTCCTCGTAGAAGAGGATCTGTTCCTCGTTGACGAGACGGGTGATCTCCTTGTTGCTCTTGCCCGTGAGGTCCACTTTGGTGCCGTCGGGATAATGGAAACAGCCTTCCGCCGCCATTCTCTTGATCTTCTTCAGGTCTTTATGGAAGAAGGTGACGGGCTTATTCTTCTTGGGGTTATGGAAGATGATATCTCCGCTCTCCACGCGGTGCAAACCAGCGATGCCTTCGAGGAGCTCTTTCTGCCCGTTGCCGGCGATGCCCGCGATGCCGAGGATCTCGCCGCCGTTGATGGTGAAAGACACGTCGTCTATCGCCTTGAGTCCGTCGCGGTTTTTCACCGTCATGTGCTCGATGACGAGGCGCGGTTTCGGGTCTACGGGATCCTTCCTGTCGATATTGAGGTTAAGCTTCTTGCCCACCATCATATCCGCAAGTTCTTTTTCGGACGTATCTTTCGTCTCCACCGTCGCGATATGTTCTCCCTTTCTAAGGACGGCGACGCGGTCGGATATCTCCATAACTTCGTTGAGCTTATGGGTGATGATGACAATGGATTTGCCGTCTTTCTTCATTTCGCGCAGGACGTTGAAGAGAGTTTTGATCTCTTGCGGGGTCAATACGGCGGTGGGCTCGTCGAGGATGAGGACATTCGCGCCGCGATACAGCACTTTGATGATCTCCACGGTCTGCTTCTCCGAGACGGACATCTCGTGTATCCTCTTGTTCGGGTTTATGATAAAGCCGTAACGCGCACTCATTTCGCGCACTTCGGCTGCTGTTTTCTTGATGGAAAAAGCGCCCTTTTTCTTGATGCCGAGCGTGATGTTTTGTGCGGCAGTAAAAACGTCCACCAGTTTGAAATGCTGGTGCACCATGCCGATCTTCAGGTCGAAAGCATCTTTTGGGCTGCGGATGGTCACTTCTTCCCCATTCACGAATATTTGTCCGCTGTCGGGGAAATAAATGCCCGCGAGCATATTCATCAGGGTGGTCTTGCCGCATCCGTTTTCGCCGAGCACGGATAAGATCTCCCCTTTGCGAATATCAAGATCGACCTTGTTATTCGCGATCACCGACCCGAAGGTCTTGGTGATGTTTTTCATTTCGATAGCGATTTGGTTTTCCACAGTGGTCTCCGATGAAATACAGATGCCTCCCGCAAGGGAAGACCCTTGCGAGAGGCTATAATTTGATGTTGAAAACAGTTGATTACAGATTACTCGATGAACTCGGGTTCGCCGGTCTCTTTGTTGGTGTCGTACACCCTGTTCAAGCAGGTGATGCCGTCGATCTCATCGTAATCAAAGTACGGTGCGGAACGAACGGTGGGATCGGACTCCTTGAAGACTCCGTTCTCAATAACGTTCTTACCGTTTACGATCTTCTCGGTAATGGTCTGGCCCTTTACTTTGAAGGTGGCGGTGTCAAAGACGTACAGCGTCTTGGCAACGAGCTTCGCACGAGCCGCAACGATCGCCTCGATCGTGCCTTCCGCCATAACGTCACCGTTGACCTTGGTCAGCGCGACAGCGCCGTTGTTCAGCGTGCCGACATACTCCGGAGTGATCTCGCCGCCGGTCGCAGCCATTGCGATGATGTGGGTGAGGTACGGAGTCCAGTCGATACGGCTGGAAACGATGAAGGTATTGGGGCAAGCTTCGATCGTGCTGCCGTTGTAAGAAACGTTGGGGATGCCCGCAGCTTCACAAGCGGAAGGAGCGCCCAAAGAGTCGGCGTGCTGGCTGATCAAAGCGCAACCCGCGGCGATAAGAGCGTTAGCAGCATTCTTCTCTGCGGTAACGTTGTACCAAGAACCGGTGAACTTGACCTTCATGGTGAGCTTGTCGCCGAGCCCCGCCTCTTTCTCGTTCAAAGCGTACTTCGCACCGAGGAAGAAGGAGGTGTAGCCGGAGATAACTTCCGCATAGGTCCAAGCACCGACATAACCCATCTGATAGTTTTGCTTATCAGCATCCTTGCCCTTGTTGATCTCGTAGAGTTTCAAACCTGCGGCGATACCGGCGAGGAAGCGACCTTCGTAGATGGAAGCGAAAGCGTTGAAGTAGTTGGGAAGGTTCGCGGCTTTTGCGTTGTCGCCGGTCGCATGACAGAACTGCACGTTGGGATACAACGCTGCCAACTCGACCATGTCGAACTGGTGACCAAAGCTGTCCGCGAAGATCGCCTTACAGTTCTTGTTATCAATGAGATCTTTCGCTGCCTTGGAGCATTCACCCGGATCTTCGGAAACGTTGGTCTGGATGATGAGCTGGTCATCCTTCAGACCGAGAGCCTTAGCGGCAGCTTTCGCAGAGTTGATGAAGTTGAGGTCGTAGGTGGACTCTTCGCCATGCAGGCAGATCACACCGATCTTGAAGTCTGCGGGGATGGTCGTGTTGGAATAGTCCACAACGTCCATGTTCGCCAAAGCGGGGATCTCGACTTCGTTGGAATCCTTGATCCCTGCGTCGTTACAAGCAACGAGACCGACTGCAACTGACGCAATGAGCGCGAGTGCCAAAATGATGGTTACTATTTTTTTCATGTTTTATCCTCCCTTGCCTTTCGGCAAAAATTTTAATCGAATCGTATATCGCCCGCCCGCATTTCCTTAATGCACGCGAGAGAATAAACAGGTACGCCCTTCCCTTCTATGAGGGCTCTGCCGCCTTGGTGCGCCTTCTCGATGGCGGCGACGAAACCCACCGCCTCAGCGCCCGCCTGTTCCACAACGGACAGAAGCCCCATCGCCGCATTGCCGCTCGCGAGGAAGTCGTCCACGATGAGCACCTTGTCCGCCTTGGAGATGTATTCCTTGCTGACTACGATGGTGTTCTCCGTCTTGTGGGTAAAAGAAAAGACGGGAGCTGTGTAGACCCCGTCTGAGATATTGAGCGATTTATGTTTCTTCGCTACGAGCACAGGCAGACCCATGGCTTGACCTGCGGCGAAGGCTATGGAGATGCCGGACGACTCCACGGTCAGAATGAGGCTCGCGCCGCACCCCGCGAATTTCTTCGCGACGTCCTTCCCGAGCTCGGTAATAAGCGCGGTATCCAAACGGTGGTTCAGAAAGCCGTCCACCTTGAGGATATCCCCCGCCAATACCTTCCCTTCACGCAAGATCTTGTCTTCCAGTAGTTTCATAGCACCGCTTCTGCCTCTCGGCCCCTCACAAAAGAAACGAAAAAGCAAGTTAACACCTGTAACTTGCTTGCCAATAACTACCAAACGCCGTGACATTGTCACAGCTTATCCAATAGTCGCACTTGTGGCTGTGCGGTAGAGACTCAAGGGCCATTCATCCTTGATTATATTGGCATATTCTTTTGTTGATTCCATTGTAATATAGGGCGCCCGCATAAGTCAAATAGTTTTTATGCGTTGTCATATCAAAAAAATACACGGCATCGGATATCGGCGCATATACTTCGCCGCCAACGCCCCGAAGGATTTTGTAATTCTTTGGGGAGATCTCAATGGCAGCTCTCGCTACCTGTCTCGCCGCCAAGCGGTTACGTACACATAGTATGCGCCCGCAGGGAAATAATGATCGTCATCCTGAACGGAGCGAAGCGGAGCCGAAGGATCTTATCCTTATATATAAATAGGCGGAGATCCCTCATCGCGGCGAATCGCCCCCGCGAAATCGCTATTCTACAAAAAACAGCGGCGGCGGGAAATAACTCCGTTGGCTTCGTAGAAGGGCGCAGATGCAAGGCTCGGCAAGAAGCGGCGAATGAGCGTACTGAGCGTACGTGATTTCGCCGCGACGCAGACAGTAAACGCCGCAGATGCGCCCTTCTACGAAGCCAACTAAGCGCATTCGATGAGCATCTTATCCGCCACGAGCGCAATAAATTCGCCGTTGGTCGGCTTCTCGTTCCCCGAATACACCTTCACGCCGAAGATCTGGTTGATGTTCTCTATCTTCCCTTTATTCCACGCCACTTCGATCGCGTGGCGAATGGCGCGCTCCACTTTGCTCGCCGAGGTGTCGAAGCGGCTGGCTACTTCGGGATACAGTTTCTTTGTGATGCTGTTGATGATGTCCGGGCACGCCACCGCCATCTTGATGGCTTCGCGCAGGAATTGGTACCCCTTGATGTGCGCGGGGATGCCGACGGAGATGAAGATGTTCGTGATGCGCTCGTCGAGCACTCTGTTTTGTGTTAGACGGACGGGCGGCAGATCGTCGCTCTCGAAGAGCTCGTCGATGCGGTTCTTGAGGGAGAGAAAACTGACGGGCTTCAGCATATAGCGACTGGCGCCGTTCTTCACCGCACGGGCGGCGAACTCGTCCCCGCCGACAGCGGAGAGCACGATGTATTTCGCTTTCGAACCGCCGAGACGTGCCTCGGCCATCACTTCGAGCCCGTCGGTCTCGGGTAAGATCATATCGAGGATCACGACGTCGGGTTTGGCGCGCAGGATCTCCTTGACCCCGTCCGTGCCCGACTGTGCCGTGCCCACCACTTGATATCCGCTTTCACCTGCGAAGAAGAATTTTACAGACGACAAGAATTCAGGGTCGTCGTCCACGACCACGATGGAAATGTCTCTCATAATGAAACTCCTATTTGTGTTTCGTTTCGTCAAAAAACCATGGAATTCTCCGATTACGGCGTTATTATAGCAAATCTTGCTCGATCTTGCAACAGAAGCGGGGATATTTTTGTACAAAATTATGCAAATAATTGTCGAAAAAATGGATTTTGTACAAAATTGACCGATGTGCGCGGGCAGATGCGCTTGTAGGAGGGGGCGCCGTGTCGGTGCGGGTGCTTCGGCGGACGTACGATAAAATGGTGCGGGCGCTTCGGACGTACGATAAAATATGGTATACGCGCGCGTGCGCGTAATACGTACAAATTTTTGCGTGTGGAGATGCCGAGAGGGTGACTGAAAAATTGGCGGCGCGGCATACTTGTAATACGGGGGACGAATATGGTAATATATATCTATGAGATTGGATAAGTATTTGAAAGTCAGTCGACTCATCAAGCGACGCACCGTTGCCGCGGATGCGTGTAGCGCGTCCCGCGTTCTCGTGAACGAGAAGGAGGCAAAGCCCGCAAAAGACGTGAAGCCGGGCGATATCATTGAGATCGTCTACGGCAAGGGGAGTCTTCGCGTACGTGTGACGAGCGTCACGGAAGTGACCAAGAAACAGGACGCGGCGGAAATGTACGAGGTGGCGGATGAAAACGGCTGAATGTAGAAAATTCGGAAATATCCGATAATTACGAGGAAGTTATGAAAGGGATCGCGATCATAGCGGCAGGAGGACGCGGGCTACGTGCTGGCGTGGATAAGATGCGGATGACAGTGCAGGACGAGACTGTTCTGACGAAGTCCGTCCGCCCTTTTCTCGCGGCGAAAACGGTGGACGCCGTCGTTGTCGCCATGCGAGAGGACGCCGTCGAGGCGACACGTGCCCTGCTCTCTTCTTTCTCCGGGAAAGAGATCTCGGTCATCGCGGGCGGAGGAACGCGTACGGACAGCGTGCGGAATGCTCTGCGCTTCGTGCGAGATCGCTACGGAGTGAAGGACGTTATCGTGGCTGTGCACGATGGGGCGAGACCTTTCGTAACGACGGAGCTTATCGATCGTTGTATGCTTGCGGCGGCGAAGGACGGCTCTGCCGTGCCCGTGGTGCCGTGTGCGGATTCCGTTCGTAGGGTCGAAGACGGCGGCAGTCGAGCGGTGGATCGCAGAGACTAC
>Ga0310696_10005286_pt1 | contig 15615 bp, 9 predicted proteins | sample AusTroGonzalo_MG_4_FD_203885 | JGI IMG/M metagenome (GOLD analysis project Ga0310696, IMG submission 203885) | Bovine rumen microbial communities from tropical cattle in Woodstock, Queensland, Australia - Gonzalo_02 (v2) (version 2) | ecosystem: Host-associated > Mammals > Digestive system >...
CTAATGAATGTGGTATCACGCTATTGAGTCCGGAAGGGATGCAACTGTACCAACAGATTGGTCTGCCCTTTATAGTAGGGGATACCACGATGTTCACCTTCACGGCAGATTGCCAGTTGGCGTTGCCAGTGGTTGTCACCGACAGTGCCAGCGGCATCACGCAGACCGAGGCGGTGTTGCACGGTCATATTGCGGATTACGGAGATCTGCCCATTTTGGAGCAAGGTTTCGAATTCTACGATGGTAGCTATACGCTCATAAGCGCGTCCGGAGACACCATGGCGGCCCCGGTCACTGGACTCTCTCCAGCCACGACCTATTATTACCGTGCTTTTGCGACAACTCCTTTTGATACCGTGTATGGAAACGATATCGCTTTCACCACATTGGAGCCGGAAGTCCCGCCCTGCCCCGCGCCCACCAACCTCCACGTCACCGACTCGTCAACCAGCACCCTCGCCATCGCGTGGACCGAGACCGGCGACGCGGAGCAGTGGAATATACAGTACCGTGCCGGCAGCGGACAGATGAGCTCCGACGTCTCCTACGCGACCTCCTACCTCATCACGGATTTACAGCCGAACACCGAATATCAAATCCAAGTACAATCGGTCTGCGGTGTCCAGACCAGCGAGTGGACCCCGGTGGTACTCGGCAAGACCACCCATGTGGACTCCACCGGCATTGTGGATTATGACCGATATGTGAGGGTTTACCCGAATCCGGCGGGAGACTTCATTAATGTAGAATGTAGAATGAAGAATGTAGAATGGGATGATGTGGCGATAGAGGTCGTGGATGTTTACGGGAAGGTGGTTCGCGCCGTGGTAGGGGCGAATAATCATTCGCCCCTACAGACCCGCATCAACGTTTCGGATCTCGCTGCGGGCATGTATTTTGTGCGCGTGGCGATGGAAGAGGGGGTGATTACCAAACCGTTCGTCAAGAAATAGGAATTGGTGAATATTGAACGAACGATGAAAGGGGGAGCTCGAGAGGGTTCCCCTTTTTTCGAGTTCGCAACTCAGAAAACCATCTCCGGGTTGTTCAACAAGACGTCAACTATCGGGTGGTAAACCTGTCGATCGGCCACTTCGGTGATGGTGTTCACTTTGTTTCCGGCATCTTTTGACGATGCACCGCAGTGAAATATCCGCTCATTACCAGTTGCATAGTCGAGGATGATGTATCGGTCATGAAAGATGCCACAAGTTTTATGGAAACTGATTTGTATGTTCGGATACTGCCCGTGGAAATCATCATAGTCGGCTTGATGTAAACCTTTACCAGTATTGTCACTGAAAACGGTGATTGGTATGCCCTCCGCAACGTTTTTGAGCAAGACCAACGTTTTCAAGCCGATGTAGTTGTCAACGACAAAAACGCTGTTCTTTGCCGACTTATAAATGGTACTATAAGCGAGGTTGGCCTCAACCGACTCTCCGTTAAGAATCAGGTACTCTCGCCGTGTCATCGGGTCGGTGAAATCGCGCACGACCTTGGCCAGATCGGTTTTGGTAACCATCGTATTCTTGATTTCAGCAATGTCGGCCGTGTTTTGGGCCGTTTGAAGAGAAAGCTGGACCAACTCATTATTCCCTATCAGGTATCGGTTTTCAACAATATAGTCTTTCATTCTTTTGAAAGTCCGAATCAGCGCCTTGCTCTGCTCTATCGCCAAGTCTCCTTTCAATACCGTCATGAGCATGTAGATGCCCTGCTCCGTAAAGACGTATGGGAGGTATTGTCTTCCACCTTGTTTCCCTAAGTTTGAGGTCAAATTTTTTGACCTCAAAACTATTGATTCTTCCGATTTACTTGATTCACAATTAGTTGGATGAAATTTTGAGGTCAAAATTTTTGACCTCAAAAGATTTTCGTACTCCTCTTTGGTCAATTGAAACCGAAAATCGTAATCGAATTTCTCGACGTTGTTCTTCACTTGCTGGTTGAATGCTTTTGTGGTATAACCGTAAATCGCCGCCAAATCAGCGTCGAGCATCACCTTCACTCCGCGTATGACATAAATCAGTTTGCTGAAGTCTTCATTGTTGTTTACATTTTCTGAATCCATAGTGTTCACTTTTATTTTATTAATATTCTACTTTATTTTCAAAGCGCAAAAGTATAAAATTTTCTTATACTCTGTTTACGTTGAATTAATTTTTTCTTGCAACTTCACAATCACTCTCCCATCTGCTATAACCCCCAACAAACAAACCATCTCAATAGATTGATTATCAGTAGTATATCAAAAATAACATTTTTTCTGCAACAATTTCAGGAGAATTTCGTCATGTAACCATAATAGTGGAAGAAAAACTTCCTTAAGCAGTCTCGAAGAGACAACACGCGCGAAGCGCAATTAACACCACACAAGGCGAAGCCGCAGTGTGGTGCGCGCGAAGCACAAGTAACACCACACAAGCACAGCGCAGTGTGGTGCTCACAAGGCGAAGCCGCAGTGTGGTGCGTATGAAGAAACATAAAACCCTAACAATATGAAAAAACTCTCCACCCTCCTCATCGCAATGCTGCTCTGCGGGGCGGCGCAGGCGCAGCTCGACAGCCTGCAGCAAATCCCGGCCACGGTGCCGTATTCCTGCGACTTCAGTAACCAAAGCGAGAACGCGCGCTGGATCTTCTCGCGGTACCCGGCCCCGGCCTCCACATTCTATTTCAACCACTTCGTCATCGGCACGGGCACGTCGGTGACAGGACTCCCGGACGACTATTCGCTGTATATCAGCTGGGACACAGCCGGGAGCTATATTTCGATGGGTGAGAACTGCCACCTGTTCGCCGAACGCCTCATTGACTTCGGGGCAGGCGGAACCTTCGACCTGGAATTCGACTGGAAGGCGTCAGGGTGTACCCCTAATGCCTATCAGAGTGCCGGAATGAAAGTCTTTCTCCGCGACACGTCCGACCTGATGCCCGCAGGCGCTCCCTCGTATGCCAACGAGCATCTGGATTATGCCTTGTATGACAACGCTTGGCGGCACGGGCACGTGAACTTGGGCTATGTGTCCGGGGTGAAGACGCTACAGTTCTACACATGGGGCTACAGTGCCTCCCAAGCGTCACAGGTGCCGGCAGCGGTGGACAACATATCCGTCTATGCGTCAGACTGCTGGCCTCCGTCATTCACCCTCTCATTAGACACTTCCGCAGTGACATTCTATTGGCAGGGCTCGCCCACGGACACCTTTCTAATCGTCTATCGGCCCGAGTCCGGAACCTATTCGGACAATGTCTATGACACGGTCACGGGCAGTTCCTACGCGGTGACGGGAATGATACCGAACACGCCGTATGTGGCTTGGATGGCCCGATTCTGCGACGGCCACGCCTCCGCTCTGTCGGAAGCGTTCCACTTCGTCACGCCCTGCATGACCTATCCCACACCCTTCGTGGAGACGTTTGCCACGGACGCCAATTGCTGGTCGTGGGACAACAACTTCTTCACCTATCAGAGCGGGTATATCTACACCACATCGTATAATTCCTTTAGTCCTATTTTGGCAGTCTCGCCGGTGATTGACGCCTCGGGGTTAGCGCATCCGTACTTGCGTTTTTCCCACTACCAGCCGGATTTCCAAGGCTATCACAAGGATGTGGCCGTCTATTACCGGGACAATGCGCAGGATTCCTGGCACAAGTTAGGGACTTACGTCACACCCACGACAACCTGGGTGACAGACTCGCTGTCGCTGCCCTCCAACTCCTCCACACTCCAACTCGCCTTCGAGGGAGTGGGGAGCGCCTATAACACGCGGGCCCAGTTCGACAATATCAGCGTGTATGACGGGCCTGCCTGTCCGGTGGTCTCGGAGGTGGTGAGTGCGGGAACGGACAATAACGGCGATGTAGTCGTCACTTGGATCGGGGCTCCCGGCTACAGCTACGTCGTGCGCTGCAAGAAAGCCTCCGACACAGCTTGGACCGACTACGGCGTGCTAGTGACGGAGGAGGTGACCCTACCCGGCTTGGAGTCGCTGACCTCTTATATCGTGGAGGTCGCCACCCTTTGCGACACCACGGAAGCGTATTACATACAGGGAACGTTCACCACAGGCATGGCGCCGGTGGATCTTCCTTATTCCACGAATTTTGCGGACACTTCTGACCAGTCGTGGGTGTTGGACAACGGTAACTGCGGCAACCATTGGACGATGGGTGCCCCTGGAGTGGGCACGCTCAACAATGCCCTTTTCATCGCGCAGAATTACGCCACGACGGCGGGCTATAATGTCTCCGCCACCACGAACGTTTGTGCGTATAAGACTTTCCATACGAGCGGCGGTCCCACGGTCTATCTCGAATTTGACGTGCAGGCAGGCGGCGAGTCCACCAATGACTACCTGAAAGTCTTCTGGGCTCCCGACAGCGTGGAGTTTCCCGTCTCCACGGGCAGCCCGGACTACAGCCAAATCTACTACACGACAAATGCGCTTAGTTTCATCGATTATGTGGGGCAGACAGGCAGTCCGAACTACCCTTACAAGCTGAACCTCACTAACGGCAATGTAATCCATGTCAGCATGGAGTTAGCGAACATCACCCCGAACGGCGTGGCGAAGTTAGTGTTCGCGTGGCACAACAACTACAGTTCCGGCACACAGCCCGGTGCCATCGTCTCCAATGTGCATGTGTGGCAACCCGCGTGCGAGGCCGTCTATGACCTCATGGTCGCCGGCACCTTCATGGACACGGCGATGGTCACGTGGACTTCCTACGAGCCGTCGGCCACATACATGCTGCAGTACAAGCCGCAGACCCTCGCCTGGACGGATCCCGGGGTGGTTTCGATGACCGTGACAGACACCTTCGCGATGCTCACGGGACTACAGGAACACACCCTCTACGATGTGCGCGTGGCCACCAACTGCAGCTCCGACACGGCCGAATGGCGGAACATCAGCTTTATCTCGGGTTGCGCGATAGAGGTTGTCACCGATGCGCAGCCGTTCTTGGAAACCTTTCCTGCAGCGCCGGAATGCTGGGCACTGAACACCAATCCGTGGCACTCGTGGACATGGACGAACGGAAAGCTCTACCACAACCACATCTACCCCGGGACAGACACCTGCGGGATAACGTCTTCGGTATTCGACATCTCGGCGGTGACGCGCCCATACGTGTCCGTCAAGCATTCGTCCAACAACGGCTCCAACAATGCCGATGACTTCGGCGTCTATTATCGGACAAGTGCCATGGGCGGCTGGCACAGACGGGCGCTGTTCACGCAGTCGGCCTCCGCGTTGCAGAACGACTCGATACCGCTTCCGTCAGGCTCCGACTACATCCAGCTTGCCTTCTTCGCCAAGGAGGCCGGCGGCGGCACCATCACGGTGGATGACATTTCCGTTTTCAACGGTCCCGAATGCCCGCCGATCTATTACCTGACTGCGGACGGTATCACCACCGATTCTGCCACCATTTCCTGGGTGGGATTCTCCGACAACGGCTACGCGATCCGCTACCGCATTCTGCCCGACACCACTTGGGTTTATTACGACACCACCTACGACCAATTCTACATTTTCGACGGACTGCAAGGCAGCAAGAACTACCAGGTGCAGGTATCTTCCGTGTGTTCGGGTTCGGCTTGGAAGTCGGTGAGTTTCTCCACCCCGTTGGGCATTGAGGATCTGCCTTACTACACCGATTTTTCGCCTTCTTACGACCAAGACTGGGGGCTCAACAACGGCTCATGCAACAACCGATGGATGGTGGGGCAGGTCGATACCACAGCCGATGCCGACTATGGGCTGTTCATCTCCAACAACGGCGTGACGCCCAACTATGGCAACGGCCAGTCCACGGTGACTGCCGAGAAGATCTTCCGCATTGGCACAAACCCTGAAATATCCATCGAATTCGATGTCAAGGTCGGGGGCGAGAGCCGGTACGATTTCTTAAAATTGCTCCTGTCTGGTCCTACGGTGGAGTACGCGGCCTCCACCGCCACGGAAAACAGTTCCGGGTATCCATTATATATGCTTTACAACGTGAATTGGTCTGGCTACAGTTATGACTTTTCAACTTACAAGCCGCTCACCGGGAACCAGCAATACCCTTATATTTTCAACCTGACCAACGGCAATGTCGTGCATATCACGGCCACCATGACCAACCCTTACTATAACCCGGATGCGAACTCCACCATCAAGGTGGCCTTTGCCTGGACGAACGACAACGCGGTCTTCAACCAACCGGGGGCCATCATCTACAATGTCTCCGTGCATACCAACAATTGCGACCCCGTGAACAACCTGGCCATCACGGAGATGCATCCCACCTCTGCCACCCTTTCGTGGACGGCCGGCAATGTGGAGACCGCCTGGAATGTCGATTACAAGGAGGCCAGCGCCACCTCGTGGATTTCCAACGCGGTGAACAGCCCGACTTACACCTTGACGAATCTGCAGGCCGAGACGGAGTACTATGTGCGCGTGCAGGCCGACTGCGGCAACGGGGAGGTCTCCAACTATGAGATGCTGTCGTTCTACACGCCCTCCTGCGAGGTGGCTGACCAGTGCGAATACACGCTCATTCTGACCGACACCTACGGCGACGGCTGGAGCGGCGGGCACTTGTATGTAAGACAGAACGGCGTACAGATTGCGGACCTGGCGGCTGTTGACCATGTCGGTCAGCACGGTACGATGTCCTACGACACCATCCCGTTGATGCTATGCCACGGGGCAAATGTCCAACTGGTTTGGGACAACGGCAACATGTTCAACCAGTGCGGGTTCATCTTCCAAAGTCCGGAAGGGACCACGCTGTATCAAATCGATGAATTGTTCAACCACTATCCTGACACCACTCTCTACGCTTTCACCGCCGATTGTCCGGTGGTGCCGCCGGTGGTGGTCACCGATTCCGTGTCGCAGATTGGGCAGACGAATGCCACATTCCACGGTCATATCGTCGATTTGGGCAACCAACCGATTATCAACCAGGGATTTGAGTGGAAGATACTCTCCAGTGGAAGCTACAACCATTCCGTGAATGTGGCGGGCAATCCGATGGTCCATACTGTCACGGACTTGCAGCACTCGACGCAGTATGTGATGCGGGCGTTCGTCGCCACGGACACCGCCGTCTATTACGGTTCGGAAATAACCTTCGCAACGGAGCAGGGTCCCTGTCCCACGCCCATCAACCTCCACGTCACTGATTCAACGGAGAACACCCTTTCCATCGAATGGACCGAGACCGGCGACGCGGAGCAGTGGAATATACAGTACCGCACCGGCAGCGGCGAAATGAGCTCCGATGTCTCCTACGCGACCTCCTACCTCATCACGGATTTGCAGCCGAACACCGAATATCAAATCCAAGTACAATCGGTCTGCGGTGTCCAAACCAGCGACTGGACGCCCGTTGTGCTCGGCAAGACCACCCATGTTGACTCGACAGGCATTGTAGATTATGACCGTTATGTGAGGGTTTATCCGAATCCGGCGGGCGACTTCATTAATGTAGAATGTAGAATGAAGAATGTAGAATGGGATGATGTGGCGATAGAGGTCGTGGATGTTTACGGGAAGACGGTCCATGCCGTTGGTGTAGAGACGCGGCGCGCCGCGTCTCTACAGACCCGCATCAATGTTTCGGATCTCGCTGCGGGCATGTATTTCGTGCGCGTGGCGACGGAGGCGGGGGTGGTGACGAAGGCGTTCGTGAAGAAGTGAGACTTAAGACTTGTGACTTTTTTGGGGAAACTCGGGAGGGTTTCCCCTTTTTGTTGCAGAACGATACGTCTCCGACGGTAGATGGTAGATTGCAAATGTTTTATTTTAACAGTGACAACACCATTTCGGGGGTGAAATCGACCTTGATGACGGTGCAGAGGCCGTGACCCATGTCTTTGGCAGAGGCACCGAGCAACCACATTTCATCGTCAACAATCAAGTAACGGTCGTGGATATGTAACGGAAGTTGAATCTTCTTGATCTCGGCATTCTGCTCGTTATGCTTCTCGAAATCCAATTCTGTCTGCTTGCTGAAACGAGTGTGGACGGTGCATTCAACACCGGCGGATCGCTTATCCAGCAAGAGCAGTGTGCGTTCATCTACAAAGTTGTCAATCAGGATAATTCGCCGCCGGGCGCGTCTCACCAGACCGCTGATGAAAGAGTATGCATCCCAAACGCAGCCTGTACCAAACAACGCTTCAGTTGTTACTGCAGGAGACAGTTCCTCAATTTTGTCTAAAACCACGTCCAACTTCTTGTCTGTCGCAATCTGTTTCTGCTCCAAGGTATCAACACGTTGAAACAGCGCGGCATTGGCGGTGATAAAACGGCGCATGGCCACAAAGGCATCCATGATTCTTACACTCGCATCTTCTGCTACATCGGAGTGAAGTACGGCACTTAACTGTGCGACACCCTGCTCCGTAAAAGCATAAGGACATCTTCTTGCGCTCATCTTCAATGCATCAATCTCTTCCTGGGAGTAAATATTGGAGGTCACAATTTGTGACTTCCAATTCTCAAACTCTTCCTTTGTCATTTGAAACATAAATCGTTCTGGGAAGCGTCTGATGTTACGTTTCACAGCCTGATTAAGCGCCTTTGTTGCTACATGGTATAGAATGGCCAAGTCCCTGTCCAGCATCACCTGAGCACCCCGAATCATGAATATTCTGGCCTGTATCTCTGCAAGTGACACGGACTGACTGTCGTGAAGCACAACGGCGTTTATTTCATTCTTCATAGCATTTGCTTTTTTAAGTTTTCAGCCTGCAAATATACAACACAAAAACGCCTTCGTCAAGGGTTTTTGAAGATTTTTTGAATGCTGAGAATCAGAATGTTGGAAACAAGGAGAAATAAAATTAACAATTAACAGTTAATTTTAGAGGTGTCGTTTCGCAAGAAATTTGAGGGATTGTCGCGTTTTCTGTCACGACGATTGTCAACGGTCAACGGTCAATTACAAATGTTTTGCGTTTTTAGCGCCCCATCGTCCTCTCAATAATCGGCTTCAATATCTTCACCCCCGCGAACCGGTGTCCCTGCTGGTCGAAATAGTTGAAATCCTGACAGTTGGGAAACTTCTGTTCGAGGTAATGGTGGTCGCCGAGGAGCTCGTCGTCGGTGGAGAGGGCGAAGTGGAGGAGCGTGTCGTCGCAGGGCAGCTTGTCGAAGACCTTGCCCTCGAAGTCGGCGAACTTGGCGAGGTCGCTGGCAGTGAACTGGTATTCCTCCTTGGTGACGTAGTTCTTCTGCTTGCCGAGGTGCTTGGCGAGCGTCTCTGAAGGCCGGATGGTCGGGTTGATGACCATGGCGGGGAGCTTGTGCTTCTTGGCGCAGTAGATGGCGAAGAAGCCGCCGAGGGAGGTGCCCATGACGGCGTTTACGCGCTGCGTGCGCACAAGGGAGTCGAGCTTTTTCTGCACGCCGGCAGGGTCTTTGTAGTCGAATGTGGGCGACAGCACCTGCCAGTCGGGGAACATTTTCTGCAGTTCCTGGGCCTTGTGCCCGCCGCCCGCGGAGTTGAAACCGTGGATATAGAGGATTTTCTTTGCCATAACGATTGTTTTTTTCAGGCCGCGAATATAGTAAATTATGAATGCTGAATGCTGAATTATGAATATTTTTTTCGATATTTTTATTCAGCATTCAGCATTCAACATTCAGCATTCAGCATTCAACATTCAGCATTCAACATTCAGCATTCAGCATTCAAGCAATAGGCAATTTCCTTGAAGCCGTACGCCTCGCGAGTTCCGTCGGGGAGTTCCAGCATTAACCGCCCGAAGCGGTCGATATCGCGGATAATGCCGTCAATTCGCTGCCCGTTAACTATATACGGATGCATTTCGTTGCGGCGGTAGAGGTTCGAGATGTAGTCGTCGCGGAGGGCGGCCTCGTGTTCCGTGGACAGCAGCGGACGGCGTTCGCGCAAGACGGCAAGATACTCGTCCATCAGCGTTCCGACATCGTATTTGCGACCGGTTTCGAGGAACAGCGAGGTGGGGTTCGGGATTTCCGTCGGGAAAACCTCCTCGTTGACGTTGATGCCGATGCCCGCGACGGTGAAATCGAGGCGGCTTCCGGAAACGGAATGCTCGGTGAGGTCGCCGGCGAGCTTGCGGTCGCGCACGTACAGGTCGTTGGGCCACTTGATGAGGACTTCGGGCACATACCTGGCGAGGAACAGGCGGGTGGAGGTCGCGAACCAGAGGTTGAAGACGAACTGGTCGGCGGCGGCCAACCCCGTCTCAAAGTAGATGCTGGTGAGGATGTTCAGCCCACGCGAACTGTGCCATTTATTCGTGCCTGCCCCGCGCCCGGCGTTTTGGAAGTCGGTGTACACGGCATACAAATCGGGCAGCGCGTCGCCTGACGCCCGCATCCTTCGCGCCAGCGTCATCAGCCAACTGTTCGTGGAACTTGTCTCTGCTAAAAATTGTTTCCGAATCATTCGGCAAAAATAGTATTTTTGCGGCTTGAATTTGAAAATTGAAAAATACGATATGAAAAAGCTGACTGTCACCATTATAGCCATATTCGCCGCGCTGACATTCTTCTCCTGCAAGGACGATAGCGGCACATACGTCGAACAGTTGTACACCAACGCGCAGAAAGAAAACGCCATCCGGGCGTGCCTGGATGCCTGCGCCGACACCGCCGTGAAACACCTCTGCGTCCCCGACGGTTTCTACTCCTACGCTAACGAGACTTACCGCATCGACTATGCCCCCTTACAGAGCTCGCTTTTCGACACGCTCACCAACCACGGCTACGGCAACCTCATCGACTCGCTGATCCTGCGCACCAACCGTCTGGCCGAAAGCTGCGGTTCACAGGTCGGCACCGCGCTCCACACCGCCGTCGACTCGATTCCCATCACCGATCACGACGCGCTGATCAAGGGCGAATACGATGCCATCACCCGCTATTTCGAGCTGTACGAGTACCGCTACCTGAAAGGCGCGTTCAAGTCGCCGGTCTCCGTGCGCATGTCCATCTTCCGTGTGAGCGATGTCTGGAACGAAATGGTGCAGCGGTACATGCAATATACCCCCGTGCCGCTGAACTTCGACATCCAAGACTACATCGTGGAAGAAATGCTGGAATCCATCCTTTCAGAGATGGCCGAAGAAGAATTCCTCGTCCGCACCGACTCCACGCACCGCACCGATGCGATGAAGCTGCTGGGGGTGGATTAGACTTGGGACTTAAGACTTAAGACTTGAGACTTGGGACTTGAGACATAGAGCAAGGTGGCGTAGAAAACGAATCCTTTATGGCGCTTTTCGGGTTGAGATATATCCCTGGGATTGAAGACATTGAAAGCTACAAGTACACCTTCAACACGGCATCTGACTGCGGGATGCTTACCTTCTACGTCGGATTATACACGTTCATCATGCTCGAAATGCTGCTGGATTTCCTGCTGATCGAGCAGCTGGCGTTATTGCTCATTGTATTGCTTTTCGGAATTTGGGTCCCGTTTTTCAGAATCTTTTATTTCTACACTGACCGTATGGTGGTGTTTTTCCCGTTTCGTCCATGGAAACGCACCGTTTCCATTTTTTATACGGACGTCCGATACTTTAAATGGTCAAAGGCAGACATGGTTCAAGATCGTTTACGGCCCATTATGGAAGAAGGTTCTAAACGGGAGAAGCGACGGGCAAGATTATTCTACGCCATACCCATTCAGCACAATAAACGGTTTTACTTCCTTTTGAAATTCCTGTATGACCGCGATTGTCCCACGACCTACAAAAGGGGCTCCGATTTGGAGAGCGACACCTTTGCCTGCAGAATCAATTATCTGTTCGGTTTCGCTGAAACCCGTCCGAAACGTCCTTACCATGCAACTCCCGCCGAGGCGAAAATCGAGCGCGAAGCCGGAATCTTCATCGCCGCCATCAGCGTGGTCTTGGTCGTCCTGTTTATTCTTTTCATCACGTATTTAGAACGGAGGTGAGACGAGAAAGGCTGCAAAAAGGGCTTAAGCTTCCTTCTTTTATTTGGGCGAGCCGGCGCGGTAGGAGGGGCGGCATTCCTGCCGACCGCTGTGGGAGCGTATGCCATAAGCCCCTACTCCCCCCGCCCCAACAATCTGTCTCACCCTCCTACCGCGCCGTCGGGCTATCCGTTCCAATGGTTTTGGCTGTAGGAGGTGTGCCTTCGACAGGTTCAGACACCGTTCTCGTCCGGTAGTTGAGCTTGTCGAAACCACCGTTTGCCAAAACCATTTCCACTTCTATCCCTCTCGCACGCCCGCACCGTAACGGTATGTTGATTATGTCTGAACCTCCACCGCAGACCTTGCCCCCTCACCGTGTCGCGCCTCTGCCGGGGCGCTGTCGAAACGTTGCCACAACCGGCTACCGAGCTTCGCCCCTGCCGGGGCGCTGTCAAAACGCTGTCACACCCTGCTACCGTGCTTCCGCCCCTGCCGGGGCGTCATGGCACGCAATGTACCGACAGGGACAACAGCTCGGTAGGACAATGCAGGGGTGTAAAAACGTATCGCATACGCCCTGACGGCGGTCGGCAGGAATGCCGCCCCTCCTATCGCGCCAGGGCGCCCAAAAAACGTTAAAAATAGGGTTAAAATCCCAAAGCCCAAAGTCTAAAGTCTAAAGTCCAAAGTCTAAAGACCACGGTCAACCAAAAAAATTGTATCTTTGCGCGTTTATATCCGAAAGTACATTTTTAACAAAATCAAATAATTATGAGAAAAGACAAACTCTTCAACGGCAAAACGTTAGCGATTCTTTCCGGCGGCGGTGACACCCCGGCCATCAACTCCAGCATTGAGGCGGTGCGCAACCGCGCCTCCATGCTCGGCTTCCGCGTCTATGGCGTGCTGCGCGGCTGGAAAGGCCTCCTCGGCGACGGCGACATCGTTGACCTCACCAATATCCCCTACAACGGCCTCTACGGCGGCACCGCGCTGCTCTCCAGCCGTACCAACCCCTTCCCGAGCAAGAAAAGCCCCGAAGACCGCTCCCAACAGATCCTCCGCAACATCGAGCGCTATAAAATTGACGTCCTGGTGACCATCGGCGGCGACGACACCAACGGCGCGGCCAAGAAGATGTACGAGACTTACGGCATTCCGGTCATCGGCTTCCCGAAAACCATCGACAACGACCTGCGCACCCGCACGTACCACCACTACAACGGTCAGCAGCACGAGACCGTGTTGTGCCCCGGTTTCCCGTCCGGCGCCATGGCCATCAAGAAACTGACGGCCAAGCTGCACACCACCAACGAGTCGCACCAGCGTATCATGGTCCTCGAAGTGATGGGCCGCGACGCAGGCTGGCTTACCGGTACGGCCTCCTTCGGCGGTGCCCAGATGGCATTGGTTCCCGAGGTCGAGATGACCAAGGAGCGCAAGGAGTTCTTCTTCGAATCCGTGAAGGAGATGTACATGCGTTCCCCGAAACACAGCCTCATCATCGCCGTTTCTGAAGGTGTTCGCTGGTGGGACGACGAGAAGCAGGAACTCGGCATGGTGTATGCCAGCTCCGACCTCGACGAATATGGTCACCCGCGCTTCGGCGGCGTGAGCGGCGTCATCGCTTCTGAAATCAACAAACGTCTCGGCATTGAAGCCCGCGGCCAGATCTCCGGCTACATCCCGCGTTCCGGCAAATGCTACGAATATGACCGTCGTCTGACCTCCACCCTGGCCGACAAGGTGGTTGACCTCCTGCTCCGCGAGGACTACGGCAAGATGCCCGTGCTCCGCGACATCGTTCCTTACGACGAGTTGGAAGAATTCCACACCGACGCCATCGAGATGGGCAACATCGGCAACTTCCCGCTGCCCGCTGCCTACTACGACGCCAACAAGTTCTGCTTCACCGACCAATACACTGATTTCCTGACCAACATCATCGGTGCGCCCTACCGCATGGAATTCACGCAGAATTTCCCGATTGTGATTCCCGAATAGTTTTAAGTTTCAAGTTTCAGGTTTCAAGTTTCAGGTTACGTAATATTCTTGAAACTTGAAACCTGAAACCTAATTCTTTAAGCAGCCTCGGAGAGGCAAAACGCACGAAGTGCAATTAACCCCACATAAGCGACGAAGGAGCGCAGTGTGGGGGCCTTGAGCAGCCCTGTAAGGGCAAGATATGTCAGCCAAGGTAAGGCCGAAGGACGCAGCCCTGGGTTCAAATAAAAAACAAATAAAAAACAAATAAAAAACATCATGTCAGAATTCATCATAACCGGAGGTCATCCGCTCCACGGCGAGATAACCCCGCAAGGCGCGAAGAACGAGGCCCTGCAGGTGCTCTCGGCCGTGCTGCTGACCGACGAGCCGGTCACCATTTCCAACATCCCGAACATCCTCGACACGCAGCGCTATCGCGAGATTTTGGCGCTGATGGGGGTGAAGATCACGGAGGTGGACGAGCATACGTTCACGTTCCAGGCGGAGGATGTCGATTTCGAGCAGCTGCGCACCGACGAGTTCTCGCGGCTATCGACCAAAATCCGCGCCTCCATCATGGTGCTCGGTCCGCTGTTGGGCCGCTACGGCAAGGCCTACTCCGGCAAGCCCGGCGGCGACCAAATTGGACGGCGTCCGCTGACCACCCACTTCGAAGGGTTGGAGAAGCTCGGGGCGAAGATTTCCACCTCCCCGGACGAGAAGTTCTTCGAGCTGGAAGCCAAGCAGTTGAAAGGCTGCTACATGCAGCTGAACGAGCCTTCTGTGACGGGTACCGCCAACATCGTGATGGCGGCTGTGCTGGCGGAGGGCGAGACCACCATCTTCAACGCCGCCTGCGAACCCTATCTGTACCAGCTTTGCACCATGCTCAACAACATGGGTGCGAAGATTTCCGGCATCGGATCCAATCTGCTGAAGATTCAGGGGGTCAAGAAATTGCACGGATGCACACACCGCATCTTCCCCGACATGATCGAGGTGGGCAGCTTCATCGGGATGGCTGCGATGACCCAGTCGGAGCTGACCATCAAGGATTGCGCCTGCGACCATCTGGGACTGATTCCCTATACCTTCGGCAAGATGGGCGTGCAGTTCGAGCGGAAGGGTGACGACCTCCTCGTCCACGGACAGGAACCCTACAGCATCTACTCCGACCCGCGCGAGGCCTCCATCCTGACCATCGCCGACGCGCCGTGGCCGGGGTTCACCCCCGACCTCATCAGTATTGCCCTCGTGACGGCCATCCAAGCCAAAGGCAGCGTGCTGATCCACCAGAAGATGTTCGAGAGCCGCTTGTTCTTCGTTGATATGCTGCAATCGATGGGCGCGCAAATCGTACTCTGCGACCCGCACCGCGCCATCGTTGTCGGCCTCGCCCGCGAAAAACGCCTGCGAGCCACCAAGATGTCCTCCCCCGACATCCGCGCCGGCATCGCCCTGCTCATCGCAGCCATGAGCGCCGAAGGCCGGAGCGTGATCCAGAACGTCGAGCAAATCGACCGCGGCTACGAGCACATCGTGGAACGGTTGAACAATCTCGGTGCGAAAATCGAACGGGTTGATTAATTATGAATGCTGAATTATGAATGCTGAATAATCACAGATCCATATTATTAGCATTTGTCGTCATGTTTTCCGTGGCGGCGTGGGCGCAGACGGAGTCGA
>Ga0310696_10005288_pt1 | contig 15612 bp, 10 predicted proteins | sample AusTroGonzalo_MG_4_FD_203885 | JGI IMG/M metagenome (GOLD analysis project Ga0310696, IMG submission 203885) | Bovine rumen microbial communities from tropical cattle in Woodstock, Queensland, Australia - Gonzalo_02 (v2) (version 2) | ecosystem: Host-associated > Mammals > Digestive system >...
CTCTGAATCGTATCATACTCCCAATGCTCCTTCAGTTCCACCTGCTGCGCTGCCAGATACTCTTTGAATGAATATGGGTATGCATCATAGATAAAGAACCGCCCGCCCAGCGTAGTTGCCACCTCCTTGCTCAGCATCTTCGCATTGCTGCCTGTCACATACACCCTATATTTAGCATCAGCCAATCTCCGCACGAACTTATCCCAGTGAGGAATGTTCTGCACCTCGTCCAGAAACACCACTGGTTTCTTACCATACAGTTCCAGATGAGCCTCTAGCAGACTGTTGAAGTCCTCCGTCTGGAATTCCGCCAGACGCTCATCCTCAAAGTCCACAAACAAGATCTCATCCCATCCCTTTCCAGTAGCTTGCAACTGACGCACACGCTGATACAGCAAGTACGACTTACCCGCATGTCTCACGCCAACTATCACATAGTTGCCGTTCTCTTCGAATTCAACGGGACGATTCACTATCACCGCCTCATCCACCTCGCGTTGCTTACTAATCAAGCATTGTTTGATGACATCTTTACTGACACTCATATAAATTGTATTTTATAGGAATTGCACAATTTTATAAAGTTTGGTTTGCAAAGATAGGCATTTTTTATAAAACAAAATTAACAAACCCTGTCTTTTTGCGATAATTTCACACTTTTTTATCACAAATCATCATTTTCCCTACTTGCCTATTGTATTTGCGTTGCCCTAAACACTTCTGTCAGATACGAGAGAGGAAAGACACACAAAAACTGTCAACTGAAATCAGGAAAAGACAGTTTTTCGCGGTCATTTGGTCATTTTGGTCATTTGTCAAAATCGAAAACAGATGTTGTCAAAACCGCCACTATATATAAATATTTATTTATATTATAGTGAGCAAATGACCGCGTTCCGAAATCGATTTTGACCATTTTGACCTTGACCACTTTGACCACGAAAAACTGTCGATGAGGGAGGGCGGATGAGAAAATGTCGGAAAATGATGGCGATGCGAAAAAAAATGCGGCGAGGATTCGTAAACCGCAACGGCGGTGTCGTATCTTTGCAGCGCGAAAGGGAACATAAGAGACCAGCCTGACCCTCCTAAGAGACCGCGCGCAATCTTATAGGAGGGACACGGAAGAGACACGGAAGCGGCCTGCGCGAGGCCTGCGGAATAATGAAAACAATGCGCAAGGATACGCAAGAAATTCGGTCAACAATGCGCAAGAATAAATTTACCAAAATCGGTTATGTGCCGAGACTTAAAAACAAACAGAACAATGAAAAAGATTTTATGCTCGCTCTTTTGCTTGTCGTGCCTCGGCATCGCAAGCTTTGCCCAAATCACAACGTCCGTGCTGCTTCAGCACCAGAGCAATGTGGTGGTCTATTCATGCGACTCGCTCAATGCAGCCTTGCGCGATGCCGTGGATGGCGATACGCTGTTTCTTTCGGAAGGAACATTCCCCGGCTTCACCATCGACAAGAAAATCACAGTGAGAGGGGCAGGACAGGGCACCATCGTCTCGGGCGATATCACCGTGGCCATCCCGGACAGTGCTACGCTGACGGCTACGCTGCTGGAAGGGTTTTACAAGAGCAGGGGCGAAATCACGGTCACACAGCCCGTGAATGGATTCAGGATGAAGCAATGTTCCTTCTACAGAATGACGCTGGACGCTGACATGGAGGATGTGGTGATCGACAGGTGCCACTGCTCCGGCTACATCAAGCTGGCCGCCAACAAAACCGACTATCCTTATGTTACGAAAGTGCGTTCCATGAAGGTGCTGGGATCGAGGGTCATGGCGTTCAGCTTGGAGGCAGAGACGAGCAACTACATCACGCTCGTCAACTGCATGACCAAGGGCTTCCAGAATGGGCAGTATTTCAAGGGCACGGTCATCAACAGCATCGTAGGATGGCCAGGCAACGCCCAGTACACGTACAGCGGATGCGCATTCATCAACTCCCTGATTTGCACGTACAGGCTTGGCTTTGGCTCGCTCTACGAGGAGAACTGCTGGACTTCGGACGACCAGTATCTGGTGAAGAATCCCGGCGGCGACACGTTCTACTGCATCTATTCCGACGAAGAACTGCTGGAGCTGGGATATATCGGCAACGACGGGACGGTCATCGGCTCCAATGGCGGCGCTACACCCTACACGGTGGAACTGGCTGTGCCAAAGGTGAAGTCGGCGGACCTGAAGCTGGACAACGCGAACAGACTTTTGAATGTGAACCTGACATTAACTGCCGAATAATATGTGGAAGCATGTTCTTTTTCTATTGTGTCTGCTCGGGAGCTTTGCCTCGGCAAGGGCACAGGACATCAGCCACTATGAGTACTGGCTGGACGGCGACTATGCCGACAGGGTGACGGTCTACGATTCGGATACGGCCATCAGCGTCGCACTGGCTTTGGCCGACGCGGCTGCGGGCCTGCACTTCTTCAATCTGCGCGCCACGAACAGCGAGGGCGAAGTCTCTACGGTGTACCGCACGCTCTTCTTCGTCCAAGACACGTTGCCCACAGCAGCCTTGAAGGAGTATGAGTACTGGCTGGACGGCGACTATGCGCAACGAACCTACAATAGCAAAGCGGGCGATGAGGTCGCCGTGAGTGCCGACGTGAGCCATCTGCCCTCCGGCCTCCACTTCTTCTGTTTCCGTGCCTTCGACGACAATGGCCAGACGAGCAACGTGTACCGAACCCTGTTCTACCTGCCGGAAGCAGACCCCGTAGACATCGCAGGCTATGAATATTGGTTCGACAACGACAGCACACAGAAAGTGACCGCCAACGGACACGAGCCATCTATAATCCTGGCGGCGGACGTGAGCCACCTTTCCGAGGGTGTACATACGTTCTACTTCAGGGCAAGGAACAGTTCGGACGCATGGGGTCCGGTGTATGAAGAGGAGTTTGAGGTGCTGGCAATTACCGACCTGGTGGAGAGCCCGGCACTGCCGCAACGCTGCGACGTCTATAACCTGAACGGCGAACTGGTGCTCAGAAATGCCTCGCGCGCTGCGCTACGGAAGCTGCCCCCGACAATGTATGTCATCGGCGGGCGCAAGGTGCTACTCAGGTAAAAGAAAAGTGACGGGCGGAGGTAAGTTTTACCAAGACATTTGTGCTTATTTCGCGAAAAAGATGTACTTTTGCAACGAAATACAATCCCCGATGCCCATGAAACTCTTTCTGCTCGACGCTTATGCCCTCATCTACCGCGCATACTACGGCCTCATCAAGAACCCGCGCATCAACAGCCGCGGCGAGAACGTCTCTGCTGTCTTCGGTTTCTTCAACACCTTGGAGGAGGTGCTGGCCAAGGAACAGCCGACGCACATCGGCGTAGCCTTCGACCCCCACGGCGGCACCTTCCGCCACGAACGCTATCCGCTCTACAAGGCACAGCGCGACGAGACGCCCGAGGCCATCCGCTTCGGTGTGCCTATCATCAAGGAAATCCTTGCCGCCTATCGCATCCCTGTCCTCGAAGTCGCTGGCTTCGAAGCCGACGACGTCATCGGAACCCTGGCCGCACAGGCCGAGGAAGCTGGCATAGACACCTATATGATGACGCCCGACAAGGACTATGGGCAGTTGGTATCGCCCCACGTGCGCATGTTCAAGCCGAAGACGATGGGGTCGGATTTCGACATCCTCGGTCCCGAAGAGGTCTGTGCCAAATGGGGCATCGAGCGGCCGCAACAGGTCGTGGACATCCTCGGTCTGATGGGCGACACGGCCGACAACATCCCCGGCTGTCCGGGCGTCGGCGAGAAGACCGCCTCCTCGCTCATCCAGCAGTTCGGCAGCATCGAGCACCTGCTGGCCAACACCGACCAACTGAAAGGCAAGCTGAAGGAGCGCGTGGAGGGTAGTCGCGAACAGATTGAGCTGTCGCGCTGGCTGGCACAAATCGTCACCGACGTGCCCATCCAGCTCGACTTGAAGATGCTGGAGCGGAAGGAGCAGGACAAGGAGCTGCTGATTGCGAAGTTCGAAGAGCTGGAGATGAGGAGTTTGGCAAAAAGGTATAGAGAAGAAGGAGGAAACCAGACTTCTCCCTCGCCCGCATTGTCAGGGAAGGAGCAGTCGCCCATGAATGCTGAAGGACAATTGGACCTCTTTGCAGACTTTTCGGATTCAACACCCGAAGTTCCCCAATCTGCACAAGTATCTGCTTCCTCCCCAACAGGGAAGACGGGAGCCTATTCCGATGGAGCCGCTTCCTATCACCTCTGTTCCACCCCCGCTTCGCGCGCGAACCTTATTAGTATGCTTCTGTCCGCCTCCGAAGTCTCGCTGGACACCGAGACAACATCGACGGAGGCTATAGACGCGGAGCTGGTGGGACTGAGCTTTGCCGTAAAGGAGGGCGAGGCCTACTACGTCCCCGTGCCCGAAGACCGCGCCGAGGCACAGGCCATCGTCGAGGAGTTCCGACCCGTCTATGAACATCCGACCATCCTGAAAGTCGGCCAGAACCTGAAGTACGACTTCAACGTCCTCCAAAACTACGGCGTGCGGTTGGCCGAACCGATGTTCGATACCATGATTGCCCACTACCTCCTGCAACCCGAAATGCGCCACGGTATGGACTATCTGGCCGAGGCCTACCTGAACTACAAGACCATACACATCGACGAGCTCATCGGCAAAAAGGAGCGCGGCAAACCGCAGAAGACCATGCGCGAAGTGCCTGTGGAAGAGGTCTGCCCATACGCCGCCGAGGACGCCGACATCACGTTGCGCCTGAAGAACGTCTTCCGCCCGATGCTGGAAGCCGAGGACGCCCTGCGCCTGTTCGAGGAAATCGAAATGCCGCTGATGCCCGTGCTGGCCGACATGGAACGGACGGGCGTCTGCATCGACACCGAAGCGCTGCGCCAGAGCCGCACGTTGCTGGCCGACCAGTTGGGAGCACTCGAAAAGGAAATCCGCGAGCTGGCCGGAGAGGAGTTCAACATCAATTCGCCCCGTCAGGTGGGCGAGGTGCTGTTCGACCACCTGAAGCTCATGCCCAACGCCAAGAAGACCAAGGCCGGCTTCTACTCCACAAACGAGGAAGTCCTGCAACGCATCCATGCAAAACACCCTATCGTGGACAAAATCCTGGACTATCGTGGCAAGAAGAAACTCATCAACACGTACCTCGACACCCTGCCGGAACTCATCAACCCGCGCACCGGGCATATCCATACAAGCTTCAACCAGACGGTGACGGCCACGGGACGCCTGTCCAGCAGCGACCCGAACCTGCAAAACATTCCCGTGCGTACCGAGGAAGGCAAGGAGATTCGCAAGGCGTTCGTTCCTGAACCCGGACAACTGTTCTTCTCGGCCGACTACTCGCAGGTGGAGCTGCGCATCATGGCTCACCTCAGCGGCGACGAAGGACTCATCGAGGACTTCCGCCAAGGCCACGATATTCATGCCGCCACCGCTGCCAAGATTTTCCACGGAGGCGACCTCAGCCAGGTAACAAAAGAAGAACGCAGCCGCGCCAAGACCGCCAACTTCGGCATCATCTACGGCATCACTGCCTTTGGCCTCACGGAACGTCTCGGCATCAGCCGGACAGAGTCCAAGCAGCTCATCGACAACTACTTTGAAACTTACCCACGCATACACGACTTCATGCGCGAGAGCATCGACCTCGCCCGCGAGAAGGGGTATACCGAGACCATCTGCCATCGGCGTTGCTACCTGCGCGACATCAACTCTGCCAACGCCACCGTGCGCGGCTTTGCCGAGCGCAACGCCATCAACTCTCCCATTCAGGGTTCAGCGGCCGACATCATCAAAATCGCTATGGTGCGCATCCACCGCCGCTTCCTCGAAGAAGGACTGCGCTCACGTATGATTCTGCAAGTGCACGACGAATTGAACTTCTCCGTCCTGCCCGAAGAACGCGAGCGCGTGGAACAGATTGTGCTGGGCGAGATGCAGGGAGCTGTGGAGCTGCGCGTGCCACTGATTGCCGATGCCGGATGGGGCACTAATTGGCTGGAAGCACACTAAAAGTAGTATTTTGCTTGAAAAACTTGGCACTTCGCTTTCTTTTTGCTACCTTTGCGCCCGAAATCGATAGAACAATGTACATTGCCCATCCTTCCCGCTATGCCGAGATGAAGTACCGCCGTTGCGGTCGCTCGGGGGTGTTGTTGCCTGCGCTGTCGCTGGGCTTCTGGCATAACTTCGGCGAAGTGACGCCCGAAGAGCAGAGCAGAGCTATCGTGCGCGCCGCCTTCGACGCGGGCATCACCCACTTCGACCTCGCCAACAACTACGGCCCACAACCGGGGGCTGCCGAGGCGAGACTGGGAAAATTCCTTCACGACGACTTCACCGCTCACCGCGATGAGCTGTTCATTGCCACCAAGGCCGCCTACGACATGTGGGAAGGGCCTTACGGTTCGTGGGCATCGCGCAAGCACTTCATGGCCAGCCTCGACCAGAGTCTGCGCCGGTTGCAGTTGGACTATGTGGACCTTTTCTACTGCCATCGCTACGACCCCGAAACGCCCTTAGAAGAGACGCTACAGGCACTTGTGGACATTGTGCGCAACGGCAAGGCGCTTTATGTCGGGCTCTCCCGCTGGCCGCTGGAAGCTGCCTGCACGGGCTACGAATACCTGCGCCGCCACGACGTCCCCTGCCTGATCTACCAAGGGCGCCTGAACCTTTTCGACCAGGCTCCGAAGGCAGAAGGCATCCTCACTGCCGCCCACGAGGCTGGTGTCGGCTTCATCAGCTTCTCGCCACTGGCACAGGGATTGTTGACCGACCGCTACCTCCACGGCATCCCTGCCGACAGCCGCATGGCGCACGACCCACGTTTCCTGAAAGCCGAAGCCTTGACCCCTGCCGTCCTCGCTCGCATCCGCCAACTCAATGATCTCGCCGCCCAACGCGGCGAAACCTTGGCCACGATGGCTCTCTCCTGGATTCTCCACCACAAAGAAGTTACCAGCGTCCTCATCGGTGCCAGTTCGCCCGAGCAGTTGCGCCGCAACCTTGCCTGCCTCAACAGCCCTGATTTCACGGAAGAGGAAGAGAGATTATTAAATCAGATTATAAACCCTAACTATAAAAAACAAACACAATGAAAAAGATTCGTGCAGCCGTAGTAGGTTACGGCAACATCGGAAAGTACACCCTGGAAGCCCTGTTGGAGGCTCCGGACTTTGAAATCGCCGGCATCGTGCGCCGCCGTGGTGCTGAGGACTGCCCCAAGGAATTGGCCGATTACAAAGTAGTAAAGGATATTCGCGAGCTGGAGGCCGTAGATGTGGCCATCCTTGCCACCCCCACCCGTAGCGTGGAAGCCTACGCCAAGGATATTCTTGCATTGGGCATCAACACCGTCGATTCCTTCGACATCCACACCAAAATTGTTGAGCTGCGCCGTTCACTGGACGCTGCCGCCAAGGCAGGCAACGCCGTGAGCATCATCAGCGCCGGATGGGATCCGGGTTCGGACAGCGTGGTCCGCACCTTGATGGAGAGTCTGGCACCGAAGGGCATCAGCTACACAAACTTCGGCCCCGGTCGCTCGATGGGTCATAGCGTCTGCGTCCGTTCCAAGGCGGGCGTCAAGGATGCGTTGTCGATGACCATCCCCGTGGGTCAGGGCATCCATCGTCGTATGGTCTATGTGGAGCTGGAGGACGGCGCGAACCTCGACGAGGTCACCGCAGCCATCAAGGCCGATCCCTACTTTGCTTCTGACGAGACGCATGTCTTCCAGGTCGATAGCGTGGATGCGCTGAACGACGTTGGCCACGGCGTGAACCTCGTCCGCAAGGGTGTCTCGGGTCAAACCCACAACCAGCTCTTCGAGTTCAATATGAAGATCAACAACCCCGCCCTCACGGCTCAGGTGCTGGTCAACGTGGCCCGTGCCTCCATGCGCCAGCAACCCGGCTGCTACACGATGATTGAAATTCCCGTCATCGACTTGCTGCCCGGCGACAGGGAGGAGATTGTTAAGCATTTGGTTTAAAAGAAAAGCCTCACCCCCAACCCCAGCCTCACCCCCAACCCCTCTCCAAGGGGAGAGGGGAGTATATACCTAAAGCAGATGAAAGGGAAAGATAAGCAACAGTCACAAGTAACTACTCCCCTCGCCCTTAAAGTTCCCCTCGCCCCTTGGAGAGGGGTTAGGGGTGAGGCTGTTGTCTGCTCCATAGGCTTCTTCGACGGCGTCCACCGCGGCCACCAGTGCCTCATCCGCCAAGTGCAGGATGAGGCACGGCGGCGTGGGGCGCGTTCTCTGCTCATCACCTTCGACCGCCATCCGCGTTCGGTCTTCGCGCCTGAGAGTGCTCCGCCTCTGTTGACGACGGCCGAGGAGAAGATGCGGTTGCTGCGTTCCACGGGCGTGGACGACATCTACGTCCTGCCCTTCGACCACACCATGGCAGCCCTCACCGCCCGCGAGTTCATGGAACAGATACTGAAGCGGCAACTGGGCGTTGAGGCATTGGTCATCGGCTACGACCACCACTTCGGTCGACCGCAGGCCGCCAAGCCCGAAAGCTTTGAAGACTATTGCAGCTATGGCAGGGAACTCGGAATAGGAGTCATCCTGGCACGGGAACTGGAGGATGAGCACGTAAGCAGCTCTGCCGTCCGCCGTGCCCTCGAAGCAGGCGATGTCGCACAGGCCACACACTTGCTCGGCCGACCCTACACGTGGACGGGGCGTGTCATCCACGGTCATGCCGTCGGTCGCCAGCTCGGCTTTCCCACCGCCAACCTCGAAGCCGTGGAACCCGAAAAGCTGTTGCCGGCCAAAGGGGCGTATGCCGTCTTTATTGACGATTTTAAACTGCTGAATCATGAATCCTGCGGAGTTTCCGACATCAACCATCAACCATCCATGCTAAACATCGGCTGCCGGCCAACGCTGGACAACGGCACCGACACCTCCATCGAAGCACACCTCTTCGACTTCCAGGGCGACCTCTACGGCCAGACCCTCGTCTTATCCTTCATCGCCCGTCTGCGCGAAGAACGCCGCTTCGACAGCGAAGAAGAACTCACCAGCCAGCTCCAACAAGACAAGGCGTTAGCCCTGCAAGAACTCGCTGCCTGCACTTAAGCCCTTTGCAGCCTGTTCTTAAGCCTCACGCAGCCTGCACTTAATCCTTTTACTGCCTGACGTAAAAAAACAACTCACTATGTCCTTCATCCGACGCCATTCCTGGTGGATCTACATCCTCTTTTTCGGCTGTGCCCAACTGACAGCCGGCATTCTTTCCGTGCTCTTGCTCAAACTCCATCCAGAGCTTTCCTATGGCCAGATCATGGCTCCTACCCTATTTGCAGCAAACTTGCTGGGGGCCATTCTCTTCTTCTGCCATCGCCCTTCGAGCATTACTTGGCAGACAACACTATCCGGCCTCCGAGGACAGAATGGACGTCGCAGCGTGCTCGTGTTTCTACTGGCCTTGCCCGTCATTTTGCTCGTCAACTTAGGGCAGGAAATCTTCTTTCCTGAACTGCCCGACTGGGTAGGCGAAGAAAACATGAAGTCCATCATGTTCAATCCCTTCGGTCTCCTGACGGTTGCCGTCCTGGGCCCTCTGACGGAAGAACTCCTGTTCCGTGGCGGCGTACAGACCGACCTCGACCTTCACCATTCCAACCAGGGCTGGTTCGTGCCTATAGCCTTCAGCGCCTTTGTCTTTTCCTTGATCCACATGAATCCGGCACAGATGCCCGCTGCCTTCATCCTCGGTTTGCTGCTCGGTTTCGCCTATTGGTGGACAGACTCGCTGGTGGCGTCTGTTGCCATCCACGTCTTTAACAACTCCTTCGCCTGCCTGATTGGCATCCTCTCTCCCAACGACGACAGCCTCATCCACTTCCTCGGCGGCCCGACCTCTGCGGGTATTACCGCCATTGTTTGCCTCTTTTGGCTCTATCTGGCCTTCCGTGCCGTACAAAAAGAGGGTCTAAGGAAGGGATAATGCGGCGAAACAGCATTTTTTTCTTATATAATAAGGTGTAGTTCGACTTTTTTATGTAGTTTTGCGCCCAAATTTCCACTAAACGCAAGACTATGTCGAAAAACCTTGTTATCGTAGAGTCTCCGGCCAAGGCCAAAACCATTGAGAAGTTTCTTGGCAAGGAGTACACTGTTATGTCGTCCTATGGTCACATTCGCGACTTGAAGAAACGAAGCTTCAGCATAGACACGGACACCTTCAAGCCCCAGTACGAAGTACCCGCTGACAAACAGCATATCGTCACGCAACTGAAACAGAATGCAAAGAAGGCAGAGATGGTCTGGCTCGCATCCGATGAAGACCGCGAAGGAGAAGCCATCTCCTGGCATTTGCAGGAGGTGCTCAAGCTGAAGCCGGACAACACCCGCCGCATCGTATTCCACGAAATCACCAAGCCTGCCATCCTCGCCGCCATCGAACACCCGCGACAAGTGGATATGGGATTGGTGAACGCCCAACAAGCGCGCCGCGTACTTGACCGCATCGTGGGTTTCAAGCTCTCGCCCGTGCTGTGGCGCAAGGTAAAGCCCAGCCTCAGCGCCGGTCGTGTGCAAAGCGTGGCCGTTCGCCTCATCGTTGAGCGCGAACGCGAAGTGCAGGCCTTCCAGAGCGAAGCCTCCTACCGCGTGACGGCCTTATTCAGCAAAGAAGACGGCAGCCAGCTAAAGGCCGAGTTGAACCACCGCTTCCAGACCAAGGCCGAGGCCGAAGCCTTCCTGAAGGATGTTGCCAACTCCACCTTCACCATCGAAGACATACAGACACGTCCGCTGCATCGCTCACCGGCACCGCCTTTCACCACCAGTACCTTGCAGCAGGAAGCCGCCCACAAGCTGGGACTGCCCGTGGCACAGACGATGCTCGTGGCACAGCACCTCTACGAAAACGGACTTATCACCTACATGCGTACCGACAGCGTGAACCTCTCGCAGCTCGCACTGGGAACCAGCCGTCAGGTCATCGCCGAACTCATGGGCGAGCAGTATGTGAAGACCCGCCAGTTCCACACAGCCAGCAAAGGTGCACAGGAGGCTCACGAGGCCATACGCCCCACCTACATGAACCGCACCGAAATCGACGGAACGCCGCAGGAACGGCGTCTCTACGACCTCATCTGGAAACGGACTGTAGCCAGCCAGATGGCCGACGCCGAAATGGAGAAGACCACCGCATCCATCAGCATCAGCGGACGCGAGGAACAGTTCGTGGCCACGGGAGAAGTCATCAAGTTCGACGGTTTCCTGAAAGTCTACCGGGAAAGCACCGACAACATCGAAGAAGCCGACGAATCGACGGACAGCGCAGGACTGCTGCCAGCCCTGTCCGTGGGCGAGACCTTGACCCGAACGGAGGTTGTGGGCACCGAACGTTTCTCCCAGCGTCCCCCACGCTATAACGAAGCCAGCCTCGTCCGCAAGCTGGAGGAACTCGGCATCGGACGACCCTCCACTTACGCACCGACCATCTCCACCATCCAGCAACGGGAATACGTGGCCAAGGGAGACAAGCCCGGCGACGAACGAACCTATACGACCCTTAGCCTCACCGATAAGGGGATTGCTGCCGAGGAACACACGGCCGTCTTCGGTGCCGAACGCGGTCGATTGTTGCCGACTGACACCGGCGTGGTCGTCAACGACTTCCTCATGGAATACTTCCCGATCATCATGGACTACAACTTCACGGCCGACGTCGAGAAGGAATTCGACTCCATCGCCGACGGCAATGAGGAGTGGACGCAGATGATTCGCCACTTCTGGGCGACCTTCGAGCCACTGGTCGAGGAAACCCTGAACACGAAGAACGAACTGAGGGCCGGAGAGCGCGTCCTCGGCAAGGAGCCCAAGACGGGAAAGACCATTAGCGTGAAAATCGGACGCTTCGGTCCCGTCGTACAAATTGGCACGGCCGACGATAAGGAGAAACCGCGTTTTGCCCAACTGAAGAAAGGACAAAGCATAGAGACCATCAGCCTGGAAGAGGCTCTCGAACTGTTCCGGCTGCCCAAGACACTGGGCACATTCGAGAACGAAGACGTCATCGTCGGCACCGGACGCTACGGCAACTACCTCTCTTTCCAGAAGAAATACTACTCGCTGCCCGCAGACGCCGACCCGCTGCAGATTACTCTCGCAGAGGCCATTGCCGTGATTGAGGAACGCCGCCATGCGGAAGCCGACCGCCACATCAAGCTCTTTGACGAGGAACCCGAGCTGGAAATCGTCAAAGGACGCTTCGGTCCCTACATCATCTACAAGGAGCAGAACTACCGGATGCCCAAGGCCATGCAGGAACGCGCTGCCGACCTGACGCTGGCCGAGTGCATGGAGGTCGTCAAGGAACAGGACGAGAAGACCAAGAATGCTCCCAATGGACGTCGGCGCTACACCCGCAAGAAATAATCCGTCAATCCACTATTCCGAATGATCCGCATCATCCTCATCGGCTATATGGGAGCCGGCAAGACGACTGTTGGCAAGGCACTCGCCGACGAACTTGGCGTACCCTTCTATGACCTCGACTGGTTCATCACCACGCGCTATCGCCGCAGCGTTCCCGAAATCTTTGCAGAGCGTGGCGAAGAAGGCTTTCGCGACCTCGAACGCCGTATGCTCCACGAGGCAGCAGAGTTCGAGGACATCGTGCTCAGTTGCGGCGGCGGCACTCCCTGTTTCTTCGACAATATGGAGTACATGAACTCCCTGGCCGACACCATTTACCTGAAGGCTACGCCCGACGTGCTGGCCATGCACCTCCGTATGGGCAAGGGCAAACGCCCGTTGCTCGAAGGCAAGTCGCCCGAGGAACTGGAAGACTACATCCGCGAGATGCTCGTCACGCGCGAGCCTTTCTACTCCCAGGCCAAATACATCCTCGACGTCTCGCTCCTCGACACCGCCGTGAAGATTCAGGAGAGCGTGAGATTGATTCGGGAAATGTTGAAGATATAGGCTCGCGCAGCCCCCTTAAACCTTAAACCTTAAACTTTAAACCTTAAACCTTAAACTACGGCGTAGCCGTACAAACTCCGGCGCAAGCCGTCCCCAGATATGAAGAAATGGCGCATTGAAGACTCCGAGGAACTCTATAACATCAAGGGTTGGGGAGTGAACTATTTTGGTATCAACGAGAAAGGCCACGTCTACGTGACGCCTAAGAAAAACGGCGTACAGGTGGACCTGAAGGACGTCGTCGACGAACTGGCCACCCGCCACGTCACGGCTCCCATGCTGCTGCGCTTCCCGGACATCCTCGACAACCGTATCGAGAAGACCGACGAATGCTTCCGCAAGGCCGCCAAGGAATACAACTACCAGGCCGAGCATTTCATCATCTTCCCCATCAAGGTCAACCAGATGCGTCCCGTCGTCGAAGAAATCATCAGCCACGGCAAGCGCTACAACCTCGGCCTCGAGGCGGGTTCCAAGCCCGAACTCCACGCCGTGCTGGCTACAAACATGGATAGCGACAGCCTCATCATCTGCAACGGCCACAAGGACCAGAACTTCATCGAGCTGGCCCTGCTGGCGCAGAAGATGGGCAAGCGCGTGTTCCTCGTCATCGAGAAGCTGCCCGAACTGAAAATCATCGCCGATACCGCCCAGCGCCTGGGCGTACGACCGAACCTGGGCATCCGCATCAAGCTGGCCGCCAACGGCAGTGGCAAGTGGAGCGAGAGCGGCGGCGACGCCTCCAAGTTCGGCCTCAACAGCTCCGAATTGCTGATGGCCTTGCAACTGCTCGACGAGATGGGGCTGCGCGACTGCCTGAAGCTGCTGCACTTCCACATCGGCAGCCAGATTACGAAGATTCGTCGCATCTCGACAGCCCTGCGCGAGGCCGCACAATTCTATGTGCAACTCCACGCCATGGGCTTCGGCATCGAGTTCATCGACTGCGGCGGTGGTCTCGGTGTGGACTACGATGGCACCCGCTCCAGCAACAGCGAGTCCTCGGTCAACTACTCCATCCAGGAGTACGTCAACGACTGCGTCTACACGCTTGTCGAAGCCGCCAACGCCAATAACATTCCCCACCCGAACATTATCACCGAGGGAGGACGCTCGCTGACCGCCCACCACAGCGTGCTCATCGTCGACGTCCTTGAGAGCGTCTGCGCTCCGCAGATGCCGGAAGACTTCACGCCCACCGAGTCCGACCACAAGCTCGTCCACGACCTCACCGAGATTTGGGACAAGCTCTCCAACCGCTCGCTGCTCGAGGACTGGCACGACGCCGAGGACATCCGCGAGGAAGCCCTCGACCTCTTCCGCCACGGTATCATCGACCTGAAGACCCGCGCACAAATCGAGTCCATCTACTGGGCCATCAGCCACGAAGTCGCCGAACTGGCCCACCACCAGAAGCACGTGCCCGACGAACTCCGTGCCCTCGACAAGCAGATGGCCGACAAATATTTCTGCAACTTCTCGCTCTTCCAGTCCATGCCCGACAGTTGGGCGCTGGACCAGCTCTTCCCCATCATGCCCATCGACCGCCTCGGCGAACAGCCCACACGCAGCGCCACCCTTCAGGACATCACCTGCGACAGCGACGGCAAAATCACGACCTACGTCAACGGCGGCCACCAGACGAACTACATCCCGCTGCATTCCGTGCGGACAGACGAACATTACTACATCGGCGTCTTCCTCGTCGGTGCCTATCAGGAAATCCTCGGCAACATGCACAACCTCTTCGGAGACACCAATGCCGTGCATATCGCCGTCAGCCGCGACGACTATGAAATCGAGCAGATTATCGACGGCGAGACCGTGGCCGATGTGCTGGAATACGTGCAGTACGACCCGAAGAAGTTGGTACGCCGCCTCGAAATCTGGGTCAGCCGGGCCATAAAGGACGGAAAGATTACCGAAGCCGAGGGCAAGGAATTCATCTCGAACTACAGAGCCGGCCTGTACGGTTACACATACTTGGAATAATGAAAAACATCATCAAAGTCGGCGGTGCCGTCGTCGAAGACCCGGCGCAGCTTGCCATTCTGCTCGATGAGTTCGTGAAAGTAGAAGGGGCGAAAGTCCTTGTCCACGGTGGAGGACGCTCCGCGACAAAATTGGCCGCCCAACTCGGCATCGAGAGCCAGATGGTAGGCGGACGCCGCATCACCGACGCCGAGACCCTGCGCGTGGTCACCATGGTCTATGCGGGACTTGTCAACAAGAACATCGTGGCTCAGCTCCAAGCCCGAGGCGTCAACGCCCTTGGCCTGACAGGTGCCGACCTCAACCTCATCCGTGCCCACCGCCGACCCATCACGCCCGAAGGCATTGACTTCGGCTTCGTCGGCGACGTCGACAGTGCCGACGGTACGCGCCTGCTGCAACTGCTGCAAAGCGGCATCACGCCCGTCATCGCCCCGCTGACCCACGACGGAAACGGCCATCTGCTCAACACGAACGCCGACACCATGGCACAGACCGTCGCCACAGCCATTGCGAAATGTGGCAACGGCCATCCATTAACTTTAACCTTCTGCTTCGAGTTTCCCGGTGTCCTGCGCGACCCCTCAGACCCCTCCAGCCTCATCCCCCACCTCACCGAAGCCGACTTCCACAGCCTTGTGGCCGACGGC
>Ga0310696_10005289_pt1 | contig 15611 bp, 12 predicted proteins | sample AusTroGonzalo_MG_4_FD_203885 | JGI IMG/M metagenome (GOLD analysis project Ga0310696, IMG submission 203885) | Bovine rumen microbial communities from tropical cattle in Woodstock, Queensland, Australia - Gonzalo_02 (v2) (version 2) | ecosystem: Host-associated > Mammals > Digestive system >...
TCTATCCGGGCGTCTGGATGTCGTCCACCATCAAGGCCCGGCAGCTCTCCATCATGAAGGCGCTGCCGAATCTGCTGGATCTGCTGACGCTGTCGGTCGAGTCCGGCAGGGATCTTCTCTCGAGTCTCCGCGATATCCTCGGCCGCCGGCGCCCCGACGCCCTGGGCGAGGAATTGATGCTGGCTTTCCGCGAGATCCAGCTGGGACGCAAGCGCAGCGAAGCCCTGCGGGCCATGGCCGAACGGGTGCGGCAGATCGACCTCACCGCGACGGTCAACGCCATCTGTCAGGCGGACGAACTGGGCGTCAGCATCGGTCAGCAGCTGCGGATCCAGAGCGACATGCAGCGGGCGAAGCGGTTTTCGCTGGCCGAAAAGATCGCCAACGAGGCCTCCGTCAAGATCATCATCCCCGTGGTGCTGTTCATCCTGCCCGCGGTGTTCATCATTCTGCTGGGACCTCTTCTGCTTCAGACCGCGGGGCTTTTCAAGTAAAGTATGATTTTCAATCTGGACACGAAAAAATATCTCGCGGGATATCCCTGCTGGGCGCGGGACCCTTTCACCCGGCTGCGGGGCATGATCGGCCGCCGCTTCGTCTGCGGCAAGATGGATGCGCTGGTCTTCGAAAACTGCAGTTCCGTGCACACCTGCTTCATGGGGTATCCGCTGGACCTGGTCTATCTCGACTGCGACCGCAAGGTGGTCTCGACGGAGACGAGTTTTGCCCCCTGGCGCCTTTCCTTCGGCGGCCGGGGAGCCGTCACGGTGATCGAACTGCCGCCGGGCGCGGTGGCGTTTTCCGGGACTCTCCCCGGGCATGTCATCAATTTGGATGCGACGCTCAGCCGGGACGGGATTGAAAAATTTTCTTCCGATGCTATCTTATTGATCGATGGTCGATGATTGGGTCAATCTGCGGGATGTGAGAAATGAAGATCATTTTTGCGAATGGTGAGAATGCCGGACGGGTGTGCGAATTCGTGCTTCCCCGGATCACCGTCGGCCGGGAGGATGCCAACGATCTGCGGATCCCCTCCGAGGGCGTTTCGCGCTATCACGCCGACTTCAAGCAGGATCTGCTCCGGGGCGGCTGGGTCGTCGCCGATCAGGGCAGCACCAACGGCGTCAAGGTCAACGGCGAACGGATCTCCGGCGAGCGTCTGCTGGCCGAGAACGACCGGGTCGAGATCGGCGAACAGCTGCTGATCGTTTCGGACCTCTCCGGGGAGCCGCCGAAGATCGTGTTCAATCCGGTCAACTCCGATTCGCCGGGGCTCGCGGCGGGACCTGCGCCCGGCGCGGCCGTCAGGGAGACCGTCACGCCGTGCGGCGAGACCCGCGTCCTCGAAGATCTCTCCTCGACCGGAGACGGTCTGGATGCCATTGCCGCCGGTCCCCTTTTCTCCGGGAATCCCGCTTCCGGGGCCGGCGCTCCCGCTTCTTCCGGAGGGACCGGGGCCGAAAAAAAGGCGGCTCCGGGCAAGCGGGCGATGTCTCCCGTTCTCTTCTACACGCTCGTCGTGCTCATGGCCGCGGTGGCCGTCGTCTCGTGTCTCAACATGTTTTCCGCCCGTTCCGGCAAGAGCAAGGCCGCCGGCGCCGGAAAGGATGCCGACGATGCTCCGCTCACGCTCTACTTCGAAAAGACCGACGTCCGGCCGGACAACGTGTTCCGGTTCTCCCTGCTGCTCGAGAACGGCCGCGCCGTCTTCCAGGTGGATGACATCCGCAGCCGCCGCCATCCGGAGGCGCTGGTGGTGACGGATCCCCCGGGACTGGATGTCCTCCGCGGCCGCATCGGCCAGTCCGGCATCTGGAAGGTCCGCGCCGGCGATGTCGGGCGGGACGGCAGCGGTCTCCGCCGCCGCCTCGGGATCATCCTCGGCTCCCGGACGGTGGATCTTGTCATCGACGGCCGGCGCGCGGCTCCCGAATTCGAGGACGTGGAGAACGCCGTGTACGAATTCGCCGAAGGGTGCGGCATGCAGACCGTGTCCATGTCCGGCGAGGAGATCCTCCGCATGGCCGAGGATAATTTCAACAAAGCCGAGGACCTCTACGCGAACCGGGAGTCGGACGGCGCCAATCTGCGCGACGCCATTTCCCGTTACCGGAGCGTCGTCAACTACCTCGGGCAGTTCGCCCCGCCCCCTCCCATGTGGAGACGGGCCAGAGAGCGTCTCGCGGAGGCGGAACGGCTGCGGACGGCCAAGCTGGAGGAGCTCGAATACGAGAGGGTCCGTCTTCAGAACGTCCGCGATTTCACCGCCCTGCGCCGGGTGTTCATGCAGACCATGGAGCTGACGGAGCCGGAAACGAAGGAGTACAACGCGGCGCGCAAGCGTCTGCATATCCTGGATGTCAGACTCAAAAAAGGCGGAGGTTCGAGATGAAGGGGATGATGCGGATCTTCGCGGTGCTTCTCGCGGTCGTTTTTGTCGCCGCCGCCGGGTGCCGCAAAAAGGCGCCGGCGACCGGCAGGATCGATTTTTCCGGACCGGCTTCGATGGAGGTGACCTGCGCCGGAAAGACCTTCCGGGGGAATCCCATCGTGCTGAGCATGAGACCGGGCGTCCGGAACTTCCGTTTTTCGGCGCCGGGATTCTATCCGCGGGTGGGCAGCGTCACGGTGAAGCCGGGCGTGACCGTCCGGGTCGATGTGGAGCTGGAGCCAGTGGTCTCCTCCGTCATGATCGACAGCGAGCCCAGGGGCGCCAAGGTGATCTTTCAGGACAAGGCCCAGGGGGCGACGCCTCTGGTCATCTCCGATCTGGCGGTCGGCGAGTATTCCGCCCAGATCGTCCGTCCCGGCTACGCCGAGGCGCGCGTTTCGTGGAAGATCGCCAACGAACGGCCTCTGCCGCTTCTTTTCGTCAAGCTCAAAATGACCTCCGGACGGCTCCTCGTCAAGACCCGTCCCGAGGCGGCGCGGGTCTTCATCAACGGCCGGCAGGTCGGGAGTTCTCCCTACAACGGGACACTGGAGTCCGGCGTCTACACGCTGCGCGTCGAGCGTGACGGCTGCGACCCCCGCGAGGAACAGGTCACCATCGTCAGCGGGGAACAGACTTCCGTCGATCTCGCGCTCTCCTCCTCTCCGGGGTCCGTCGAGATCGCCAGCGAGCCCGCAGGCGCCGAGCTTTTCATCGAAGGGCGGAAGGTCGGCGTGACGCCCTGGCGCGCGGATCCGTTCCGGCCGGGGAATTACAATGTGAAGCTGGTCTGTCCCGGATACGACACCGTCGAGCGGGTGGTGGCCGTCGCCCCGTCGAGGACCGAAAAAGTGCGTTTCACGCTTGAAAAAAGTACCGGAAGCGCCAGTTTCAAGATCCGTCCGGCGGGGGTGAGTTATCTGGTCGACGGGAAACTCCGGGGCACGGTCCAGGCCGTGAAGAGCTCCGCGACGGAGACGAAGGAGACCGTCATCGACAACCTGTCGCCGGGTCCCCATCTCCTCACCGTGACCCATCCCCGGGCCCGGCCGCTGAAGCGCAGCATCAGGTTCGAAGTGAAAAAGGGCAGCCGCTACGTGGCCCGGGAAGTGGTCGAACTTTGGGTCGCCAACTGCGAGATCACATTCAAGGACGGCCGGGTCGAATCGGGCATGATCTACGGCGAGACGGAGACCGACGTCCTCTACAGCCCCACCGCGGGGATCAGGTATCCCGTTTCCCGGTCGTACATACGGAAGATAAAATTCATCCCCGTCACGGAGAAGTAGGTCCGCCCCGCCCTCCGAAACGGCTCCGCGCCCGGGAAATGTCTGAAAATTGTGCAAAATAAACGGTCGGCTCTATTGACATTTGGACGATGTGGCGTTAAGTTAAATGACGTTGAATTGTGTGATTTTGCCGTTGTGACGGTATTTTGGGTATCGCAATATTAAGGACTTTCACCATGAGGAATCGGTGTTTCGGTGCGATCCTGGCAGTTTTCGCATGCTGCGTTCTGTCTGCCGGAGATGTTGATGTCGTTCAAAAGGCGGCGGCCGCCTGTTTCGGCTCTCCCGCTCCCGCGAGCGCGAAAGACGCTCTGGCCCGGTTCGAAAAGGAGGCTGCCTCCGGCAACGCCGCGGCTCAGGCCCATCTGGGGCTCTTCTCCCTGCGCGGCATCGGCGTGAAAAAGGACGCTTCCCGGGCCTTCCGGCTCTTCCGCGAAGCGGCTTCCCAGGGAAATCTCCTCGGCTGCTTCGGCGTCGGGTACTGCCTCACCACCGGGACCGGCTGCAAACGGGACTGCAAAGCCGCCGTGACTTACCTTGACCGGGCTGCCTCCGGGGGCAACAGCGACGCCATGCTCCTGCTCTTCAACATCTACCGGAACGGCTGGGCGGGCGACTGCGATCCTGCCGCGGCGTTGAGCATGCTCCGCCGCGCCGTCCTGGCCGGAAATCTTCAGGCCGTCTGCCGCTTCGGTTACTGCTATCTCAACGGAGAACTGCTGCCGCAGAACGAGGAAGAGGCCGTCCGGATGTTCCGGACCGCGGCCGACGGCGGCGTCGCCGCCGCCGAAGTGGCTCTGGCCCGGTGTTACGCCGCCGGCCGGGGCGTGAGGAAAGATGAAGACGAGGCCATTGCCCTTCTGAAGCGTCCCATCGAACGGAACAACGCCGAAGCGCTGGTGCTCATGGGCGATTTTTACGCGCAGGGGACCGGCGTCGCCAAGTCCGGCGAAAAGGCCGTCGAGTGCTACGAAAAAGCCCGCAAAACGGATCCGGTCCTGGCCGATCTGGCTTTGGGGCGCTTCTACGAGAAGAGCGACGAGGCCAAGTCCGAAGCGTATCTCAAGAGCGCTGCCGACGCGGGCAACGTCGAAGCCCTCGGCCGTTTGGGCGACAGATACCTCCGGGGCGGCAAGCGTGTGGAGCAGGGCATTTCCCTCCTCCGCTGCGCCGCGGACATGGGGGACGTTTCCTCTCAGCTCAAGGTTGGCAGATTCTACCTGAAACAGCTCTCCCCCCGGGAGCGCGACAAGGCTTTCCCCTATCTCAAACGCGCCGTCGACGCCGGCAGCATCGAAGCTCTGTATTTTCTCTCTCTCTGCTACCGGAACGGCTACGGGACCAAGTACGATCCGGCCCTTGCCGCCGACGCGGCCCGGCGTTCCGCCGATGCGGGCAACAGTTACGGTCAGCTCCTCTACGGCGTCTACTGCCGCGACGGGATCGGCGTGAAGCAGGATCAGGTCCGCGCCCGCCGCTTCTTCGAGATGTCCGCGCTTCAGGACAACCGTCATGCCCGGGCCGCGCTGGCCGAGCTGGACATCAGCCGCAGCGCCGCCGCGGGTGAAAAAGTTTACGACGAAGCGTCTCTGGCCCTGCTGGAGCGTTCCGCGAAAGAGGGCGACATCAACTCCAAGTATCTCCTCGGCAAGATCTACACCGAAGGCAAGGGCGTCGCCCGCGATTACAACCGGGGCCGGAAGTACCTCGAAGAGGCCGCTGCCGCCAAGCATCCGGAGGCCTTGAATCTGCTGGGCGTCTACCACGCCCGGGGCATCGCCGGCGAACGGAGCGTCGAGAAGATGGCCGCGTGTTTCAAGGCGGCTGCCGAACTCGGAAGCGCCGCGGGATTCCTGAACCTCGGGCGGTGCTGTTTCGAAGGGACGGGCGTGAAGAAGGACCTCAAGGCGGCCTTCGAGAATTTCAGCCGCTCCGCCGAACTGGGTTCGCCCGAGGGTGAATTCTGGTACGGGCTCTGCCGTCTCAAAGGTCTGGGGTGCAAGGCCGATCCCGCCGCCGGGTTCCGCACGCTGCGCAGCGCCGCCTCCAACGGCTGGCCCGAAGCGTGCTGCTACGTCGGCCTGTGCTACCTGGACGGCACCGGGGTCAAACGCGATCCCCAGCTGGCTTTCCGGTTCTTCCGGCAGGGCGCGGAGCTGGGCAGCAGCGACGCCATGTACCAGCTGGGCCTGATCTATAACAACGGGGCCGAGGGCGTGCCCAAGGACCGCAAGCAGGCCTTCGACTGGTTCACGAAATCCGCCCATCTGGGGAACTCCTACGGCATGTATTTCCTCGCGTCGTTCTACGAGTACGGCGAGGTGGTCCCCAAAGACACTGTGAAGGCGGCCGCGCTGTACCGTCAGTCGGCCTATGCCGGCAACCGCTACGCGCAGTATCTGCTGGGACGCTGCTACGAGACGGGGGTCGGCGTTTTCGTCGATGAGCGCGAGGCTCTGCGCTGGTATCAGAAGTCGGCGGAAAACGATTTCCCGCTGGCCGAGGAGGCCATGCAGCGCCTTGAGAAAAAACAGAACGACGCCGGAAGGCTTTGACGCCGCCGCGGATCCTGACTGAAAAACAACAAGGGAATGTTGAAGATATTTCAAAAAAGAGGGAGACTCCAGAAGATGTCCGGAAGAACTTGTCAACTTGTCGCGCTCGGTGTGCTGGCCGCTGTGATCTCAGGCGGCTGCAAGACGGCGCAGGATTATCGTGACGAACGTGCGGAATATGCCGTCAAGCACTTCGAGTTTGCCCGCTACCGGGAAATGATGGAGGGCCAGAAGCTCTCCCTCAAGGAGTGCATCAGCATGGCTCTCGACAACAACCTCGAGCTCAAAGTCATGGGCATCGAGGAAGAGGTGGCCAAAGAGATGCGCACGGCCGAGATGCTTGGCATGCTGCCCGAACTGAACATCTCCGACAGCTTCACCGGCCGCAGCAACACCCCGGCGTCGAGCAGCAAGAAGGTCGCCGACAGCGGCATGACCTACGGCTACAGTACCAGTCAGGACCGCAACGTCAACTATTTCAACGTCGATCTCGCGCTGAGCGTCGTGGATTTCGGACTGGCCTACTTCAACACCCAGCAGGCCCGGGACCGGGTGATGATCCGCGAACAGCGCACCCGCCGCGCCCGGCAGAATCTGACTTTCGACGTGGTCAAGGCCTACTTCCAGGTGGCTGCCGCCCAGCGCGCCATCAAGATCACCACGGGGCTCCTCGAAGACTGCCGCAGCCGTTACCAGCTGATCGAAAAACTGAGCAAATCCCGGTCCATCACCCCCTTCCGGGCCTTCGACGAGACCAAGCGCTTCGTCGAGATGGAAAAGCGTCTCACCAATTACATCCGCAGTTACGAGAACAGCTGCGTCGAACTGCGTTCGCTTCTGGGCATGCATCCCGGCGGCAAGATCCTCGTCGACGATGCCTATCTCAATCAGGTCCCCAAGTTCGAGTTCCCCGAGATCGAGCTGATGGAGCAGATCGCCCTGCTTGAGCGTCCCGAGCTTTACGAGATCGACATGCAGAAGCACGTCAACGTGCTGGAGTGCCGCAAGGAGATCGTCAAGATGTTCCCCAACGTCCGGCTCTTCTACGATTTCGTCAACAGCAACAACAGCTTCCTCTATCACGCCAGCTGGTACGAACTCGGGATCCGCGCCGCCTACAATCTGCTGAAGCTGCCCCAGCACATCAAGCAGTATCAGGCCTACAGCGCCCAGGTCGACGCCGAGGAGACCCGCACGTTCTCGCTGGCCATCGGCATCATGGCGCAGGTGCGGATCGCCCACGCCAATCTCATCTCCGTCAAGGAGCGTTATGAGATCGACAACAAGGTCTACACGGCTTACTCCAAAAACCTGAAGTGGGCGCTGGCCAGCAAGAAACTGACCGGTGACCTCTCCAACCTGGAGCTGGATCACATGCGTCTGGCCACCGCCGAGACCGAGATCGAGCGTCTGATGTCCCTCGGCAACGTGTACGTCGCTTATTTCCGTATCCTCAACTGCATCGGGATCAAGGATCTGGATGTCGGCAACCTCAACGCGCTGCGTGCGGAGCTCGTGGCGGCCCGTCAGCGCGCCGCCGAGGAGCTCGGCAAGGCCGCCGATGAGAACAAGGCGAAGCTGGAAAAGGCCGCCGCCGACGCCAAGAACGCTTCCGGCGACGATTTCAAGGTGGCCGAAAAACCCGTGAGCGCCTTCGGCGACATCGACTTCATCGCCATCTACGATGCCGATGCCGGGAAAAAGTAGACCGTCATGAAGACGGAGCGTTTTTTCGGGATCATTTTCCTCTGCGCCGCCTTTTTGTGCTGCGCGTCCGCGGACGACCATCCGGTGAAGGTCGTCCTTTTTCCTTACAGGGAGGCCATTCTGGTCTCGCAGATCGACGGGACGATCCGTCAGTATTTCTTCCGGGCCGGACAGCACTTCAAGGAGGGTGACTGCCTGCTGGCCTTCGACGACACGCCGTTCCGGCTGGAGCTGGACCGCGTCACCGCCCGCCGGCAGGAGATCGAAGTCCAGCTCAAACTGGCGCAGGAGACCTACCTCTCCCAGAAAAAGCTCTTCGAGCAGGATTTTCAGAGCAAGCTCGAGATCCAGAAGCGCGAGGCCGAGGTCGAGACATTGAAGGCCCGGCTCAAGGGCGTTCAGGCCGACTGTGCCGAGGCGGCCCTGCGGGTGGGGTACTGCCGGCGCAAGGCCCCCTTCGCCGGACGGATCGAACAGATCATGTGCCGGGAACACGAGACCGTCAGGACGGGGCAGCCCCTTTTCCGGATCATTTACGACCGGGAGCTCCTGGCCGTCATGAACATTCCCCTCGGCGACCTCAAGCCCGTCGGGACCGAACTGGCCTTCGTCTTCGACAAAAAACGTTACACCGGCCGGATCCACGAGATCTCCCCCCAGGCGGACCACCGGTCCGGGACCATCGAGATCAAGGCGCTGGTATCCAACGCCGAGGGAGCGCTCATCTGCGGCATGACGGGGGAACTGGTCAAGACGGCGCCCGGCTCCGGGCCTTCCCGATGAAAGAGATCCTTTTCGGCGCTTCCCGTTTCCGGGAGAGAAAACACTGTGCCTTCGCCGCCGCGGCGGCGGGGGCGTTTCTCCTTTTTTTCCCCTTCCGCTGGGCCATCGTTCTGCCGGGCGAGGTCCGCTGTGCGGTCCAGGACCGTCTGGTCGCCCGGGAGAGGGGGCGCGTCGTCGTGTCTCCGGGGGAGGGGAGCCGGCACTTCCGGAAGGGGGAAAAGATGTTCGTCCTGGACGACCCGCTCCTGCGGTTCGCCCGGGAGCGGATCGAGTACATGCTTCTCCATGACCGCCTGCTTTTCGAGCAGCAGCGGGCCGCGCGGGCCACGATCGGAGACAGTCTTCTGACCGACCGCCGGATCAGCAGCGATCTCTTTGCCGCGGCCGAACTGGACCGCAAGATCGCTTCGGGGACGCAGTCGGCCAAAAATGACGGTACGTTCGTTCCCGCGTCGGACCGCATTTCCCCCGGATTCCCGGTCAGGACGGGGATGGTCCTGGGGACGCTCTGCTCCGGAGAGAAGATCGTCCGCGCCTATGCCGGCGACCAGGAGGTGCGTTTTCTGAAGCCCGGTCAGCGGGTCGATCTGTACCTCAAGGACCGTCTGTCGGGCATCCCGGGGCGGATCGGCGCTGTGCATCCCATCCCGTCCCTGCTGCGGGACTCCCCTGCGCTGCTGTGTTTCGGCGGCGAACTGCCCGTGGACGCCGATCCCGACGATCCGGAGGACATCCACTCCCTGCGGCCTGTTTACGCCGTGGACGTGATCCCCGACCGGGAACTGCCCTGTCAGTACGGCCGCTTCGTCCGGGCGGAGGTCCGCCGGCGGGGCATGCTCGCCGCAAAGATCGGTTCCTTCATCGTATCCGCTCTGCGCCGGGAGTTTTTCTGAAAAAATTTTCCGTTTTTTACTTGATTTTGAAAAATCGGATATTAAATTATCGTCGTTGTCGTGTGCCGAAAAATTTGAAATAAGGTGTCCGCAGCAAAAAAGGAAATCCGAAATGGCAGACAAGGCAAATAGGAAAGAGGTCCCGTACAAGATCATCCTGTCCGAGGACGAGATCCCCGCGAGCTGGTACAACATGCGGGCGGATATGAAGAACAAACCCGCACCCATGCTGGATCCCGGGACGATGGAACCGGTCACGGAGGAGGCGCTCCGGCACGTGTTCTGCGACGAAGCCGTCCGGCAGGAATTGGACAACGAGACCCGGTTCATCCCGATCCCGGAGGATATCCGCAACTTCTACCGCATGTACCGTCCGGCACCGCTGATCCACGCCGAATTCCTCGAGAAGATGCTGGATACGCCGGCGAAGATCTTCTACAAATTCGAGGGCAACAACACTTCCGGCAGTCACAAGCTCAATTCGGCCATTCCCCAGGCCTATTTCGCCAAGAGCCAGGGGCTGAAGGGCATCACCACCGAGACCGGCGCGGGGCAGTGGGGCACCGCGCTCTCCATGGCCTGCGCGTTCTACAAACTGGACTGCCGTGTCTTCATGGTCAAGTGTTCCTATGAGCAGAAGCCTTTCCGCCGGGAGATCATGCGCACCTACGGCGCTCAGGTGACGCCCTCGCCCTCGGACACCACCGAGGTGGGACGCCGGATCCTGGCCGAATTCCCCGACAGCCCCGGCAGTCTCGGCTGCGCCGTTTCGGAGGCCGTCGAGGCCGCCGTGACCCGCGAGGGGTACCGCTACGTCCTCGGCTCCGTCCTCAACCAGGTGCTGCTCCACCAGAGCATCATCGGTCTGGAGACCAAGACCGCGCTCGACAAGTACGGGATCAAACCGGACGTCATCATCGGCTGTGCGGGCGGCGGCTCCAACCTCGGCGGACTTATCGCGCCCTTCGCCGGAGAGAAGCTCCGCGGCGAGTCCGACTGCAGGCTCGTCGCCGTCGAACCCGCCTCCTGTCCCAGCTTCACCCGCGGCAGGTTCGCCTACGACTTCTGCGACACGGGACGGATCTGCCCGCTGGCGAAGATGTACACTTTGGGCAGCAGCTTCATGCCCGCCAGCACCCATGCGGGCGGGCTGCGCTATCACGGCATGAACCCCGTCCTCTCGCAGCTCTACCATGACGGACTGCTCGAAGCCGTCGCCGTGACCCAGAACGACGTTTTCCGGGCCGCCACGGCTTTCGCCCGGGTGGAGGGCATCCTGCCCGCGCCGGAGAGCAGCCACGCCATCAAGGTCGCCATCGACGAGGCTCTGCGGTGCAAGCGGACCGGCAAGGCCGAGACCATCGTTTTCGGCCTCACCGGGACCGGATATTTCGATATGGTCGCCTACGGCAAGTTCAATGACGGGACCCTCTCCGAGGAGCCCCTGACCGAGGAGGCGCTCCAGAAGGGTTTTGCCGCCATGCCGCGGCAGTGATTTCAAGCAGAACGGCGCAGCATGGCCGGGGTTCCGGGATGCGGGCCGATTTCTTCCCGTCATGGGAAAACAACAGGAGAACAACGTATGAAAAAATTTCTGGCAGTCGTGGCGGTCACGGTCCTGAGCGCACTCAGCGTTTCCGCCGGAGAATGGGATATTTTTTCCCTGATGTTCACGCAGGGCATCCCCGAGGGGTGCGCCAAGACCACGGTCTGCGGCTTCAAGGTCGGCGCGCCCATGTGCGGCGGTGCGGATGTCTACGGCATCGAGGGCTCCCTCTTCTGGTCCGGGAGCGAGGAGGTCTACGGAATCAAGTGCAGCCTCATCGCCTCTGGGGGCGCCAAGGCGGGCGGTCTCCAGCTGGCTCTGGTGAATTTCATCGACGCCATGAGCGGCCTTCAGCTGGGCATCGTCAACGTCGCGCAGGACTCCGCCTTCCAGATCGGACTGGTCAACATCATCAAGAACAGTCCGGTCAAGTTCATGCCCATCATCAACTGCCGTTTCTGAACGGACAAAACCCATAAGGATGACATCGCCATGAAAAAATTGTTTCTGATCTTCGCCGCCGTCATTGCCGGAACGGTCGTCGTTTCCGCCGCCGGCGAGAAAGCCGAAGCGGTGAAGGCCGCCCCCGAAGAGGTGCGGGAAAGCGCCGGCGACGGCCTCAGACCCGTGGATCAGTGGACCTTTTTCCAGATCGCGTTCCTGCCCCACGTGCCCAGCGCGGCCATGAATTCCAATGTTTACGGCATCAAATCCGGCTGGCCGATCACCTGCGGCATCGGCCGGATCTACGGTCTGGAAGCCTCCTGGCTCTACTCCGGCACCGAACAGGCCAAGGGCATCCAGGCGTCGTGGGTCTGCTGCTATGACAAGACCTGCGACGGGCTCCAGTCCTCCTTCGTCATCTGTATCAACCGGGAGTTGCTCCGCGGCCTGCAGGCCACGCTGGTCTACTCCCAGACCGGCGACCTCATGGGGATCCAGGGCAGTCTGGTCAGTCTCGCCTCCGACGTCTACGGGCTCCAGGCCGGACTTGCCTTCGCGCGGGCCAAAGACGTCATGGGCTTCCAGGCCGCGGGCGTCTGCGTCAACGGCGGCAAGCTCTCCGGCGTCCAGTGCAATCTTTACGGTCAGGTCAATGACAGCAACGGCGTCCAGCTGGGGATCGTCAACGTGTCTCACGGCAAGGGCGTTCAGTTCGGTCTGATCAACTACATCAAAGACGGGTTCCTGCCGGTGTTCCCCATCTTCAACTTCGGCATCTGAGAACCATGCCGTCCGTCGATCCGGAAAACGATCCGCAGCTGCGGCTGAAACTGCTTCAGGCTGAGGAAAATGTCACGCCGGATGTTCCGGACTGCCGCCGCGGGGTGCGTTTCGCGCCCTGCGGCTGTCTTTTTTTCGGCGCCATGGGGCTGCCGCTGCTCAAGATCGCCTCGGGGTATCTCGCCGTCGCGCTGATCGTCTGTTTCGCCCTCCTGGGGGCCTTTCTCACCGGTCTTGCAGCGGCCTATCGTCCGGCGAAGAAATGAGGCTCCTTTTTCAGGCGGGGACCCTGGGATTCGACGGTCTGCCACCGGGCGGTCCGCCGGAGGTTCTGCTCCCGTTCGTCAAAGCCGACCCCCGGACGGGGACCTTCCGGGCCCGGGCCTGCGATTACGCGGAGATCGTCATTTCGCTCTGCCGCGCCGGGATCCCCTTCGAAGACCGGGCAAAGGATTTTTCCCCGGTCGACGACTTGGAACTGCGGGAAAAGATCACGCTCCGGCCCCATCAGGAAAAAGCCCTCGCCGCCTGGCGGAACAACAGCTGCCGCGGCGTCGCCGCCCTGCCCACGGGCAGCGGCAAGACGATCCTGGCCGTCAGCGCGATCGCTCTTCTGAAGCGTCCCGCCTTCGTCATGGTCCCCACCATCGACCTCATGACCCAGTGGGCCGGGGTGCTGGAGCGTTTTTTCGGCCGCGGCATCGGCATGCTGGGCGGCGGCTCCCGGGAGATCCGGGAGATCACGGTCAGCACCTACGACTCCGCCGTCCTGAACATGGAGTTCATCGGCGGCCGTTTCGGCTTTCTCGTCGCCGACGAGTGCCACCATCTGCCCGGGCCCGAGACCCGTTTGGCCGCGGCCATGTCTCTTGCGCCCTTCCGGCTGGGACTCTCCGCCACGCCCGACCTGCCGGATGACCGCGCCGCGGTCCTCGAAGATCTCATGGGGCCTGTCGTCTGCCGGGTCGGGATCGGGGAGCTGGAGGGCAAGGTCCTCTCCTCCTACGACGTGCGCCAGATCCGGACGGCGCTGGATCCCGACGAGGAGGCCGAATACAAAAGGAACCGCGCCGTCTACACGGCCTTTCTCAAGCGCTGGCGCATTTCCTTCTCTCTCCCGGGCGGGTGGAACCGGTTCATCGGGCTCGCCGCCCGGACGCCCGGCGGCAGGGAGGTCTTCGCCGCCTATCTGGAACAGAAGCGCATCTCCCGCTCCGGCCGGGCCAAGATGCGCGTCCTCTGGAAGATCCTCAGCGGCAATCCCGATGAACGGATCATCGTCTTCACCGCCGACAACGCCACGGCCTATGACATCGGCCGGACCTTTTTTCTGCCGGTGATGACCCACCTGACGAAAAGTGCCGAACGCAAGGAACTTCTCGACGGATTCAGGAGCGGTGTCTGCCGGATCATCGTCACCAGCCAGGTGCTGAACGAGGGCGTCGACGTGCCCGAAGCCTCCATCGGCGTCGTCATCTCCGGGACCGCCAGCGCCCGGGAGCATGTCCAGCGTCTGGGACGCATCCTGCGCCCCGCGCCCGGCAAGGCGCGGGCCGTTCTCTACGAACTGGTCAGCGCGGGCACCTCGGAGGAATCCGTTTCCAGCCGCCGCCGCACCCCCGCGTTTTGAGGGATCCTCTCCTGAAAGCCGCTTGCAACGGAGGGAGTTCCGTGCTATTTTAAGTCGGTGTTTTTCCGAAAAAAGTTTTGCTTACAGGGGGGGAGGACATGGAAGAAAACAACGTTCAGACCGTGCGGGAGGAAGCTCCCGCGCTTTTTCCCGGCGGAGGGCTGTTTTTTCTGCTTTTTGCGGCGCTGTTTTACTGGGCGGGCCGGGGCAACTGGGTCTACGCTTTCTTTCTGGCTTTCCTGCCGGTGGGCGTGCTTGACGGTCTGTGCGCCAACAAGCCTGCGAAAAGTCTCGGATACGCCGCGGCGCTGTTCGCCCAGTTTTTTTGGATCCCGTTCCACAGGGTCCTGACGGACCGGATCGTCGCGACTTTTCTCGCACCGGCGGGCGGGGGAACGCCTCTGAACAAGATCTGTTCCCTCTTCGTCGTTCCGGGCAGAATGACGCTGCCCGGGGCCGTCGTCTTCGCCGCGGGGTTCATCGTTCTTTCGGTCCTCGCCGTCAAACTGGCCGGTCTGCTTCCGGAAAAGATGAAAATGTCCGTCGGACTGCACAAGAGCGTGGTCTTCTGTGTCCGCTTTCTTCTGCTGCTTCTCTGGGCGGCGGTCTGTTGGTTCGCGCTGCGCTGGCTGCTGACGAAGCTGTCATTTCCCGCGGGCCTGAGCGCTCTCGTCTGGCTGCTGCCCTTCTGTTTCGCGTACAAGACGTGGAAAAAAAGCGCTTCCGATGTGGATAAGGTCATGGCGAACGCCGCGGACGGGATCCGGGGACCGGGGGATCCGGATTCACCGAAGGCTCCGAAGGCCATGGAGATCCCCGATGTCACGCTTCGCGACGTGGCGGGCATGAAGGAGGCCAAGGAGCAGATCATGCTGCGGATGATCCGGCCTCTGCGTGACAAGGCGGAGGCGGCGCGCCACGGGATCACGCCGGGGGGCGGCATGCTGCTTTACGGGCCTCCCGGAACGGGCAAGACCTTTCTGGCCCGGGCGGTGGCGGGGGAGCTGAAGATCCCCTTTTTCACCCTCGACGCCGCCGATGTGTTTTCGAAATACGTCGGCGAATCCGAGCAGAACATCAGGAACATCTTTGCCGAGATCAGGAAAAACAAACTGGCCGTCCTCTTCATCGACGAACTGGAGACCCTGTTCCACAAGAGGACGGATGAACTCCACGAAACCACCCGGAAGGTCATCTCCATCCTGCTCCAGGAGCTGGACGGGGTCCGGAAACATGACGACAGCCATCTGCTCCTCATCGGAGCGACCAATGTGCCGCACATGATCGACGAGGCCTTTCTGCGCAGCGGCCGCTTCGACGTGCAGATCTTCGTCGATCTGCCGGACGCGGAGGCCCGGCTCCAGATCCTCAAGGCCAATTTCAGGGACGTCAAGTACCCCATCGACAGCGGTCTTCTGGAAAGAACGGCGGCCGTCACGGAAAAATTCAGCGGCGCCGATCTCAACGGTCTGACGGAGAAGATCCGGCAGCGGGCCTTTGCCACGGGGGCGAAACGCTACACGTTCCAGCTTTTCAACGACTGTCTTCTC
>Ga0310696_10005290_pt1 | contig 15610 bp, 21 predicted proteins | sample AusTroGonzalo_MG_4_FD_203885 | JGI IMG/M metagenome (GOLD analysis project Ga0310696, IMG submission 203885) | Bovine rumen microbial communities from tropical cattle in Woodstock, Queensland, Australia - Gonzalo_02 (v2) (version 2) | ecosystem: Host-associated > Mammals > Digestive system >...
TAATAATTTAATAATCTAATAACGATAATTCCCTATTACTGAAATGGTTATAGCGGGTTATTTGTACCCGTGTTTTACGTGGCGCAACCTGTGGGCGTTGAGGTATTCCGCTGTCAGGGCCTCGTAATCCCTCGCCCCGTTGGATCGGGGGGCGTACCTGAAAATGTCCACGCCGGCGGCGGGGGCCTCGCCCAACGCCACGTTGTCGCGTATCTTGGTGTCGAAAGCACGGAACCCCGCGGCCTCAACCTGTTCGACGGTCAGGCGGTGCAACCCCTTGCGCCTGTCGTATTGCGTGAACAATACCACGGCGTCGAGCTGTTCGCCCCTGTTCCCCCCGATCGTGTTAACGGCGTCGTACAGGGATAACAGGCCCTTAACGGCCAAATACTGAGGTTGTACCGTAATAATCATTTCGTCGGCGGCATACAAGGCCGAAATAGTCAACAGGCCCAACGTTGGCGGGGTGTCGACGATAACGACGTCGTATTTTTCCCTGTACTTGTCCGCTACGGTCGTGAACCTCGTAACACGGTCGGATTGGTTGGCGATCTCGGTTTCGAGGGCCGACAGGTCGAACGTTGAGGGCAACACGTCGAGAACCCCCGCCCCGCCCTCGGCGGTCAGGACACGGGCCGGTTGGACGTACGGGGTAACGGGTCGTTTCATTGCGTCGTAGGTCGTGCCGGCGTCGGTGGGAACCCTCAACGCCTCGGTTACGTTCGCCTGTCCGTCGTAGTCGATAATCAGGACGTCGTAACCCCTCAACCTGAGGGCCGCCCCCAACGATACGGCGGTCGTGGTTTTCCCTACGCCGCCCTTGTTGTTTGCAATAGTGATTATTCGGGCCATATAGTGTTTGTTTTGGTTCCGTGCTGTTCCGATCCCGTGGCGGTTAGATCTCGACGGTTTCCGCGTCGGTTCCCATTTGCATAGTGAACGATACGCGCAAATAGTCCATAACGATACGTTCCACGGTTTCGAGCTGTTCGCCGTGTTCGTTGAAAAACTTGTTTCCCTGTTCCTCGCCGTACGTTTCCGTCAGGGCGTCGTAAAGGTCGTTTTTGAACAGGTTGTACGTATCGAGGGCCACGAGAAAACGGCGGGACTGTTCCCCGACGTTGAATTGTTTTTTGGTTCTCATATCGTCAGGGTTTTAGAGTTCGACAGGATCGGGGCCGGCGGCCTCGGCGTAGATTTCCGCACGTTCGACGATTTGCGCCTGTATGATTGCGCGGGCCTTGTCCATATATCCGTACAATTCGGGGTTGGCTTGTTCGAGGTCGAACGTTAGGCCGTGTTCGTCGGTGTAGGCCGACAAATACAGGTTGGCCGCCTGTACGAGCGAACGCAACGCCCGTACGTACTTTTCGGTGATCGGGCCGACGGTCAGGCCGTGGCCGGTCGTGCTGTGGGTTGTTTCCATAATGCCAAATTTTCGTTAATGGGTTAATAAAATATTGGGTTAATAAATTCTTACATTCCTACGGCGTTGTACGCCCTGTCGATAATATCCTCGCCGCCGTCAGTAAACCGCCGTTCTTTCAGGGCCATACGTGCGTATATTTCGGTCGTGGCGGGGTTGGCGTGGCGTAGGGTCATTTGTGCCTGTTCGAGCGAACCGCCGGCCCGTAATATGTTCGTGCCGACCGTGTGGCGCAAGCTGTGCGCCGTGAACGCCTTACTATCGAGGCCGACCGCTTGCAACCCCTTTTTGGCGATCGCCGAAACGGTGCGGGTAGTCAGGCGGCGGGGGTCGAAATCGGCGTCGTGTTCGTGGTTCTCGGCCTTGCCGGTGTGGTTGGACGTTGAGGCGAACAGGGGGGCCGTATCGGGTTCCCCTCGGCGTTCCGCGTCGAGATAGGCACGGATCGGCAAATACGCGGCGTCGGTCAGCTTTACGAAATCGTCCTTTTCGTCGTGGCCCTTGCCCCGTACGAGCAACACGCGGGCGTTATCCTCGCCCATATAGGTAATATCCCCGATATTCGCCCGTACAACCTCGATACAGCGCAACCCCGTGCGGGCCATTAGGTTTATAATTGCGTAGTCCCTCGCCGATCCGTTGGCCTGTTCGTGGTTCAACAGCTCGCCAACCTTGCGAACCGACAGGGGGCGTTTCTTGAATTCCTGTACACGTTTCGGGGCGTGGACGTCGGCCGCAATATTCGGGTAGATCTTGTTCGCCTCGGCCCACGTATAGAACCGCCGTATACTGTTGACGTACGACGCCACGGTTAACGCCGTCTTGCCCTCGCGTTGTAACTGTTCCTTGTACGCGATAATGTCGGCCACGGTCAGGCGGTCAACGGTGCGGCCTGAGGTTGCAACCCACGCGAAAAACGCCGACACGGTGCGGGCGTACAAATCGCGGGTAGTGGGTTTTCGGTCTTGGGACGCCGTGAACAGGTCAACCACGGCGGCAACGCCGGCCCCTGTCAGGGCCTCGGCTGTGCTGATTGTAAGGGCGTTAATCATAATTCCGTACGTTTCGTTCCCTACAAAGGTAACGACTTTTTGTTAATATCCAAATAATTTTAGTAAAAAATAGTTGTTAATAGTTTATTAAATTATTAAAACAGTAAAACCGACAGGGGCGGCGGGTGTTCCTGAGGGGTGGGGGACAGCCGGCACGGGGCGGCCTGATCGGGGACGGGACGGGGTGCAAAAAACCCCGCGGCGTTTCTCAACGGTACGGGGTTGAACGAAAATTTGGAATTATGCCCCTTGCGGGGTTATCCGTTGCAAAGATAGGGAATTTATCGTATTTCCCCCGAAAGTGCCTGAAATCGCCTGAAAACGGCCGTTACGAGGGTGTACGGTTCCCGTCGCAAATCGTCCTGTACAGGTTGAGGCGTTCGACGATCCGTTCCACCTTGCGGCCGTACGGTGTTATTCGCCCTCGGTAGTATTCCCGCCTGTACTTTTGGAAAACCAAATCGTCGGCGGCCATTACGTCCCGCCACGCCCTGAGATCTCGGCGGGCGGCCTTGCTTTCCACCTGTGCGGGGTACAGCGGGGCGAACGCCTTGCGGCCGACAAACTGACCGTCGACCAAATACAATTTGCGGCATAGCTCGCCGGTAACGGGACAAACGAAATAGTAATACCCGTGTTCCGTGTCGGGGGACAGGTTCGAACGTTTCCAACGTAGGGCCACGTCGTACGTGTAGGTTTTCCCGTTGTATTCGTAGGAAAAACGGGCGATCGGTACGCCGGTCGTTTTGGTTCCGAAACCAACCGACGCAATAACGGCCCCGTTCCGCGTCCAATTGATCGACCCCGTACAGGTGGCCGCCGGCGCGAGAAATCCCAACCGCTTACAATCAGCGATCGACAGGGACAAATAACGGTCGATAGTTTTGCAAAACATAACCTAAATTATTAGAGATTATCGGTTTAACCCACGTTTGGCGGCGGTTCCTGAGGGGTCAGGCCCCTACCAACCGAAAGTATTATCGCCTGTTTTGGCGTAGTCCGTCGCAACCTTTTCGACACGCGGGGCGGTGTAGGGTAGGACGGCGAGAACGAACCGCACCCGTTCGGCCGGCGTCAGGTGTTCGAGGTGTTCGGGTAGTTTCGCGATCTCGGCGGCGGCGATCTCTACTAACTGTTTGTGTATCGTGTGGACGGTTGCCCCGATCTCGGCGGCGTCCTGTGCCACGATAACGGCGTCGTTTTTCATTGCTCGGCGGTGTTAGAAATTTTCCCAATAGTACGGTTTCCGTTCCTGTTCTCGGTCGGTGTCGGCCGATCCTGAGGGCGGGGCGGGTCGAGCTGTTGCCGGCGGTCGGGCCGGCGTAGGATCAGGGGCGGGGAACCTCGCGTACAGGGCCGACAATACGACGGCCTCAACCTCGGACAAAAAGGCGTCGTTCCGTTCGAGATCGGCAAGGTACGCAAGGGTCAGGCCCTCGGCCTTTACGACGTTACGAAAGGCGTACAGGACACGGCGAAATAGTCCCGCCTGATACGGCGTTACGTCCACGGCGAACCGCCACGTTTTCCCGTCCCTGTCTTTGTGCGTTACGATCATAACAAAAAACGTTCGTCGGCGGTGGCGGCGTTCCATTCCTCAACGGTGGCCCCGTTGTACGCCTGATAGTCGGCGATCGCCACGGCCTCGGCCAACATTGCCCGCGCCCTTTCGTTCCCGTTCCGTGCGGTTTGCACCCTCGACGCCTTTTTCCAAAGCTTGCGGGCGAACCTCGCCACGACGTCCCGCGGGGCGTCAACGCGGAAATACCACGGGTTCCCGTGGCTGTCCCTGTGCGCTACGATCATACGCCCAACGTTTCGGGGTCAATGCCGGCGGCCGCCTGTATTGCGGCGGTCAGGCGATCGAGGGCCGACACGATCAACAGGGCCGCAAGGGTCGGTTTATCCCCGACGGTTAGCGACGTTTCAACGGCTCGGCGTTGCTTGTTCAAAAGGCCGTCGACCCATTCGGTAACGGCGGGTTGGGGTTTGTTCTTGGTTCCCACGGTTCGGCCGCCCAATCGTCCGCGGCCGTCGTTTGCTTGTCTACCCATAGAGTAAGAATTTATTGAGGTGTTACAACTACGTTGTAAAGATACTAATTTTTACTAAATAAAACAATCGTTTGTAATCGGTTTTTCTCGGTCGTTCCGATACATTTATCGTCCCGTCGGGGAAATGCCCGCAAATCGCCTGAAAACGGGCAATACGCGGGCGTCCCGTGGACGGTTGCCGGCCGGCTCATTCGCCCCAATACGTCGGGGTCGTGGTTCCTGAGCTGTCGGGTTTGAACGGTAGGCCCGCCCAATAGCGGGCGAGCGATTGCGAGATCTTGCGCCGTGTGTCGGCCGATAGGTGTTTCCCTGTGTTCGCCTGTGCGATCTTGTCCTTTTGCGCCTGTTTCATATCGTTGCGCCAAATTCTTTTTGCCATTGCTGTATTGTTTTAATAAACTATTATCGCCTTGTCGGTATAGTCGTTATTATCCGAAAGGTTCCAATAATAAGTATACCTGAAATTCAAAAAATACGGATCGGGCCGACAATTCACACGCGGGACGGTTGGCGGGGTTCGTTTTTCGGGGCGGGCGTACGTGTTGAGGTTGGAACGGTTGGCGTTGCCGGCGTCGGCCGACTGAGGGGACGGGGGACAGGACAGGGGACGGGCGGGGGTTCGCCTCGGCATTTTTCAAGGGTCAATTACACGCACGTACGGACGTGTTCGGGGGCCGCCGGCGGTCAGGGGGCGGGGGCGGTCAAAATCTCTAAACGGCATTGTTCCAAAACCACAACCCCCGACACGCTCGTACAAAATTCAATTTTAGGGGTCAAAACCCGACAGGAAAACAGGGCCGAAACCCCCACACAAATACACGTTAACCGACTGATATACAACCGATAACGCAACGAACACAACCCCCGACCGTGGCGGTTTTGCGACGGGTGCGGGGCGGCTGTCGAGCGAACGAACACACCCCAAAACACCCATACAGGGCCGTACGTGGCCGATTTCCGCGCAACCCTCGACGATATTTTCGGGGACTGTTCGCAAGGTCAGCAAGGGGCAAAACGGCATTACAGGCACGTACAGGGGCGATTACGTCGGGGATTTTGCACCGAATTTTTGAAATTTTGGCATTGCGCGAGTGAAACGGGGGTAGTGGTTTCGGGATTGTGTCGGTTAGAGATTTCGACCCCCCTACCCACTCGGTGGTTCCTGATCCTGTCCCGACAGCTCGCCACGGCCACGGGGTGCGCCGGCCTCAACGCCTGAGGATCGCCCCGACCGTAGGGGTAATTCGTTGACGAAAATAACGCCCGTTTCAGGGCCTCAAATCGTCGGCCGGTGTTCCTGTACGTTTTGTTCGGGTTCGTTGAAATATTCGGCAATTTCGGCGGTAATATGTTCTATACAGCGAGGTGGAAAACGTCGAGCGAAAACAGGCGTTTTTTCTTTGTTCGTTCTTTGTTCGACGCCCTGAGGATCGGCCGCAATAGCGGGGGTTTTGCGGCGGTCGTTTCTCTCGGTTCGTTCTCGGTTCGATCGCCCCGTACGTCCGTCGTTCCGCGACGGGTTAGCGACGGTTCCCACGCCCTGAGGTTCCACCGTGTACGCGGTGGGTTCGCGGTGGACGGTTGCCCCCTCGGTTCCATTGTTTCGCCTTTGTTCCTCGGCTCGGTTTCCTTTGGTTCGCCTGTGGTTCGTCGTACGTTTTAGCGAACGGGTAGCGAACGGCCAACCCTATTTTTTGGGGGTCAATTTCTCGCGTGTACGTGTGGGCCTCAACGGGTACGACTGAGCAACAGGCCCGACCGCGTAGCACGGGGATAGCACGGCCGACGCCCTCGGTTTCGCGAGGGGATAGCGAGGGGCAACCCGTCAGGATCAGGGGACGGCCGACGGGGTGGACGTGTCCACGTTTGCAAGGGGTTAGCAAGGTCGGACGGATCAGGCGGCACACGTCGGGGGCGGTGGCGTATCAGGTACGCCGGCCGCCGGCACAACGTCCCGCGATCGGCAAAGGGCCAAAGGTTCGCCCCCTGATTGTGCAAAGCTTGACGGGATCAGGCGGGAAAACCCACGTACAGGCCCACCAAATGCCGACCGTTGAGGGGTTGAAAGGGCCAAATATCAAGGCGCAAAGGGCCGAAAACAAGGGGGTACGGGTAGGCGTACGCCCACACTATTACGGCGAAATCGGCCTTACACGCACGTACAGGGCCGACAATTTTTTTTTGGCCTGAAAACTGATTTTCTCGCGAGTAATACGGGGGTTGTGGTTATCGGCGTGTGTCGGTTAGAGATTTCGACGGCCCCCCCTGTCTACGGCATACGATCGCCACGTATTGCGACGATCTCGGCCCGTGGCACGTCCCACGAATACACGGGGTACGAACACAACACGAACGGCGAGCGATCGCCCAACGGTGCAAAACGTGTCAGGTTGTACGCGCAATCCATACAGCCACGGGAACCGACGAATAACGGCCGCTGTACTGTCGGGCGGTTGAGGCCGTACCGTTGGCGTTGCTGTTTCGACGTTAAACGGACGTTCTCGGTAACGTTCAGTTTGTGCGGGCAACGCCTCGATAACCCCGTCGTGGGCGTCCCCTGTATTTCGTACGTGTTAACCATACCGCAAGATACGAAAAAAAACGCCGTATTTCGCACGATCTCGCCGCCTGTGGGTTCCCGTTCGGATTTCCCGCTATCGTTGAAAATAGGGGCGTTTCCGCGGCCCGTGCGAGGTGTCAGGACGTGCCGGCCCTTTGTCAAAAAGATTTTGCGTTTTCGGGGATATTTCGAGCGCAACGGGGGGCGTGGCCTTTCAACAATTCCGCGTAGAGATTACGAGGCCCCCGCCCTGTTATTGATTATCAATTAGTTACGTGGTTCATTTCGCCAATTCGGAGTTTTGCGAAATGTGTTTATAGTCAACAGGTTACGCGGACGGGTTGCACCTGTTCGCCGTTAGATCTCGCGCCGGCCGACGGGGTGGCGAGCTGTACGGGATCGGCCGACGTGGAACCCTTGCGGGGTGTCCCGATCAGGTGGCCGCCGTCCCGCCTCAACCTCAACCCCTGAGGAAACGAACAGGCGAACCGCTGTTAACAGTTCGCCCGCCTCGGTAGCTGTGCGCCGCCTGTTTCTCGTAGGGGTTACGACGCAAAGGTACGGAATTCCAAACGAACAGGCAATAACAAATATTTGCCATACGCCGCCGGCGTTCTCTCGTACGTGCGTACGTGTGCGTTTGACCCTGAAAAATTCGTATCGTTCAGGTGTGCGGGGGTTTCCCCTATCCTGAGCAACAGGCCCCCGCCGTTCGTTCGCTCGTTCGTAATCCCATTTGTAACCATTCGCAACCGCCACGCCTTACAAAAGGCCGACAGCTCGACAGGATCAGGAACCGCCGGCGGCCTCAACCCTGAGCAACGCCGACGCCTCGGCCCCCTCGTTTCTCGCCTGTTTCCCGCCGTCCTGTGGGCCGTCAGGTATACCCGTTTAGTTGGGGAACCCAACAATTACAAATCGTGTCCGCGTCAGCGGTTGACACGTATTTGTATTGTGTTAACAACACTAACAAATATAACAAGGAATTTTGACCCTTGTAACGAATTGTATTTCAATGATATACAAAACACGTTCCCCCCAAATCCACCACAATTTCCCCCCAAATCCACCACAATTTCCCCCCAAATCCACCACAAGGGGCGTAATTTTTAATAGTCCAATAACCTAATAAAACCCCCATAATAACCCCCGTGTGGGGTGTGCAATTCCCCCCAAATTCCCCCCGTGTGGGGGTTTCATTTCCCCCACAAAAATACGCCGCCGACAGGGTACGGAAAACCGGCACGGGGCAAAGCTCGCGCCGGTCGTGTTCTCGCCTGATCGGGTGTTACTGTTCGTCAGGTTCCCGCCCCTGTTCCTGTTCCTGTGCCTGTTCCTGAGGATCGAACGGCGGCGGGTCTAATTGGGACGTGTCGGGACAATGCCACGATAGCACGAAATCCCGTTTGTCCGTTTTGCTCGGTTCCCGCTTGTAGTCGGTTATTATTCCCAATTCGACGTATCGTTCGAACCAACCCAACATTTTAGCGCGGAATTCGGCACGGTGGTTTTGTATGTAGGTTTTAACCCGCTTTTTCTCGACGTCCGTTTCGGCCTGTCTTAGCATATCTTCGAGGCCGAAAACCTTGTCGATTAAAACCCGTTCGCTTTTGTGGGACTTGGTGGCGATTTGGTAATTAAAACGGGATTGCCTCGTACTTTTGTTTTGCGCTTGCATTTGCTTAAACGTACGGTGCGTTATCAGGGTCGGCCGGCCTTTCAAACTTTCGGGGTACACCTCGATAACGAGTTCGCCCGTTTCCAACCCGATAACGGGAACGTTTATAAATTGCATAGCGGTAGGGCCGCCCACCTGTTTACGGCGGGTTCGTCCTTTCCTGTCCTTGTATTCGTGGTATTTGTACGGCTTGTCGACTACGAAATACAAGTTTTTGAGCAACAGCAACGCCCCCAATAACGCCGCCTGTTCCGCTTGTCCCGCGTCGACGTACCCGCAAATTTCGGCGAATTCCGACAGGTTGGTATGGAATTCCAACGAGCCGCCGGCCCCTCGGATCATTGCGCCCGAAAGGTATTGCGGTAACAGGTTCGCCCCCTCAATAACACGTTGTACCGACTGTTCGGTTACGGTTCCCTTTACGGTTACGTTGCTGTATCGCTGTGGGTGTTCGTTGTAATCGTCGATATACCGTTTTATCGGTAGGGTTTTCGTAATGGTTGATCCGTTCGGGGACACGTTGACGGGTTGCGACAGGACGATACCGTAATTTTCGTGTATCTTGACGGGCGGGGCGTTCGTATCGTCGTGCCAATTCTTGCCCGCCTGTCGTGCCTGTTCCTGTTTCGCTCGCGTGGCCGACGTGAACGCCTCGGCGAATTTCTCGGCGGCGTTGTTCAGGTTCTCGGCGGTTTCCTTTAATACCTGTTCGCAAAAATCCGTTATCGACGTTTGGGTATTCAGGAACGGCGGCGGGTCTACCTCGGCCATTTCGTCGACGGTGGCGAGCAACGCCAACCGCGCAACGGTGTAATACAAAGTGTATTCGCCCAACGCCGAAAATTGCGCTATACGGGTAAAAAAGGCGTTCATTTCGGCGGGATCGAACCCCGCAAAATCGGCCGGTTGAAAGTACCCGATATTCAACAGCCAACGAACCGCGCGGGCGTCCATAGCGGGGTAAAAACCCGACAGGTAGGCCCGTTTCGTTTCCTCGGTGGCGTTCTCATTCTTTACGGCCTCGGTGTAGTCGTGGAACCTCAACAGGAACCGCGAATAATTAACCAACAGGGCGAAATACAGGGCGTAGCGGTCAATCGTGAACGCCTCGTACGGTTGTAGTGCTTTCAGGGCCTTTTGCATTTGTTCGGGCGTGGCCTCGAATTTCACACTACCAAACAGCACGGCGGCGTAGTCGTGGCAAACGGCCGTTATAACGTCGGGGGTTGCCCCGTTCTCGGCCATAGTTTCGCGGATCGTGTCGACCCGTTGGTTATAGTACGTTTGCCCTCGGCGTAGTAACGTTTCCGTCGGGAACAGTCCCCACACGCCGGCCCGCTTGAAATCCTCGCGGGTTTCCTCGCAAAGCTTCATAAGGTCGGCCCAATCCTCGGCCGTGTGTCCCTGATCCTGTGCGCCTTGCCCCTTTTCGGGCGTTTCCTGAGGTTCCAACCCGTCGAACAGGGACGGGCCGCCCTCGGTCTTGATATTGCTTTTACGTGCCATTATTCGCCCATTGCTTGCGTATCGTTCGGGCCGATACTACCCCGTTCGCCGTCGAACGGCAACAGGCCCCAACCGTCCGTTTTGCCGTCCCTCGCTTTCATTTGCTCAATGTAGATATACCCCCGTTTTAGATCTCGTTCGCGGGGTTTTAACGGGTTGTGGTAAAAGATACGGTTCGCCCTGTCCCCCGCTACCTCGGCGTTCCATACCTGTATTTTCTCGCGGTCGGTCAGTTTCTTACCGCTTGCGTCGGTGTCGTACACGGACGTAAAATACATATCCCGTTTTGTCTTGTCGACTTGCCACACGAAAAATATATCGTGGGCGATCCGTTCAATGTCGGCCCCCTCGCCAATGTTCGCCACGGTTACGGTGTCGATACCCCCGCGGATAACCTCGCGGTTGAGCTGTGCGGCGATAACGACAGGGATTTCGAGGCGGGCGGCGCAACCTTTCAACGCCTTGCAAACGTCCTTTAATTCGTCGTGCCGGCTGAAATTCTTGTTATCGCTCGTTAGTAGTTGCATATAGTCCACGAACACGCCCCCGATCTCTACGCCCTCGGCCCTCAGTTCCTCGACGGTGTGCAACAGGTTCGCCGTTATACTTTCCGTCGTGGCGTCGGTGTGTACGAATTTCAGGCGGGGGCGTATCTCTCGGCCGTACCTGTCGACGCCGGCCCGCACCTGTCGGGCGAGATCGTTATAATGTTCCGATACGTTCATAAACCCGTCGTATTCAGGCGGCGGGATCGACCCACGCAAAACCGCCTTAATCGTCTTTTTGCGGGTTCCCGTCTTGAAACAGTACGCGCCGGTTGAGGTCTTGCCGTCGGGGGTGTTCTCAATGTCCAAATAGACGTTCAAAGCACGTTCGACCAATTGCCGTTTGTTTTCCTCGCACGACACGAAAATATACGTTTTGTCGGTGGATCGTACGAGATCGAACGCCGATTGAAACAGGATCATAGTTTTACCGTGCGACGTCGGGGCGGCGAATACCACAATATCGGCCGGCCAAAATTCCACGGTTCCGTACTTGAAAAACTGACCCGTAGGGCCGACGTTCCCCAAATCCCATTTAGTGCGCAACGTGTCGGGTTGGTTCCTGATCGCTTCGAGTTCGTCCTCGAAAGTTTGCGCTAACTGTGCGTTCCAATCGTCGCGGGTGTTCGTGCTTTGGGCGTCGGCGAGCTTTGCCACAATCGCCCCAACGGTGGCGGGGTTCGCCCCCTGTTCGACGGCTTGCGACAGCTCGGCGGCGGCCGCCTTTACGCGGTTGTTGTAGTCCTTGTTCCTGTTCCATTCGTCCCGATCCGTCAGGGATTGGGGGGTAACGCCGAAAGGTCGGAATATCGCGCGGTTTTCCTTGCTGTCGACGTACTGTTTGATACGTTCCCGTTCGTAGGCGTTGGCGCAACGGTTGTATATTGCGTCGAATTTGGATTGAAACGCCGATATATTCGTCGTGTCCTGAGATTTGGCCCACGTAACCAATTGTTCGGTTTCCCATTCCCACCACGCGCCGGCGTAGACGTCCACAACCTCGGCGAGAACGTCGGGGCCGTGTTCCTTGCCGAAACTGTCGGCGTCGGTCTTGTAACCCCTGAGGTCGGCCCCCTCGGTCGGGTAGAGTTCCGACACGTACAGGTTGGTAACGACGGGTTCCCCGTCTATCCTCGCGGACAAAAAGGCGTCGATCGCCCGCCGGATCAGGTCGGTACGTTGCACCCCCTCGGCGTTGTATTCGAGGTCGGGAACGTACGTTATTTGCGTAATCCCGCGGGCGGCCAACAGTCGGGCGGCTTGTTCCGTAAAGTTCGCCCCGCCCATTGCCACGACGTTTTTAACCCCCGCTTGGATCATACGGGCGGCGTCGAGAAATCCCTCGACGAATACGGCGGGTTCCCCGATCGTCAGGGTGTCGCAATAGGCCCCGCGGTTCATACCCGTAGAATACAGGTATTTCGGCCCGTCGTGCTGTGCGTTGACGTTGCGGAACACGAACCCCGTAACGTACCCGTTCGTGTAGTACGGTATAACAAGGTTGTACCCCTGTTTGGCACGTTTGACGGTCAGGCCCAACGCCTCGAAATCGTCGGGGTTGTAGGTCTTGCCCCTCAACCTGAGGGCGTCGGCGGCCCGTTGTATCGACTGTTCCGACAGCTCGCCGAAATGGGCGTCGATAGGTAGGCCCCGTTTCTCGGTCAGGTATCGGCCGGCCGCCCCCTGTGGGTTCGTCCTCAACGCCTCAACGAGCGACGGCGCAACCTCGCGGGCCAAAGCTTGACGGTTCAGGGCCTCGCGTTCCTCGCGGGTGTATTGCAAGGCGATACCGTACAGGTCGGCGCACCGTTGCAAGGTGTCGCGGAACCCCGCGGTATGTAGCACGTAATCCGACAGGTACGTAAATACGTCCACCTTTTCGGGACGGCTCGCCCCGTTGTAAAATACCATTATGTTAGACCCGTTCCCAACGAGCAACAAACGGATTTTGCCCCGCTTGTCGTATTCGGCGTTTTGGGTCGTGCTTTCCTGATACTGTCCCCGCGGTCGGAATTCGAGGTCGAACACCTTGCGGGGGTTTTCCCATATCGCGTTAACGACGGCTTGTTTGTTCGAATTGTCGTTCATTGTCTTTTATCCTGTTAGGTTTGTCAGCTATTCCCAAACGGAATATAGTTCTACGTTCGCAATCCATTCGCCCGCCTTGCGGACGTGGTACACCTTGCCGACGTTAGGCCCGCCGTTCAGGGGGTTTGCGATAGTTTGCGCCCGTACGGTGGCGTCGTATTCCCTCGCGAGATCTCGCGCCGTTTCCTTTGCCTTGCGGTCGGCCCGTTCCTCGTTGGTGTCGGCGGCGATTACGTACCGGCCGCCCTCGGTTACTGAGCAAATAACGAATAGTTCCATATTACGCGGGTGTCGTGTATAGGTAGGTTTCGACGGTTGCCACGGTGTCCCCCTCGGCGTTCCTGATCGTCGCGCGGGTTATTACTTGCGGTCGGGGGTTGGGTATCTCTACGGGCGGTTCGCCGTCCCCCAAATCAATTTTAACGGTCGGTTTGTATTCGAACGTTTCGCGGTCGGCGGTGCAACCGGCGGGCGTCAGGTATTCCGTTTGCCTGTCGAATACCTCGGCGTTGGTGGCCTTGTCGAGCTGTACGGACGGGATCGAGGCCCCGCCGTCGTGTGTCGTGTGTATAACGTAAATTTCCATAGAGTTGTAAAAGGTAGTTTTACTAAATATACAAATAGTTTGATAATAGTAAATTCAATTTCCGTAATGTAATATTTTCGGAAATAGGCGGGGTTATCGTCCCCCCTGATCGTCGGGTATCTCGCCCCAAACGGCGGCGGCGGTTTCCGTGCTGATCCTGTCGGCCTCGCCTATCAGTCGGCCGGCCTGTCGTAGCGGTCGGGCCATATCGTCGGCGTTGAGGTGGACGGCCACGAACCCCGTAACGGCGTCGAGCTGTTCGGGCGTGGCGTAGGCCCTGTTCCTGAGAACGTCCCCAACGGTCAGGGTTCCCGCGGCGGCCTTGCGTTCGAATTCCTCGCGGTTCATAGTATGCCGTTTTCGTGGAATTCCCGCAACAGGCCGTAACGACGGCCCAACCGTTCGAACCTCGCGGCGTCGGCCGCAAGTTCCGCGTAGCTGTGGGACGTGTTGCCAAAATCCCGTTGCCAACGTTTCGCGAGATCTCGCGCCCGTTCCTTGCCCTTTGCGTAGTCCTGTTTCATTGCTCGGTATCGTTTGGTTCGTCCTGATCCTCGGCGGCCTCGGTGTCGGCTTTCCACAGTTCCGACAGGGACGGCACAACCTCGCGGATTTCGCGCAAGGGTTTCGCCGTAAAATGTTCGTCCCGTTCGAGGTGTACCAACCCGCCGTACAGGTTCAACCCCTCTAATTCGGCCAAACTGAAATAGTCGTAGCGGAACCCCTCGCCCTGTTCCATATTCGAAACGCCGAATAGTTCCCAATTCTCGCGGCCGTCGTATTCCCCGTACGGCTCGCCCTCTAAAATGTAGAACGTTGCCGCCGTTCCCGTTATGAATAGCCGGCACACGGCCACGGCCTCGCCGCCCTTGCCGTCCTGAGAATACAGGGGGTATTTCTTGAATTCCTCGCGTAGCGCGGGGGTTAAAATCTTGCTTTGTTCCATTGCTATACGTTTTTGTCGGTGTCCTGTGCGGGGTGTTCCCGCTGTGCCACGGCGTCCCGTAGGGCGGCCGACACGTCGGGGTATTCCGCGGTTTTAATGGGTTGCCCCTTGTAGGCGATAACACGGTACAGGGCGTTCGTATCGAACAGGCGGGTACGTCCCGTTTGGGCCTTGATTTCGTCCCGTTCCGCGCGGGTCAGGTAACGCCGCCGGCACACGGTCAGGGCGTCGGCCTCGGTCGGATCGTCGAACAAACTGTCGAACAGTTCGGGGGCGATCTCGATAACGCGGAACCTGTGCAATTCGTAGGATCGGGCGAACCCGTCGGCGGCCTTGCAATCCCTCGGTATCAGTTTCCTATTTACGTATTCTTCGCGTATACGTGTCGTTTCCATATCGTCGGGGTGTTAGTCGGTCGTACGTTGGTAATAGGCGAGATCGTCCCCTTTCAGGTTCTCGACGGCCCACGTACAGGCGTCCCGCCAAAGTTCGTCGTAGACACGGGCCAACGGCTCGTTATCCTTGTAGTGTTGCCATATCTTCGCGTTCAGGCATAGCACGAATTCCGTATAGTATTCGACGTTCCCGCGCCATTCCTGACACACACGGCGGTACGTGTCCCGTACCCCCTCGCCCCCGCCGATAACCTCGGCGATCGTAAGATCTTGGTAAAACGTCGTTCGGGTCGTGTACCCCGTGGCCGCCATTTCCTCGGTAAACGCCGATTGCCAACGGGCGGCGGTTCGTAATACGTCCTGATCCATACCGTTAGAGTTTTCGCGGCTTTTCCTGAGGGGCCGGCGTCCAATTCCCGATATACTGTTCCAACGCCTCGGCGATAACGGCCGACAGCTTGCGCCGGTCGTAGTACGCAATATAACGGATATTCTCGGCGGTCGTTTCGTCCACGGAAAACGATAGCACCGTTTTGCGCCCCTTTTCCTCGGCGTCGGTGGCGGGGGTTGCCTGTGCGGGTGCGGCCTGTAATAGTCCGTTGAGGCCCGCCGCTATTTGTTTCTTTGCCATATTAAGTTAATAATTTAATAATCTAATAACGATAATTCCCTATTACTGAAATGGTTATAGCGGGTTATTTGTACCCGTGTTTTACGTGGCGCAACCTGTGGGCGTTGAGGTATTCCGCTGTCAGGGCCTCGTAGTCCCTCGCC
>Ga0310696_10005291_pt1 | contig 15610 bp, 10 predicted proteins | sample AusTroGonzalo_MG_4_FD_203885 | JGI IMG/M metagenome (GOLD analysis project Ga0310696, IMG submission 203885) | Bovine rumen microbial communities from tropical cattle in Woodstock, Queensland, Australia - Gonzalo_02 (v2) (version 2) | ecosystem: Host-associated > Mammals > Digestive system >...
GATCCACTTTGACTACGTGCCGGGCGAGCCCGACGTGCGCACGGGCCCCGCCGCCATCATCGGGCGCCTGTGCGTCATCGGCTCTCACCTCAACGTGCCGGCCCTCTCAGAGCTGTTCGGCGTGACGCTGGCGTAAGGAGCGTCCTATGTCCGACAAAGGAACGCCCGTTTACCTGTTCACCGGGTTTTTAGAGGCGGGCAAGACCAAAATGATCCAGGAGACGCTCGAAGACAAAGAGTTCAACGACGGCTCCAAGATCCTGCTTTTGGTATGTGAAGAAGGCATTGAGGAATACGACCCCACCCGTTTCTGGGGGCAGAACGTGCGTCTTGTCACGGTCGAAAACGAGCGCGATCTGACGCTGGAATTTCTCTCGGGCCTTGCCAAACTTTATAAAATCGACCGCGTCATGATCGAATACAACGGCATGTGGCCGCTCGGCACATTGTATCAAAGCCTGCCGCCGCGCTGGTTCATCTTTCAGCAATTGCTGTTCGTCGACGCGACCACGGCCATGGCCTACAACGCCAACATGCGCAGTCTCATGGTCGACAAACTGCAAAACGCGGAACTCGTCATTTTTAACCGCGCCGAAAAGGAATCGAAAGAGGCCCTGCACAAACTGGTGCGCGGCATCAGCCGGCGGGCGCAGATCGCCTATGAGCCCACGGGCGGCGACCTCGTCTACGACGACATCGAAGATCCCCTGCCTTTCGACGTGAATGCCCCCGTCGTCGTCATCGAAGACGAGGATTACGCCCTCTTTTACCGCGACCTCGGCGACTCCATGCCCGAATACGACGGCCGCACCGTCAAGTTCAAGGGCCTGGTCGCGCGCGACCGCCAGCTCGGCAAAAACGCCCTGGTCGTCGGCCGCCACGTCATGACCTGCTGCGAGGCCGACATCGCCTACAACGGCCTTGTCTGCAACTTCGACCGCGAGATACCCTATAAAACGGGCGAATGGATCATGGTCACCGCCAAGATCAAAGTCGAACCCCACAAACTCTACGGGCAAAAGGGCCCCGTGCTCTACGCCACCGACGCGGCGCTGACCTCGCCCCCGAAAACGCCCGTCGCCACCTTTTATTAAATCGATCATATCAAAAGGCCCCGCGGCATAGCCGCTGGGCCCTTTATTATGCGTTTTTTCACACCGTTGCGATACTTTTTCTTATTTTTTCAGTTCCAGCGTCCGCAGATACGCGGCGCGGACGGCGTTCATTGAAGCCGAACGGAATCCGCTCTCTTCCAGCGCGCGCACACCGGCGATGGTCGTACCGCCGGGGCTGCACACGGCGTCTTTGAGTTCGCCCGGGTGGCGACCGCTTTCCAGCACCATTTTGGCCGAACCCTGCAGCATGAGCGCGGCAAATTTCTGCGCGTCGGCGCGCGCAAGTCCGCATTCCACGCCCGCGTCGGCCAGTGCCTCGACAAAGAGATAGACAAAGGCCGGCCCGCAGCCGGAAACGGCGGAGGCGGCGTCGATCTTTTCCTCGGCGATCTGCGTCAGCGTGCCCGCGCCGGCAAACCCTTTGAGGAACGCCGCCAGATCTTCTTTTGCCACCAGGTCGTTCGGCACGTACAGTATCAGGCCGCTGCCGACCGCGCAGGGCGTGTTCGGCATGATGCGGATGACGGGCCGCTTGCCGAGCCCCGCCTCGACGGCCGCGACCGAAATGCCGGCCGCCATCGAGACGGCCACGGTTTTTTCGGCCAGATGCGGGCGCACGTTTTCCATCACGGCAGGCAGCACCTGCGGCTTGACGCCGAACACCAGAAAGCGGCAATTTGCCGCGATCTCCTCAAGCGTCAGCACGGCGGCGCCGTAGTTCTTCAAAAAGGCCGCCGTTTTCTTTTCGTCGGTGTCGCAAACGGCCACGCTGCCTTTCGGCAAAACGCGGCAAACCGCTTCTGCCAGCGCGCCGCCCATATTGCCGACGCCGATAAAACCGAATTCGTATTTCATGTTCTCACCTCGTCTGTCCGTTTCCGCGGATCAGGTATTTGTATGTGTTCAGTTCTTCAAGCCCCATCGGGCCGCGCGCGTGCATCTTCTGCGTCGAGATGCCGAGCTCGCACCCGAGGCCGAATTCGCCCCCGTCGGTAAAGCGGGTCGACGCGTTGTGGTAGACCGCCGCGCTGTCCACTTCACGAAGAAAGCGATCGGCGTTTTCCCCGTTTTCAGTCACGATCGCGTCGCTGTGGTGCGTGGAATGTGCCGCGATATGAGCGATGGCCGCGCCGACGTCCGACACGATGCCGACGGCCAAAATATAGTCGAGATATTCCGTGTCGAAAATCGGCCCTTCTGCCGGCTTCATGCCGAGAATGGCCGCCGCCCGCTCGTCGGGGCGGAACTCGACGGGCTGTTTGCCGCAGCGGCTCCGCTCGACCGTCAGCCGCTCTTTGAGCGCGGGCAGAAAGACGGGCGCGATCGCCTCGTGCACGAGCAGCACTTCCTCCGCGTTGCACACCGACGGGCGCGAAGTCTTGGCGTTCTCGACGATGGAGAGCGCCATATCGAGGTCGGCCGCCTCGTCCACGTACACGTGGCAGATGCCCGTCCCCGTCTCGATGCACGGCACCAGCGCCTGTTCGACGCAGGCGCGTATGAGGCCCGCGCCGCCCCGCGGGATCAGAAGATCGACGCGGCCCACGGCGCGCATCAGCTCGACCGAACTCTTGCGGTCGGTGTCCTCGACGATCGAGACGAGATCGGCCGGCAGCCCGACTTTTTCAAGGCCCCGCCGCAGCGCGTCGCAGACGGCGCGCGACGTTCCGGCCGCCTCGCGTCCGCAGCGCAGAACGGCCACGTTGCCGCTTTTAAGGGTCAGGGCCGCCACGTCCGACGTCACGTTCGGGCGGCTCTCATAGATCGCGGCGACCACGCCGAACGGCACCGAGACGCGCTCGATGGTAAGACCGTTCGGGCGCGTGACGCTGCGAATGATATGCCCCACGGGATCCGGCAGATCGGCCACGGCCAGAATGCCCTCAGCCATGCCGGCGATACGCGCGGGCGTCAGCGCCAGACGATCGATCATCACGTCGGAAATCTCGCCCCGTGCCGCCTCTATATCCTGTTTATTGACGGCCAGAATAGCCTCCGCCGAAGCCGTGAGTTCCGCTGCCATGGCGCGGAGCGCACGGTTCTTTTGCTCGGTCGAAAGCAGCGCCGCGCATGTTTTGACCGCCGCCGCGGCGGTGAGGATTTCGTCAGTCGTTCTCATGGTTTCACCTCGCCGAAAAGAGCGTGCCGACATCGCGTCCCTCGAGCGCGTCGTAAATGAGCGCGGGGTCGGAGCCGAGCAAAATGTGCATCGGAATACCGTGCGCCGTCACGATCTCGGCCGCCTCGAGTTTGGTCGCCATACCGCCGCGTCCGCGATCGGTACCGGCGCCGCCGACCAGCGAGCGAATGCGGTCGTCGATGCTGTCCACGCGCCGGATGAGGTTCACTGGCGCGCCGCCGCGCGGGTCGCCGTCGTAAAGTCCCTCAATATCCGAGAGAATGATCAGCCGGTCGGCCTCGCAGAGCACCGCGACGAGCGCCGAGAGCGTGTCGTTGTCGCCGAAGACCTTTTTCGCCGTCTCGATCTGCGCGTAGCTGACCGAGTCGTTTTCGTTGACGATCGGGATGATTCTGTTTTCAAGCAGCGCGAAAAAGGTGTTTTTCAGGTTTTGTTTTTTCTCCTCGGTCAGCACGTCCTCGCCGGTCAGCAAGATCTGCGCCGTGAGAATGCCGTATTCCGCAAAGAACTTGTCGTAAAGGTGCATCAGCTCGCATTGGCCGACCGCGGCGCACGCCTGTTTCATACGGATCTCCGTCGGCCGCGCGGGCAGCCGCATTTTGGAGACGCCGACCGAAATGGCGCCGGACGAGACGAGAATGACCTCGTCGCCGCCGTTCTCGATCTCGGAAAGCACTTGCGTCAGTTTATCCATCAGTCGCAGGTCGACCGATCCGTTTTCGTTCGTCAGCGTCGAAGTGCCGACCTTGACGACGATTCTTCTTTTTCGGGCCATACGCGCCCCTTTCTCCGCCGCGTGTCAGCGGTGATACAGTTTCTTGGTTTGATAGACCGGATCGCAGGTCATCTGAATACCCAATTTTTTCAGCACCGCGTCGTCGGTCGGCGACAGAATGACGGTCGAGTGCGCCTCGCACCATCTGAGTTGCCCGAGGCAATCCAGCGCCCGGCGGGCTTTTTCGTCGTGGGCGGCGCACACGGCCAGCGCCACCAGCACCTCGTCGAGATGCAGGCGCGGGTTGTGATTGCCGAGCTGTCCGATCTTGAGTTGAGAGATAGGCTCCAACACCTCGGGCGAGATCAGCTGGATCTCGTCGGGAATGTCGGCCAGCGTTTTCAGCGCGTTGATGAGCATGGCCGAGACCGAGCCGAGCAATTTGGAGGTGCGGCCCGTCACCAGGCGCCCGTCCAGCAGCTGCAGGGCCACGGCGGGGGTGCCGGCCTGTTCGGCCTTGAGGTGCGCCGCCTCGATCACGGGGCGCTGACTGTCGTCGATGCCCGCCGTCTGCATCAGCATTTTGATCTTGTCCGCTTCGGCGGCGGTGTTCTCGCCTTTTCTCGCGTTGCACAGCGCGCGGTAGTAGCGCCGCAGGATCTCGTCCCTTGCGCCCTCGCGCACGGCCTCGTCGTCGAAAATGCAAAAGCCCGCCATGTTCACGCCCATATCGGTCGGGGACTTGTAAGGGCAGGTGCCGTAGATCTTTTCAAACATCGCCCGCACCACGGGAAAGATCTCGACGTCGCGGTTGTAGTTGACGGTCGTCTTGCCGTAGGCCTCGAGGTGGAACGGGTCGATCATGTTGACGTCGTTGAGGTCAGCCGTGGCGGCCTCATAAGCGAGGTTGACGGGGTGCGACAGCGGCAGATTCCAGATGGGGAAGGTCTCGAACTTGGCGTAACCGGAGCGAATGCCGCGCTTGTTGTCGTGATAGAGCTGCGAGAGGCACGTGGCCATCTTGCCGGAGCCGGGCCCGGGCGCCGTCACCACCACGAGCGAGCGGGTTGTCTCGATGTAGTCGTTGATACCGTAGCCCTCGTCGCTGACGATCTTCTGCACGTCGGAGGGGTAACCCGGAATAGGATAATGGCGGAACACCCGCACGCCGAGCCCCTCGAGGCGATGCTGAAACGCGATGGCGGCCGACTGTTCGGCATAGCGGGTCAGCACCACGCTGCCGACGTACAGGCCGAAATCGCGGAACGCGTCAATGAGGCGCAGCACGTCCTGATCGTAGGTGATGCCGAGGTCGCCGCGCACCTTGTTTTTCTCAATGTCGCCCGCGTTGATGGCGATCACGATCTCCGCCTCGTCCTTCAGCTGCGACAGCATGCGGATCTTGCTGTCCGGCTCAAATCCGGGCAACACCCGCGAGGCGTGATGGTCGTCAAACAGTTTGCCGCCGAACTCGAGATAGAGTTTGCCGCCGAACTGCGCGATGCGCTCTCTGATGTGCGTCGATTGCGTGCTGATGTACTTGTCGTTATCGAAACCGATCCTGAACATAGTTCCTCCCCGGCGCCAAGCGCCCGCCGATTTTAACAAATTACAGTATAACACACTTCCCGCCGCCTATCAAGATGTTTTTCGCTTCGATTTACCAAAATTCGCAGAATTTACAAATGCCGATTTTCAGAGCCTCGCACCCCCAGCCTCCTAGCCTTCCCCCTCGACCCGAGGGGGAAGGTGTCACGCGAACGCGTGACGGATGAGGGTACCCCTTTCGGTTTTGCCGCCCTAACCGCCAAACTCAACCTGATACAGGTTAAACACTCATGTTGTGAACTTTTATATGATAGAATGTTTCAGAATAAGAGCATTTTTCTTATTATTTATTACCAAAGGAGTATACGCCTATGAAGAAGCAATTGCGCATCATTCTCTTTGCGGCCTTGCTCGTTCTGTTGCTCGGCGTGACCGTGCTGGCGGTCTCGGCGACGGACTTTTCGCTGTACGACGGCAACGGCGACAAGGTTTTGGACAACGACAGTTTCACCTATCTGGCCGGCCAGATACCCAACGACAGCACCGGTTACGTCATCAAAATGAACAATGACGTCACCAAAACGGGCAACCCCGACAGTGCGGGCACGGGCCAGGAGTACACGCTGGCCAAAAACGCGACCTACACGTTCGACGGCCAGGGGTACACCTTTACCCACATTCACAAAAAGAGCAGCTGGCTCATTAAAGTCACGACCGGCAACGTCACGTTCACCAACGTCACCTTCCGGCGCATGAACAGTATTGACGGCGACGGTGAGATCGCCGCCGGCGGTTATCACTTTTATCTGCCGTCCGGCACCTCGGCCAACGTCACGTTTGACAACGTGCACGTGTACGGCGGCGACACCGCGTTCAGCGAGATCGCCTCGACCGGCACGATCACCATCAGAGGCAACGACACCTTGTTCGAGGAGTTTGACAGCAACATTCTGAAAATGACCAACGGCTCACGCACCGGCGGCCTTTTGAAGATCGAGGGCGGCACGTTCCACGCCGGTATGACGCGTAAAAGCGGTCTTGACAAATCTACGCTGTTTTACGGCGGCGGCGCCAAGATCTGGGTCACGGGCGGCAACTTTTACACTTCCACCGCCAACATCTTCTATGGGGGCGACGGCGACTGGATCTCGCCCCTTGTCATTGACGGCGGCAACTTCTATGTGACCGGCAACGGCGGCAACGCCATCAATTATGCCGACGGTAACGTCGATAAGGGATTTGCGCAGCACTACACGTCCATCGATACCGATCCCAACGTGGTGGTCAAGATCACGGGCGGCAACTTCTATACCAGCAACGACAACGCCCGCGCGCTTTACACCCACATCACGGCCAACGTCGCGTATTACCAGGGCACCGGTGTCGGCGCGGGTGCTTCCGGCCGTCCCGTCTTCATTATTTCGGGCGGTACGTTCTCCGCCACCGGCGGTAAGGTCATTTATGATTACAGCGTGAGCAACAACTATCCCGCTCACATCAAGATCTCCGACGGTACGTTCAGCGGCGGCGCCAGCGGAACGTCGCGCCTGCTGATGACCGAAAACTGCAACGGCACCATCACGGTGACGGACGGCACCTTCTACGGCGGCACCAGCACGAGCAACAGCCTGCTGTATTCCGATTATTCTTCGGCTTACACCACCCATCAGCCCACGTTCAATATCATCGGCGGCACCTTCAACGGTCAGAACGCCTACTGGATCACCGCACAGAGCAATGCCATTTTCAATCTGGGCGATCCCGAAAATCCCACCTCGGGCTATCCGCAGTTCACCGGCGCCTCTTCCAAGGAAGAACTCATCGCCCTTTGGATGAAGAGCTCCGGTTACCAAAAAGACAAAACGGGCAAACTCAACATCTACGGCGGCTCCTATTCCTACACCACCAGCGACACGCATCCCATGATCTGGGGCGCGGGCGCCACCATCACCATTTCGGGCGGCACTTTCTCGACCGCCTCTGCCTGCATCATCACGCTGCCTGACCGCGATACCCTTTCCGGTCTTATCATCTCGGGCGGTGACTTTACCGTGACCAAGAGCAGCGCGCGCATCATCAGTTACGAGTATCATAAGGATAGCGACACCTATGGTGTGTGGAGCGACAAAGACCGCATCGGTCAGATCCGTGACGCAGACTGGAACGCCTACGATGACAACACCATCGCCATCATCTCGGGCGGTAACTTCCGCGTCAACGCAGGGGGCGGCGATGCCATCTTCTGCAACTTCAACGTGCTCGGCTATGCCTCCGTGGAGTTGGCAAGTTATCCCGACGGCCAATTGAATACCGCTCTCGATCATGTCACGATCCGCATCACGGGCGGTGTCTTTACCACCTCGACCAACACCATCGACTCGTTCATCCGCGACGGCATTTCGGGCAGCAAAGCCCGCTTCTCCGCCGAAGAAGGCGTGACCAATCCCACCCTGCACGGAACTTACAACATCTCGGGCGGTTCCTTTACCGGCGGCCGTACCTGGATCGTACACCGTGATAACGGCATCTTCAACATCAGCGGCGGTTCCTTCAACAGCGGTCTTTCTGCCGATGGCGATACCCGCTACATCTGGATCAACAACCCGTCTGTCAACGGCGGTCAGATGAACATCTCCGGCGGCACCTTTACCACTACCACCAGCAAACGTATGTTCAACGCCTCGGGTGCCGACATCAACATCAGCGGCGGCACGTTTACCGCTTACTACAATTTGATCTCCTCGGTCGACGGCGATATGTGCTCCGACATCACCATCTCAGGCGGCACCTTCCGCGCCACCGGCACGGATACCATCGTTTACCTCGCCGCCTCGGATGCTGCCAGCGACTGGCACGAGGGCAGCGTGACCATCTCGGGCGGTACGTTCCTCGTGGATAACGCGAACACCTACGTTCTCAAGTACAACACCGCGCAGACCCACACCAACTACTGCACCATCACGGGCGGCACCTTTGACGGCAAGATCGAATCCACCGTCTCCGCCGCCGGTCACACTCTGACCATCACGGGCGGCAGCTTCAAAGAGGGCAGCGGGTTCCTTGACTTCGTGCCCGGCAGCGGCTACGTTGGCGTCAACAACACCGTCAGCGGCTATCAGCACGTCGTCAGCTCCGCGCTGCGCGGCTTTGTCGGCTCGCAGATGCGCATCGGCACCGACCTCGGCGTTTACTTCTACGTCCTCGTCGACGAGACCCAGGATAGCGGCACGCCGTCCCTGGTGCTCTCCTATGCCGACGAACCCGTCGCGACCCTGACCGAATACACCACGCCTGCCTACTATCCGAACGGCAACCCCGTTGAAGACGGCAGCGGCCACGTGCTCTACTGCTTCTTCTTCGAGGGCCTCGGCCCGCAGCGCATGGGCGACGAGCTCTTCCTCGAGTTCAAGCTGGATGGCGTCACCACCTTCCGCAACACCTTCTCCGTGCTTGAGTATTGCCGCCGTGTGCGCACCGCCTACCCGACCGCCAAGGTCCTGTCCGTCACGGGCGCTCTGCTCAATTACGGCGCCGCGGCACAGCTCTACACCGACACCAACACCGGCTCGCTGGTCAACGCCAACGCCGCCGACGTGGCCGGCGCCGGCACGTTCTCGTCCGTTGCCCAAACGAAGGCTCATTACAGTTCCGCCTCCGGCTCGGCGCACTTCGTCGAGAGCGAAGAGAACGGCGTGGCCGCTCGTGGCGTCCGCTTTAACAGCGGCATTCAACTCTACGTCCGCGTCATCGACACTACCGGCACCGCGACCTGCACCTACTCCGTGGCCGGCGGCGCGGCCGTCGCCTGCGAAAAGGTCAATCTCGGCGGCAACCGTTACGCCTTCTACACCGGCGCGATCTCGCTTGACGACTTCGACGATAACGTCAGCTTCACGCTCTCGACCGGGCAGACCTGCACGTACAGCATCAAAGCGTTTGTTTACTACTATCAGGATCACGCGACCGACGATGCCGGCAAGGCTCTGGCCCGCGCCATGTGGGCGTACAGAACGGCCGTCGTTGACGCCGCCGTGAACGGCTTTGCTACTTTCGCGTCTCCCAGCATCGAACCGTAAAACAAACCCAAAACTCAAAGCGGGGGGCTGTTGCCCCCCGCTTTTTTCATTTCACAAAAAAGCCGCCCCATCGCGCCCCGGCCTTTCCTCTCGACCCGAGGAAAGGTGTCGCCGAAGGCGACAGAAGGAGTTTTCGCTATCCTCCCCCTCATTGATAATATCTTTCGTCAAATAAGACGCACCGAACGAGTGGCGGCAACAGTGTACGCCCGTACTCCGAGCCGTCCGAGTCAAGGAGCAACGCCGTTTGACGAAAGATATTGCGATGAACAGAAAAAGCCGCCGACGGCGGCTTTATATATTAAAGGTAAAAAGCGTCACAATCTTCCGACCGCCGCCCGATACTCCTCCCGCGTCGCGATCACGTTCAAAGCCGCCAAAAAAGCGTTCGGCGTCATGTCCGCAGGCAACCCGAACAGCGCGGCCAGCGCATCCCGCCGCGCGGCGCATCCCGCCGCGCCCGAGAGGCCGTCGGCATAGAGATCGGCCTTTGTCAGGCCCGCGCCCGCGCGCGGCGCCGCATCGGAGGCAAACGGCGCGAGCAGATCGTATAACACGCCCCGTTCCTGGCCTTCTACGCCGAGCACGCCCGCCGCAGAGGGTTCTTTTTTGCGTTTCTCCTTGCCCTTGATGCGCGGCGCATACAGGGGGATGATACGCTCTCTCGGCACCGCCGACCCGATATGCGCGCGGATCAGCGTTCCCGCGCCGTCGGGGTCCGTCAGCACGATCAGCGGCGTTTTGGCCGCGAGACAGCGCAGCAACGCCATCTTCTCCTGCTTTTTGAAAATACCGAACCCGTCCGTCGTCAGAATCTGCCCCTCCATGACGGAAAGAAGCCGCAGCCGGTCATATTTTCCCTCCACGATCACGGGATACGCGATATGCAGTTTTTCCATCACAGTCACCCACTTTTTTACGTTCTTTGCTTAAAATACAGCGCCAGCACTGCCGCGCCGAGCAATATGCGATACACCCCGAACGGGGCAAAGGAATGCCGCCGCACAAAGCCCGTCAGCGCGCGCAGCACAAGCAGGGACACGACGAACGCGGTCACGGAACCGACCGCCAGCAAAAGCCCCTGTTCCGTCGAAAGACGCCCGCCGCCCGCGAAATAACGAGCCGTGCGCAGCGCTCCGGCGCCCGCCATCACGGGCACGCCGAGAAAAAAGGAAAACGTCGCCGCGGTCGGCCTGTCAAGCCCCGAGAGCAGTCCGCCGAGTATCGTCGCGCCGGAACGGGACGTGCCCGGCGCCAGCGAAAGCACTTCAAACGCGCCCACGCTCGCGGCCTGCCGCACGGAAATATCGGCCGTATCCCGCACCGTCCTCACGCGTTTTGCCGTCGGCAGCAAAAAAAGCACCCCGTAAAAGATCAGCATGGCCGCCACCACCGGCACAGAGAACAGATGCCGCTCGATCAGATCATCCAGAAAAAACCCGATCACCGCCGCCGGCAGCGTTGCCAACAGGATCCTGCCCCACAGACGCAGCACGCCGCGCTGCACGGCGATCCCGCCGAATCTCGTCCCGTTCCGGCCTGTTTTTTCTCCCGTTCGGCGGCCAAACGGCCACAGCGCGTCAGAAAACAGCACCGGCACCGCGCACATGGCGCCGCATTGAACGATCACCTCGAACAGCGCGAAAAAAGCGCCGTCCACCGGCGGCAATACCTGCCGCAGCAGTATCAGGTGTCCCGTCGAAGAAACGGGCAGCCATTCCGTCAGTCCTTCGAGAATGCCGTAAATCAATCCCGCCCATACCGCATACACGCGCATCACCCCCGCCCATCCTATGCGGCAGGGTCTGTTTTTATGCGTCAGGGCGGGGCAAGGTGTCGATTATTGCTTCTTTTTTCCGCCGTGCTCCCGCACGTGCGCGGCCCAGGCCGCGGCGGCCTGCTCGTTCTTGTTGTCGCCCGGCTTGTAGTAAATTTTGCCCCTGAGATCGTCGGGCAGATATTGCTGCGGCACATAGTCGCAGGTATAATCGTGCGGATAGAGATACCCTTTGAACAGGGGCGAACGCAGATGCACGGGCACGTTCGCGCCCTTGCCCGCGGCCACGTCCTCCGCCGCGGCGGCCACCGCCATATAGGCCGTGTTCGATTTCGGCGCCGTCGCTAAAAGCAGCGCCGCGTGCGCCAGCGGGATCTGCGCCTCGGGCAATCCGAGTTCCACCGCCGACTCACAGCAGGCCCGCACCACGGCGGCCGCCTGCGGATAGGCCAGCCCCACGTCCTCGCTCGCGATCACCTGCAGTCGGCGGCACAGCGATAAAAGCTCGCCCGCCGCCACCAACTTCGCCACGTAAAAGGCCGTGGCGTCCGGATCGGAGCCCCGAATCGACTTTTGCAGGCAGGAGAGCAGATCATAGTGCACGTCGTCGTTGAAATTGCCCGACTTAACGAAAAATCCGTCCACCTCGTCCGCCGTGATACGCGTGTCCTCCTCGCCCTTCTGCCCAGCGGCAAAATAGGCGTTTTCCAGCAGCGTTATGCCGCGTCTTACGTCGCCGCGCACCAGTCCCGCCACATAGGCGAGCACCTCGTCGTCCGCCGTCACGGCCGTTTGACGCTCGCCGTTGAGATAATCGAGCGCGCGCCGCAATGCGGGCGTCATATCCGCGGCTGAAACGGGCTTGAACTCAAACAGCGAGGCGCGAGAAAGAATAGCGTTATAAATATAGAAATGCGGGTTTTCGGTCGTCGATGCGATCAAGGTCACCCGCCCGTCCTCCATGTATTCGAGCAGGCTTTGCTGCTGCTTGCGGTTGAAGTATTGGATCTCGTCGAGATACAGCAGCACACCGCCCGAGCCGAACAGATTGTTCGTCTCTGAAAGAACGTCCTTGACTTGCGAGAGCGAGGCCGTTGTGCAGTTGAGCCGATAGAACGTCATGCCCGACATTTTGGCGATCACGGCGGCCGCTGTCGTCTTGCCCGTACCGGGAGGGCCGAAAAAGATCATGTTGGTCACGCGGCCGCTCTCGACCATGCGCCGCACCACGCCGCGGGGCCCGAACAGGTGCGCCTGCCCCACGATGGCGTCGAACGTCGTCGGCCGCAGAATATCGGCCAATTGCTCGTTTCTCATATCATTCTCCCCCTTATTCGGCATTTCCGGCGCGCAGAATGTCACCCTCCGACGCCTCTTTCGGCAGCCGCATATAATAGGTCATCAGCGGGTGCGGCGTGCTGTCTAACGTCGCGCCCGTCTCGTCATACAGTTCGTCCGCCGTGAACGGTATGCCCGTACGCCCCGGCGTCAGCAGTTCCGCCGCCATGCCCCGCGTCATCTTGTTGCGCTGCGTCATGCGGCACAGCACGCCCGCTTCTGTCTCGGTCTGAATGCCCGGCAAAACCGTCCCTGACTCCGCCACCGTCGCCAGGTACGCTTTTTCGCGGATGTAGCCCGGCTCCTCGCACAGCTGCGGGTCGTCGGCGGGCTTGCCGAACCAGAAGCCCGTGCAGTACGCGCGGTGCGAAACGCTTTCCGTCTCGCGGTACCACGTCTCGTCGAATACAAAATGTTCGGGGTCTTTTTCATAGGCGTCCATCGCCATACGGTAGGCGTTCGTTACCGCCGCCACGTAGTAGGCGCTCTTCATGCGCCCCTCGATCTTAAAGGCCCCGACGCCCGCCACGATCAGCGCCGGCAGATGGCGTATGGCACACATATCTTTAGAGGACATAATGAACGTGCCCTGCTCGTTTTCATATACCGTCATGGGCTCATTCGGCCTTTTCTCTTCGATCAGCGTATAGTTCCAGCGGCAGGGCTGCGTGCAGGCGCCCCGGTTGGCGTCACGCCCCGTCAGGGCGCTCGAGAGCATGCACCGCCCGCTGTAAGAGACGCACATCGACCCGTGCACGAACGCCTCCAGCGTCACGTCCGGCACGGCCTCGTGAATGGCCCGCACTTCTTCGAGCGTCAGTTCCCGCGCCAATACCAGCCGCTTTGCGCCGAGCGCGGCGTAGGCGCGCGCTGCCGCGGGGCTGACGATGCTGGCCTGCGTCGAGATGTGTATCTCGGCCGCCGGCCATATTTCTTTGACCGTCGCCAGCACGCCGAGGTCGGTCACGATCAACCCGTCGGGCCCGATCCCCTTCAGCTGCCCGATGTACGCCCGCAGCGCGGGATACTCGTCCGCGTGCGGCAGCGTGTTGACCGTCACATAGATTTTCTTGCCCCGTTCATGGGTATATGCCACGGCAAGCGCCAATTGGTCCGCGTCAAAGTTGTCCGCCGCCGAGCGCATGCCGAACTGTTTGCCGGCCAGATAGACCGCGTCCGCACCGTATCGCAGGGCGGCTTTCAGTTTTTCAAAGTTGCCCGCAGGCGACAGCAGTTCCGTCACGGTCTTTCCCCTTACTTCGTGGTTTCCATTTTATTATAGTCTATCCGCTCCCCGCTGTCAAGAAATCCCGTTTTTATTCTTGCATTACGCGCGCACTTGTGCTATAATAAGGGTTAATGAAAGCGAGTGCCCGCGCGGGCATGCGAAAGGAAGCGATCCGATGAGCGCGTCTGTTTCTCTCTCTGCCGATCAACAGCGGCGGCGTTTTGGCTTGTTCGATATGATAACGGCCGTTCTGATCTTTGCCGTCACCACGCTGTTCGCCTATCGCTTTGCCGTCATCGACTTTGACGCGCACCACACGGGCCTGATGTATAAAACGGCGCTCGACCTCGCCGAGGGCAAGGTCATCTACCGCGACACGTTCAGCCAATACGGGGCGCTCACGTCCTTCCTGCAGGCCGCCGCCATCCGCGTGCTCGGCGCGCGCGTGACGTCCGTGCTTTTTTCCACCGCGTTTTTCTACGGCCTTGACTACCTGCTGTTCTTCAAACTGTCCCGCCGTTTTTTGGATCGCACGACCGCCGTTCTGCTCACTGCGGCCACGTTGTTTATGGTGCCTTATCTGCTGCGCGAATGGGCCTTTCACCCTTGGTCGTCGGTCTACGCGCTGTTTTTCCTGCTGCTCACCATCCTGCTCGTCTGGCGCGCCGAAGAGCGTCGCCCCTGCTTGTTCTACGCGCTGGCCGGCCTCTCGTCGGCTCTGGCTTTCTGGTGCCGCCAGCCCGTGGGGTTCGTGTGCCTGCTCGCCACGGTCCTATGTCCGCTCGTGCTGTGGTTTCTCACAAAGCGCGCCGACCCGCATCAAAAGAAAAAGCGTCTGCTCTCGATCGTCGCCGCCTGCGGCGGCGCGGGGGTGGGCGTTTTCGCCTTTTTGATCCCCATCATCGCCCTCGGCGCTTTCCCCGAATTTTACAAGCAAAACTTCGTTTTCAATCTCTCGCTCGCCGGCTCGCTCTCGCAAAGCGGCGGCGTGGTCGGCATGCTGCTTTACCGCCTGCTGCTCGCGCCGTGGGAGGGCCAACCCCTGTGGCTTTGCTACGTCTGGGCGTTTTTGCCGTTTTTCTCCGTCACTCTGTTTATTCTGTCGGCGCTGCAGCTGCGTAAAGCGGTCGCGGCAGGAGACGCGCAAAAACAGCGCCTCGCCACCCTGCGCCTGATCTTCGCCCTGTTCGCCGTCGCCTCCTGGCATCAGTATTACCCCGTCTCCTGCCAGCGCCATTGGTATTGGTCCGCTTTCCCCTCGATCCTGTCGGCGCTGCTGCTCATCATCGACCTCTCGCGCCTCGTCGCAGCCAAAAAACAGTGGAAAGAGACCCTTCGCCGCGTGTTCGTCGTGGTACTCATGGCCGCCCTGCTCGGCCCGGGCATCGTCGGGCGCGTCGTGTCGGGAGTGCATAAAATATCGTTGGCCGCCGAGCGCGAGCCTTTTGAGAACGCCAACTACCACCATCTCGACGGGCTCTACCTGTCGGCAGACGAGGTACAGCATTACAACGAGGTGTTCGACGACGCGGCGCTGCTTCATCAGCTTTTCCCCGACGTCAACATCATCAACGTCACGGGCAACGGCGTTTACGCCCTGCTCGGCGAGAACTTCTCCTGCTACTTTACGGATATCTCGGGATCTCTGCCTGACGAATATCCGATCATCGTGC
>Ga0310696_10005292_pt1 | contig 15609 bp, 13 predicted proteins | sample AusTroGonzalo_MG_4_FD_203885 | JGI IMG/M metagenome (GOLD analysis project Ga0310696, IMG submission 203885) | Bovine rumen microbial communities from tropical cattle in Woodstock, Queensland, Australia - Gonzalo_02 (v2) (version 2) | ecosystem: Host-associated > Mammals > Digestive system >...
GTTTTCGAGACGGAATGCCATCCCTTCGCCGAGCAGCATGATTGTGTCCATTATCCGGTCAATATCTTCAGGATGCCTGAATTTATCCGCATCGGTTTTATCCAATACCATTTGCATGGCTTTTATCTTGCCGTTGCCAACCATGCTCCCGATAGTATCCTTTACATCGGCTGCCTGTTCGAGGTATGCACCTTGTGCAGACATATCCTGTGCTGGCAATTCCTCGAAAAGGAACGGCTCGAAGTAACGCGAAAAAAGGGCATCCTGACGGATATATTCTGCCAGACGTTTTCTTTCTTCTGCAAACTCCGACTGCACGCTACTGATAAAGATATGCTTCTTTGTCATTTTATATTCTCTACTTTATGTCTTTTATTGGCTACAAAGTTACATGTTTTCTTTGGAATAACCTATGGTTAAAGCAAATAATTGCCTTTATTTGGCTTACTTTTATGTTTTTTGTGCAAAAGTCACATTCATGAGCAGATTTTCATGCTAAAAATGAAATGTTGGTTCTAATTGCTATCCTCGTTAGAACCAATTTTGAAATATGGAGTTGAAAAGGGCTGGTTTCAGAGTCATTTTTCGGTTGATGGCATAGCATGGAGTAACTTTGCAGAGCGTTTCGGGTGAAAGAGCGATGATGCCACCTTATGCATAATACGAGTATGATTTTTTCTGCAATTTCATACTCAAAGTTTAATAAGGTTGAAAAAGAGCCCATCTGTAAAAGGATTCATCGTTTAGCCCCGGAATAGCTCATAACTTTGCATCGGCATTCAGGGACAACATTCGTCACCAGCCAGTAAGAAAAAAGCGCACATAGAAGAGTGCACGTAAGAAAAATTTAATAATAACATAAATAGAGAGATTATGAATGAAGGTAATCCAATTTTAGGCAACCAGCTGGTTGTAATGAGCAGAGCTGATTTGGAGGCTCTGGTTGAGAAGGCGGCAAACACAAAAGTCGCGAGTGAAGTTGAGGAAAACATCTGTAATGATGTTCATTCTGCTGTGAACGATAATGAGCGTTTCCTTTCCCGTAAAGAAGTGGCGGAATTGTTGCATGTGGACTTATCCACGCTTTGGCGGTGGAACAGGGATAAACTGCTCTGTTGTAAAAAAGTAGGACCACGTCGAGTGTTGTATTCATACAACGACGTGATGAAGAAGCTCAATGGTGAGGAAAGTGAGGAAACTAAATAGGGAAGGAGAATGTTATGCCCCAACGAGAATATAATGAAAAGGAGAATACATTTTTGCTATTCACAGAACAGAGAACAGCTATCAGTTACTTGACAGATGAGGAGGCTGGGAAGATGTTCAAGGCTATCTATGCCTATGCTGACGAAGGAATCATTCCAGAATTTACAGGCTCTATGATGTCCGTTTTCTCCATGTATCGCTCACAGATAGACCGCTGTAAAGAAGCGTATAGGAAAAAATGTGAGAAGAATCGCGAAAACTCCAACAAGAGAAAGGCCATTCAAGATAAAATGGCTAAACAAAGTAAAGGGGGATTGCAAAAGCCATCGTTATCGACCGATAACGACCGATGTCCATTGACATCTATAGACATCCTTCCTAATCCTGATTCAAATCCAAAACCTAATCCTGTTCCAGATATTGATGATGGTATTAACACTTCCATCATCAATGAAGGAGAGGTGATAGTAGAAGAGGAATACCCCTTCGAAAAGATATGGGAGATGTATGACAAGAAGGTTGGCAATGTGGCAGCTCTACGTGAAACGTGGAAGACGTTGTCTGTCAATGAAAAAAGAGATATCTTCGAGTATGTGCCAATCTATGTGCGTGTACGACCAGATAGGAAATATAGAAAGAACTTTGAGAATTTCCTTGCATGTCGCACCTGGGAAACGGAACCAATAACCCTAAATGAGTTGAATAATGGAAGCAACTATCGGAACAGTCCTCAAACAAATGAAACAAGAAGGGCAATTGCCGAGCAAAACACAATGTTACTTGCCTCAAAATTCTTTGGAGAGCAGGAAGAACCTGACTCCAGCTTTGATGGCGTGGAAGAATAAGTATCCTGCAATAAAGGATTTCTTGGTTGGTTTCAGTCCTAACCGGCAACTACAAGTGTGTAATAATCCTGAAGAATGTTTCTTTGGCAATTCACCAACACTGGCATCGATAAACATAATCTACGAGAAAGGAACAGCAGAGATATGGCTTTCTGCTGAAATTCAGGAGGCGTGTTTGTTCATGGGAGTGAGGGAGATGCCAGACATCAATCAAATTGAGAAGTTGGTCAAGATCATCGTAGTCCAATACGGCTATCTGAAAGTCGACGAGCTTCAGCTATTCTTCTTCTATTTCTGTGCTGCCAAGTATCGCCACTTCTACAATTACTTTGACCCGTCCATCATCATTCTTAGTCTTCGTGATTTCTTGAACGACCGGAGTCGTGCTTACGAAGAACATGAACGAAGGGAAAGAGAACGTGAATATGAGGAGTGGAAGAAGAACGCTATCACATACGAAGAATACCAAAAGTTGAAGAGAGAGAATCAACTGTGAGAAAACATTGGCATCGGGCTTGCCAGTGCCACCTCTTACCATGAAGGGGTAGCCTAATACCCCAAGCGAACGTGTTCGTTGGGAGTCATGCCACTTCAATAGCAAGCTCAGGAACCATTATCGATTCATCAAAGCCCCTCCAAAATAAACGTTATAGACTGACATCTGCAATGTACAACAAACACCTGCTGTGTCGTAATTCGATGGATAGAGGCGAGATGCCAATTCGCCGTTTTCGTTCCACAAAAACGCTAAGCCTAATTAGCGTTAACTTCCATTAACGTGTAAAACGTCCACCTCCATCGAGCTTGCTCGTTGCCTCATGAAGTGAGGCTTCTTGCAAGTCAAAGGAAGTGAGTTTTACAAAAACTCTAAGCCTAATAAGAGTTAACCTCCGTTAACACATTTTCGGCTTCTCGAAGTCGGGCTTTGATGGAGCAAGCTCAGCCTAGGAATGGGTGTAAAATCGGGGTATAACGTACCCCACCTCAAAAATGTGATTTCAAATCAAAATAACATTAGCGAAATTGAAAATCTTGGGAATTTTATATTGAAAATTCTGGGATTTTACAACTTCTATTAAAGTGAGATGGTGTGTTTGTCGCACCCCTCAATTTGCTGAAGCCATAGTAGAAGGGTGGCAGCAGCAGCCACAAAGCCGTTCAAGCGTTAAATGAAACACAGGGCTTGCCCGTGCCACTTCTTTTTGTGAAGGGGCAGCCTAATACCCCAATCGAATATATTCATTGGGAGGCATGCCACTTCACGAGCAAGCTTCAGCCCTCACTTTTCCATCAGTTCCATGAGCAATGCAGCCATTTCTACTTTGCTCATCTTCTTGATGTCACTTTTTGTGATAGTGCGCTCTGGGGTCAGGTTCAGCAGTTTGGAATTGTATTCCATTTGCTTCTCCAAGGGGAAAGTCGCTATGTAACGGTCAGTAACGGACATCGCTTCCGAGTGGCCCATGCTCTCTTTAATATAAGAACGGCTGATGCCAGCATGGTCAAGGTTGGTGGCAAAACTATGGCGGGCCCACGTACCAGAAGGGCGCACCTCCCAATGAAGTACCTCTTGACAGATTTTGATGACGCGGTCTTGTATGTTGGAGTTCTCGTCCGACACTCTCTTGCGAATGTCGCGTTCATGTGTTGCTCCTTTCAGCACCTGGGGAAAGACGTAACCATCGCGAGTTGGCGGTGCAGCTATTTCGTCGAGTATTTTCTGAAGCGGCTCGATGATGGGGATGATGACCTCTGAGCCATTGGTGCTGCGTCCACGTGTTTTCTTGCGATGGAACTGAAACGCCTTACGCTCCGTATCGAAATAATACTGCGAGTAAGTAAGCTGTCCCACATCGACGAGATTGAAGCCGTTGCCGAGATACTGCACAAGGAAAAGACCGAGTGATTCGTGAGCACGTTCGGTATAGCTCTTTGACCAAGTGGAAGGATAACTTTTGCTGATGAAAACGTTGTATAGTTGCGTCATCCTATCCACGTCAAGATAATGCTCTTTGCGTGAAGCCGGTGCAGGGATGGCAACCAATCCCTTCTTCGTGTTGGAGAATGGATATTCAGTCTGGAGCATATAGCCACGATTGCGACACTCGTTCCAAACTGCACGACAATGACGCAGATTAATGCCGCGTGTTGTGCTGCTAATAGCCTTCAGCGGTTCGCCATTGCGACCGACACCGCCATTAATCATACCATACTCCCACTTCTTGATGTGTTCAACAGTTACCTCAAATCCTTTGATATCTTCCTTCCATAAGAACTTCTTGAAAGACTTCAAGGCTGATTCGTATGGTTCTGCGGTAGTGTATCTGGCTCCATTGTTTTCTGTTCGCAGGTTGTGAATAATTTCTTCCCAGATACCTATAAAGGACTCCTGTGTATGCGAAGCCACCTTGCCTTCAACCACCATGCGCACAGCATCCAATGTCAGTTCATGACCAGGATTGAGGTTGACAAGCATCTCTTTGTATTTGTCAACGCATTCCAACAATCGTTTCTTCTCCTCATACTTTGGCGACTTACTTTTCTGTACGTTGCATATTTCAGAGAATTCCTGTTTGCTGAAACTACCACCTATGGGATAGTAGTAGGAACGGCGGTCGATAGTGAAGCGGGCCTTTACTGGATATTCCGATACATCTTTGCGGTTGCTGCGAATGTCGAGGACGATAGCCATTGTGCACTGACGTTCTTTGAAGCCAGCCAATGAGGTTGTGAGTTTCTTTGCCATAGTTCTTTCTTTTTTGTTTTCGCAAAAACATTGAGCCATACAGACCCATAGTCTGCTGCCCCAAAATCGCTCAAATCTTGTTCTATTTCATTCAATTTTCTGCAACCTCCAGACTCAGATCTGATGTCTTTTCGCATGATTTTCGCGAAAACAATGCGAAAACAATCGGCGTGAGTTATGGGGTTTCTTAACATCTCGTTTGATGGTGCAAATTTAGTAAATTATTGATAATCAACCAAATTTCAAGCAAAGAAAATTTTACAAAATTTCATTCTCTCAGACTCATAATCTGGAGGTCCCAGGTTCAAGCCCTGGCTGGTCCACACTGAAAATCAAGGAGTTACATCAAAAATGTAGCTCCTTTTTCTTTGTTTTGCGAACAATTTGCGAACAAAATTGCATTTCGCGAACACCAATATAATCTTTCTGCAATAATTGATTCTCTCATTTTGTTCGCAAATCTCATTATTTTTGTTCGCAAATCTCATTATTTTTGTTCGCAAACCATTTTCGGCATATTATTCAGTAATATCAGTAATACGAGTAAGCTTTCTGATGAAACGCTCAATTATCCTTTTACAGCAACCCAGCGTCTACCCTTGTCAGGCCCATCGTGACGGATAAAGCCTTTGGTATGCAAAACGCTTAGCCGCGGCAGATAGTCCTTGCATCAACTTTGAAATGCCATGCAAGTGAAGCTGATGTTTCTAGGACATTTTCTAGGACACTATCTAGGACATTCATTTGTTCTGTCTCTATCAGCCGATTAAAATAATCTTCTGCCTTTCATTGAGTTGGGCTGCATTTCAACCTCCGACATAATCTCCGACATCACCTCCGACATCACCTCCGACATTTGCCATCTGCTCAAACTTCGTCCGCTCTATAGTCACCTGTATTGCTGCTTTCTTCAAATATACGTTGTAGTTCTTCCTTCGGAGTCAGCACCTTTGCCAAATCGCCAATTGCGATTGGCGATTTAGGTTCTATGACATTCCATGCCCCATAGAACAAGCGCATGTTTTTGGGGCTAGACTCGCCGAAGCCCCTTACCCAGAGAACTCCTGCCTTAACCGTTAGCTAATACTCTTCAAAGCGCCAGATTTCCCATTTTGGGTTACGGGTGTTCTCGGATATATACCTTCCCACACCATAATACAAGGCTAACTATTCTTGATTGACCCTTTAGACGGCCCGTGATTAACTCTGCAAAATAGCCTTTTGGGTGATGTTATCAACCGCCACCAATTGTTCTTTATTTTTCATTATTAATATATCCCTCTTGGTCATATCCACGGTGGTGTTTGTTGATCATATCTATGAGAGACTGCAAATAGGGAATATCACACTGAAGTGTATGATACTTGTCATATTGTTCGTTGTACCGAGTTAATGATCCTTTGGATAACCGTTGTTCAATATCTGATGGGATAAGATATATGGAGCGATCATCAAGATGTTTATGGAATTCCGTTAAGAAGATGTGGATTCCTGCCAAATCAAAATCACCAAAGTGAACGTATTTGTTTGGAATAGTTAGAAGCCAATTACGCAAATCAGTTGATTGGGGATAGCGGGATGCAAAAAGAAGTTGTTTATCTCCTAACAAAGATTCAAACATCTTCCTTTGCTGACGAATCATACGGAAGTTCTCCATATTCTCAATTCCCACCACGACAATATCCTCTGGAATGACAAAATGTTTCCAATTGTCGATAAACACAAAACTTCCTTCAGGAGGATTAACCACAAACGGTTCGCCATTTAGCGAACACTCAATAGACTTATAACTATTGATAGGGAATCCTGGACAAGAGCGAATCGTCAAAAGTTTAGAATTCCCTGTTTCTGCAGCTATTGAAGAACGAGAATCCGAAACGGTAACATCAAGCATTCGATAATTCTCATCTTTGTCAATGAGGTATCTTTTAAGTGCCTCAATATCACGGGCACGATATGACTTCCGAGAGCCACGAGTCGTCACCAACAGCAACCCTTCTGCCATCAGTTCATCAAGCAACTTGCTGCTTAACTTTGAACTTGCAATCTGCTCGCCAGAAATCAATGCCTGTATGGATGCACTTATTGCCATAATTATTTTGTCCGTTTCAAAAGTTTGTCCACTCTTGTCTTCACGCCATGTTTACTGAGTAAATAGGTGTATTTGTAATCGTATGGATTATAAGATGTGGGTGAACTGTTGATGAGATAGATATTTCGAGAATTGGCAAACTGTAGGATACCCTTGATATTGTTGGGATGCAGTCGTCCTATCTCGTCCATCATGCAATGTACGATGAAATTACCACTTTTCCTTTCCGCTTTCTTCTTAAACACATTGATGAGCATGATGTTCACCATTGCTTTTACCAGGATATCCGTACCATCAGACCCCACATTATTGATACGCTCCACCCAATTGGTGTCGTTGTCGTTTTCTTTCACACGGAACTGCAATCGGAAGGCATCGCCAAGTGATACCGTTGGTCGGCTTTGCTCATCTTGCAATTGATGAGAGAGGCTCTTCAGATAATCTACGACCTTGCGATTCACCTCGTCGCGATTGTCGCTGGAGAAAAGGTTAAGTTCGCCTATCGACAGGGCATTTTCCACGGTATAGTTATGAATGGACATGAGCAACTGCATGAGTCGGTCTGACGACTCATTCGCCCGAAGTTCAATGCTCTTGATAACTCCTGCGAAGTTCTTTTCCACAAAATCCCTGTTGATATCCAGTATCACGCTGTCCACATCCGACCTGCGTTTCATCAGTGTGCCAATCTCCGTAGAGATGCGCCCCAGGATATCCTTGTAATGCTCGCTGGTACGACGACGGAACTCTTCAATCTTATTATTATCCATGAAGTCTTGTAGGTTGGCGGCTATCTCGAGATAGTCTTTGTCCGTCACAGGCATGGTATTGAAGTGGAAGGCATTCTGAGGCTTGAAGTTGCGATTGAAGTTGATGACGATGTCTTTTAATCGGTCCAATGTCTCCCGCTTCTGGTTCACCGTTCCACGAAGCTGACTGATCAGCTGCTGACAATCCTGTTGGGACTCCATCGGCTTGTCATCAGAGAGGAAAGCATCGGGCACCAAATGTTCGTTTTCTACTACCTGATGATACTGGTTCAATCCCTCGCGACGATGATTCAAATCTTTGATGACTTGTTTCTGACACTCCTCCTGTTCTTGCCGTTTCTTTTCGATGCGTGTACGTTTGTCCTCATATCGCTGACGCATCATGGCGAGTCGCTGATTAATGTCGTTGATGCACTTTTTTATCTCAGGTTCCTTCGCAAACAGGTTCTGCTCTGCATCGCGGTATCTGATGACCGTGGGGCGCTCATCGTCTATCTGCGCCAGCAGTTTCTTAAGCATCTCCAATGCTTTGCGGTATTGCTCCAACAGGTTAACGTCAACGCCTTTTCCGGACAGTTCTGCTTTCTGTTGTTCGTCAAGCTGAGCTTTCTGACTGACAAACTCCTGATTGCGAAGAGAGGCCTCCGCCTTTTGAGACTCCTTGAACACCCGCAATTCCTCATCGAGCATTTTTGAAGATTTGTTAAAGGCATTATCCAAACTGTTGAGTCCCTTTTTATTTTGGGCCTCTTTCTTTTCACGGACATCCTTCTCTGCCTGTACTTTCAACAAGGCATCGTTAAAGGCACGTTCGCGAACCTCTTTTTCCTTTGCAACCATTTCCTGCTCTTCCATCTCCAACTGATGCTGCTGGTTCTGCAGGTTCTGTCGTTTTGTGGGAATCTGCTCCTCCTCCACTTTTAGACGAGAGTATTCCAGACGAAGCGGTTTAAGCAGATCACCATATTTCTTACCCAGTTTTGATATATCTTCCTGCAAGGTGATAGGCAATTGTGTGAGTTGTCTGTTCAACTGCTGTACCTTCTCTTCCAGTGTTTCTTTCTCAGCACGAAAATCATCGGGCGTACGATGTACGGCATCAATATTATCCAAGTTGAGCTTGATGCCAAACAGACTGTCGGATGCCGCTCCGAGTTGAGGCTCCAGTCCCCCTGCATACAGAATCCGTTCTTCGTCCACCACCTTGCCGATTGTCTCTTCCCATCCATCGGCATTCTCGGTAAGCCACTGATACAACGAGCCATCCAGATGGGACAGCAGTTCATCAATCTTGGCTATCTGTTCTTTGTGTTGAACGCGGCTGGCTTCGAGCCGTTCCTGTTCACGCTGAGAGGCTTGTTTCAGGTCAGCCTCTTTCATCTCATACTCAACTGTCAGCTGGGAAATCTGGCTCTTGACAGCGGTCTGTTGAGCGGTGTTCCCCTTTTCTGCTACCTCCAACTGCCGTAGCTGCTCCAGTACCTGCTTCGTTTTTTCAGCCTTAGGATGCCACTGTCGCAGTTCTTTCACGGCATTGTCTGCCCTATTTTGCTCTGCCAGCAGCATCTGCAAGCGCTCGTCCGACTCATGACGCCAACTGTTGAACGCATCCATCACGGCATTTCTGTTCTTTGTGCGCTCATCCTCCAAACGTTTCCGCTTTCTCTGCAGGGCATCCTGCTTTTGATAGTATGCCTCCTTTTGAGCATTTTCAAATGCCATACGGGCATTCTCAAGTTTGCCCCTGGCGATATTGTACTTTTCTTCTATCGATGCATGTGTTTTCAACAGGTCATCCAGCAGTATCTGCTTGTCAGCAGCTTCGCTCTTAATGGCATCCTCACGGGCGGCCAAAGCCAGTTTTTCCTCGATATGCAAGGTCTCGAAATCTTTCCGTGCCTGCGCTATCTCCTTCAGTTTTTCTTTCTTGCCGCCCAACGTTTGATTGAGCTTGTCTTTTTCTCCGTCATAGTCTGCCGTCAGTTCTTTCTCACGATTTCGCTCCTTTTCGATATTCATTTTCAACTCTGTAGCCTCTGCCTCCAATAGCGGAATCTTCTGTTCACTCTCTGCTACAGCATGATTCAGCATGCGCCACACATCTAATAATTGCTGGTCGAGTGCCACAATTCGTCTGCCTTGTTCAGCAATCTTCAATGCTTGCTGACGTACAGGGTAGTTACCATCACGTTTCTGCCTGAACCAACAGTCTATTTCGTCATATTCCCGTTCAAAGTCGGTCACCAGTCGTCTGTAGGTCTGCAGGTCGATGGGTAAGTCCTCGTCTGCCATTGATTGTATGATGGTGTTCTTCACGAAGTCAGCATCCAGTTTGGTATTCAGAAAGACGTTCTGAATGCTTCGCGGAATGTTCTGATAGTGGACACTCTGCACTAAGGCATAGCGAACGTATTTGTGATCGTGGGTATTGCCAAAGATAATATCCTTAAACACCACGCCAGAGTCTATCCTTGCAGATACTGACACATTTTTATCAATACGCTCACGTATCTTCACCCAGTCACTCAATACCTGCTTATCTTGGTCAACTATCCAATCGCGCTGATAAGGAGCATCGATAAACCGCCATGAAGCTCGTCCCTGATAACGACTCACCAGTATGGTATAGGCCCCATTGTCGCGCATCACCTCATAAAGGATGTACGAGTTTGACTGACGGAAATAGAACTCGTCAAATGACTTCTGAGCCTGCTGTATGCCCAAACGATGCTTGTCTGCATTGTAGAAGAACAGCAGTGCTCGTAAAACCGTACTCTTGCCCACGCCTTGAGTACCCGTGAAATGTACATTGCCATCCACAGAAATCTCTGCATAGGGTATGTTGGCGCTATTGACAAATATGATTTTATTCAGGTATTTCATCTTCGTTGGCAATTTGAATAATTTTCACCAGTTCCTCGGCATAATGGAAAGCGGAGGTAATCTTGTAGGTCTCGTCCTGTTCGCTGATGCATTCGGCAAATCCCATGGCTTGCATTTCCTGAAGCAGTTTGTTCACTATCTCTAAATAAGAAGCCACACCGTATTTTTTATAGAGGCGTCCGGCTTTCTCCTTCAGTTCAATATCCAGGCTGATCTGCTCTATCAGATGGCTCTTACGAAACTGATAGCCAGCCGTAAACGATTGGTTGTAGGTCTTCAGGAAGTCTAGATAGTCGAGCCATTTGGAAAAACTCTCCAACTTCTGTTCTATAGACTGCTTTCCCTCACCAATACGTGAGAAATAGAAGTAGCCGTTGCCTACCTCCAATTGCAGACCTATCTCCTTGAAGAAATCAACATAATCGTCTAAGTTCTCCTCAATATCCTCATACAGATGACGGATTGAGGTATCAGAGCTGTCTACCGAAAGGAATTCTCCACGGCTCAGTCGCTCGTAAATTCGTTGAGTATTATTTCGCATAGATAATAGGATATTCAATGTCTTGATAAGTGGCATATTTCCCTGTCATCTTACATTCGTCAGGATGTAGGATGACCAGTTGGCAAAAGAGGGCTGCGTGGTCTTCTATATCACGTTTAGCCTTATAATCGTATCTCAGAATAAAGTCGAACAGGTTGTAGCTTGACGCAGAAAAAGCATTCCATACTTCATTAGGATCGACATCCTTCAACCGCTGAACGTGTTCCTGCAAGTCTTCGTCTGTCAGCGGTTCGGCCTCTGTCCTTGCGGATTTTTTCAAACCATTGCGTTCGGCTATCCGTCTCAGGATGCTCACTATCTGGTCGTTCTCCCTCAGCATTTCCAAAGAGAGTCTTATTTTGCTGTATTGTCTGGATTCCATCCATAGTGGATTGCTATCTCCCAACACCTGAACTATATTGGTATCAGTCTTGATGAGTAACTGGTCTTGCAGATATTTCAGCTTGCGTATCTTCTTATAAAGCAGGTTCTGCTGTTCAATCTGGTTAATATAGACGATAATCTGTCTGTCTATTTCCATCAGCGCATGGTATGCCTCCACAAAGTCATGCTTTACATCGCTGCATGTCTTGGCCATATGCGGGTCGTTGGCCATCAGGAAGAATGCATGTTCCGTATCCATTAGTTTTTCGCATTCGCGTATCATCGAGCGGATGCTATGGCTCTTCTCATCTAGGTTTTGCAGCTTCTTTTTCTTGATAATATAGTTTGGTTCTTGCTTATACGCATTATCCATATTGCGCTTCAAGTCAACCACATTCTTCAGCGTTCTGAATCCCGTCTTTTTTAGCAGTTGTCGCACACTATCCTGATAGCCAGCCCTACGGTTGGCATTCGTCTCCTGCAAGAAATATCCGATATGTTCCTTCAGCGTGTTGATACATTCCTGAACACTTAGCACACTGATTTCCTCGTTCACATTCAGTACTTCCTCAAAGAAATTGAGGTAGTCACTTTCTATCTCTACCGTATTGCCCGTTTCCACCAGTACGCCATAATCCAGTAGTTTCTTTAGTCGTGCTTCATTTCCTCCCACCAGTTCCAAAGCCAACCCTTGTGGAAACTTCATTAGTTTCCTCTTCTCAAACATCTCGCTCAGCAATCCTTGTTCACGCGAGAGTGTCTTTGTCAGCTCTTCTATGGTTCTAAAATGTGAAAGAATCTCCATAAACACTTTTTACTCTAATATCTTTATCCTCATATGTATTGCTCAATTATTGCGCTCCATCCTCGTCGCAAATCCCGAAGCCACGCTCATTCTAATATTTTTGTTTACTTGGAATCACCCCTCTCACGCCGCCTTTGGGATTTGGAACATCACCCTTATACCTAGGAATAACATGCATGTGGCAGTGAAAGACCGACTGGCCAGCAGCTTCGCCTATGTTAATACCGACATTATATCCATCAGGATGGAAACGCTCATCAACTTTCTGCTTCACATATTGCAACACCACGTTCATCGCTTCGCGTTCATGGTTCGTTAGGTCGAAGTAGGAAGCAACATGCCTCTTGGGGATGATGAGCGCATGACCGGGCGAGGCGGGATAGCCGTCGAAGAAGGCAACACAAGTAGCTGTCTCGCAGATAATTTCCACTCGGCGGGAAAGACGGCAGAAAGGACACTTCTCGCCTTCCACGCGCGGCAGCTTGTTGAAATGGTTGTACTGGTAGAGTTCGTAGCTTTTGTTGCTGACGAGGCTCTTGTACGGCAATTTCACGTTACATTGGTACGTATATTGCTTGTGGATGGCATGAAGCCGGAAGCCCTCTTCTTCAAGGTCGCGACGGACGGCAAAGTAGGCCGTTCCCTTGGGGGAAAGCAGGTTGGCGACATTCATCAGCACCTCGGCTTGGGCGTAGGGTTCCAAGACGTTCAGCACATAGTTGCAGAAGATGGTGTCGAACTTGCCCTCGGGGAAGTCCGGGCGATAGTAGTAATCGTAGCCGATGATGTCAAAGCCCTGCTTCTTGAGTTCGTCGGTATCGAAACCGAAACCGCATCCGAAGTCGAGAATCTTGCCCTTGAGCAGATTGTGCTGCATGAGGTATCGCGTAGGCACAGAGAAATCCGTGCGCTTGATGGCCGTGAGGTAGGGATGGTTTATCTTCTCTGGTTCCATAGGTTTATTGGGGGCTTAGGGTTCGGAATCCCATGTTGACAGCCATTTGGCTAAGAGGGGAGAAAGTCTTGCGGCAGACGTTCAGGAACTGCTTGTCGGACATTTGCATCAAGTCCTGCGGGGAACAGCCCAAGGCATAATACTCGTCCAAGGTGTTGTCCCTTTTCCCGCTTTGTGGAATGTACAATCGCAAAGCCTTATGCTGCACCTTCGCCATTCGAGGGAGATAGTAGTCGAGGTCAGGGATGCGGTTGCTCTTGGAGGAGTTGAACGAGCCGTCGGCAGGAATCAGGTTCCAGTTCTGATTGTGCGACACGAAGCTCCACGGGATGAAGTGGTCGAGGTCATACTCATTCCTTCCAAGCGGCGTGTTCTTGTATATACAACGGATGGGGCCGCCTATCTCGATGACCTTGTTCCAGAACTTCTTCTGCCTGGTCAGCGGTTCCCGTTCTTCCGGACGAAGCAGCTTGCCGGATATGTTCGGCACGTTGGGATTCTTCGACTGCAAGAACAACGTGAGATTCCACAAAGCAAAATCGCGAAGCACCTCATAATTGGTCGTCAGATAACTGCTCCAACGCGGATTGATGGTAACAGTAAGCCCTTCGCCACTACCCGTCAGGGAGTACAGGCAATCATTCTCAAACGACTTGCTGCGACGTTGCATCTCGGAATCGTCGGTCGTGTCAATCCAAGGCTTCTGGAAGCGGAAAGGCACATTATTCAATAGAATCCTGACCTTCTTCTTCACCTCCCTGTCCTCCGAGATGGCATTAGAGATGGCTTCACTCTTGTCTTCGAGCCTGTCATCTACCGTAATGCCCGTCAACAGAGCCACATCGGGAATAATCTTCGACATGGAATCGCCTTTGCCAAACGACAATCGGAAATACTGGGTCGGATACCAGGCATAGGCAACCATCCGAGCCGCCACATCGAGAGCCCGCATTTCATCCTTCTGCTCCTTGACGTACATGTCCAGCAACGCTAAGAGCCAATAGAATTTGTACGTTGCCGTTGTCGTGTCAAACACGCGATTCATGGCGTTGGTTGACAATATGTCCGACTGAGGAATCTGCATATCTTTTACAAATTAAAATGTATTATAATTCGAACGTCAGAATTCAGGATGTTTACTTTCCACCCCTGTTTCAGCCTGGAAATCAACTTTCTCTTCATTATTATCAAGCTCTTCATACCTGACAAGGTCTTTAAATTCCACGTCAAGAAGTCTCGTTATCTTCATCAGCGATTCCAACGGCGGTTGTGACGAGTTGGTACACCACTTAGAAACAGTCGTTGGCGCACATCCCAACTGTTTTGACAGCCAGAGGTTGGACTTCTTTTTCTCTGCCAGTATCACCTTCAGGCGATTTAGGTCTTTGTTACTTGCCATTACAATATGTTTATTATTCGCCCGCAAAGTTACTCATATTATCTCAGACAAAAGGTCTGATTGCCCTTAAAAGTTACTAAAACGAGTAATTTTAGTGAATTATGTTCACTTTATAGAGCGGTTTGTGTCATTTTTTCTAGTCAAAAGCAGGATTAATTCAATTTCCTAACAACAGATGCTCAGTTTAAGTACCTCATCTGTTTATTCTTCACAGATGGGGAAATGCCTTTATGGTCAAAGTCCAAAACAGCACCGGCACCTACTATAACCGTTATTCCATAGCCCATTACCTTATCCTTACCTACGCATACTGATTGATATGTAAATATTCCTCACACTTCGCCAGCAGCTGCTCAAACGCCTCAACCCTTTCAGTCTTCATATTGCCAACATTACTCAAAATCTTATTATGATGAATGAAATGGCAACTTCTCCTCAGGATAATACTTGGATGGCTTCCTATGTTCCCTTTCCATAAATTCCAACACCTCCTTATATCATTTTTATCCAACGTTCATCCAGTTTCATTTCCACTAAATATCGATATATCGTAAATAGAGGAAACTTATTCCTTACAATACTTATCATAAGACTCTTTATAGATACTTCTTCGCCTTTCTATAAACTCTTCTCTGCGATCATGTATATCTTGCAACTGCTGGCTAACATGTTTATAGACAATTTTCTGAGCAGGATTTGGAAGCATCCCTTCATCATATGGATCTACTTCAAAATCCTCATCATCTAGAGCAGACTTCACCAGTGCTAGCAAATCCTCTTTAGTGATGTTTACCACATCCACCCACTCGGTTCCTCTTAGGAAAAAACCTTTATTACTTTCTATTTTTAAGTTCTTCATACATTCCACTCCTTTCTTTGTATATTTTCTCGCCAGCTTCTAGACTGGTAATTGTAACATCAAAATTATCTATTTCATCACCATTCACTGTTACCAATTTCTTGGCATCAGGATACCCGCTATA
>Ga0310696_10005293_pt1 | contig 15605 bp, 16 predicted proteins | sample AusTroGonzalo_MG_4_FD_203885 | JGI IMG/M metagenome (GOLD analysis project Ga0310696, IMG submission 203885) | Bovine rumen microbial communities from tropical cattle in Woodstock, Queensland, Australia - Gonzalo_02 (v2) (version 2) | ecosystem: Host-associated > Mammals > Digestive system >...
AGGCCGCTGCAGGCGGCGATGAGGCCCAGGATCTTCAGGGTTTCCAATTGGGAGGCATCCAGGGCGGGGCCCACAAACACATACAGCAGCGGGCAGGCAATGATTGAAATGGCTATCAGTGAGCCGACTAGTTTGACGTTCATGGCTGCAAAGGTACGAAGAATCTGCGACTCTTCCTTTCGCTTTTCCTCTTGGTTGGCGTGGAAAAAAGCCGTATCTTCGTGGCCTGCCGGAAAACCGGCAGGCGTGAACGGATAGAACAGACAGGAATGGCATCGGATCAGTTAAAGGGGCATTTGTCCGTTGCGGCGGCGTACGTCATTTTCGGATTGAATGTGGTCGTCTGCAAGGATATCGCCAATGCGGAGGCGGTAACGCCCGATGTGCTGTTCTCGTTACGGGCCATCGGAGCGTCCGCCCTCTTCTGGCTCCTGTCCCTTTTCTTACCAAAGGAAAAGGTGGAGAAGGGGGACCTGTGGCGCATCGCGCTGGCGTCTTTCCTGGGCTTGTTCCTGACGCAGATGACGTTCCTGGTGGGGATTACGATGGCGACGCCCATCGATTCTGCCATCCTGGGGACGCTGGGCCCGGTGTTTACCATGTTCTTTGCCTATTTCTTTGTACGCGAGCCCATTACCGGGAAGAAGGCGGGAGGCGTCGCCGTTGCCCTGGCAGGCGTCATCTTCCTGATCCTGAATACCGTGCACGCGGGAGGCGCCTCAGCCACAACGCCCCTGGGCTTTATCTTGTTGCTGCTGAACAGCCTGACCTTCTCCATGTACCTGGGCATCTTCCGGCCGCTCATCTCCAAGTACAGCGTAGTAAGCTTCATGAAGTGGGCTTTCCTTTTTGCGCTGCTGATGTCGCTGCCGTTCTCGGCCAAGGGCCTGCTGACGATGGATTACGCGGCCATTCCCGTTGCCGTGCGCTGGGAAATCGCTTTCCTGATCTTCTTTGCCACCTTCATCGCCTATTCCCTGATTCCTTACGGGCAAAAGCGCATCCGGCCCACGCTGGTGAGCATGTACAATTACCTGTCCCCGATCATCGCCACCATCGTGAGTATCTGGACAGGGATGGATCAGCTGACCTGGCAGAAAGTCATCGCGGCAGCCGCCATTGTGGGCGGCGTCATCCTGGTCAGCAAAAGCCGCGCGGCAAAGCCGCAATCCTAATCCGTATCCCTTATGAGAGTATTGTTCGTGTGCCATGGCAATATTTGCCGCAGCCCCATGGCGGAGTTCATCCTGAAGGCGCTGGTGAAAGCGAAAGGGCTTGAAAACCAGTATTATATCGAGTCTGCGGCGGTTTCCACGGAGGAAATCGGCAACCCCATCTATCCGCCGGCCAAGCGCTGCCTGAGCCAGCATGGCATCTGGTTCGATCCGGGCAAACGCGCGCGTCAGGTGACACGCGCCGACTACGACCGCTTCGACCGCATCATCTGCATGGACGCTTCCAACCTGCGGCTCATCCGGCGCATCCTTCCCGCCGACCCGCAGGGGAAAATCCACCTGCTGATGTCCTACACAGGCGTTGGCCGCGATGTGGCGGATCCGTGGTACACGGGTGATTTCGAGACCTCCTTCCAGGATATTCTGGAAGGGTGCGAAAGGATGCTTGAACCCTGCGGCGAGCACGGCGCCTGAATGGAATCACCTACCTTGACCCCAGATACAGGAAGAGCATACTCAAGAGCAGGAGCAGCAGGTCGAAGGACTTGGACTTGAGGTTCTTTTCTTTCAGGAGGAAGGCGCCGATGGCGAAACTCACGAGGACGCTGCCGCGGCGGATCATGGAGACGACGGCGATCAGAGCGTCGGGCAGGGCCAGGGCCTGGAAATAGAGGAAATCGGCCCCGCAGAGGAAGAGGCTGATGAAGGGGATGCCCCAGCTCCAGTGAAAGGGCGTGGTATGCTTCCGTTTGGGCCACCAGAGGAAGGCGGTGACGACGAGCATCAGCAGGGCCTGATACAGGGAGTACCAGCTCAGGACCTGCATCCTTTCCAGGCCCAGGTGGGCCGGTGACATCAGGTATTTGTCATACAGCCCGCTGGCGGCGCCAAGGATGACGGCCAGGATGAGGCAGAGAATCCATTTGTTCCCCCTTTGATATCCTTCCGCCTTGCCGGTCAGGCGCATGAGCAGATAGGCGACCATGGCCAGGAGGACGCCCGTCCATTGCAGCAGGTTCAGTCTTTCGCCAAAGAGGAAGATGGCACCGAGCAGCACCAGCACGGGCCTTGTGGCGTTGATGGGGCCCACAATCGTAAGCGGAAGGTGCTTCATGGCGGCGTAGCCGGCCATCCAGGAGGACAGCACAAGGGCGCTCTTGCCGAGGATATACCGCTGGACTTCCCAGCTGCCGAAGCCGGTCCGGAACAGCCAGGGAGAGAAGATCAGCGCACAGAGGAGGGTGTTCAGCAGCAGGACGGGAATGACGGCGTTATCCTTCAGGGAAATCTTCTTGAAGGAGTCGTACCCGCCCAGGAGACAGGCGGAGCCAAATGCCAGCAGCCACCACATGCGGGCTATTGATCCAGTTCTTTCTCTTCGATGACGCGGAGTCCGTGGGCGGCGATGATTTCGGCCGCTTTCCCGGCGTTGTCGGTCCGGAAGATGAGGACACCCTTCCCGTTCAGCAGGAAGGAGTACAGGTAGGCGATGCTGATGCCTTCGCCCGCGAAGAACGCGATGGCGTCGGCGGCCATGCCGGGACGGTCGTCCAGCTCAACGGCGAACACTTCGTTCAGCGAGACGGCTACGCCGGCTTTCCGGAGGACGTCGTACGCCTTTTCCGGCTGGGAGCAGATGATCCGGAAGACACCGTAGTCAACCGTATCCGCGATGGTGGAGGCAATCAGTTGGATCTGCGCCTGCTTGAGCAGCCGAAGCACGCTGACAAGCGCACCGGACTTGTTCTCGATGAAGACGGAAAGCTGATGGACAGTCATGGTGGGGTGGTTTTTAATATTTCTTTCTGGTATCGACGACCCGTACGGCCTTGCCCTCGCTCTTCGGCAGGCTGTTCCTGGGCACGAGGCGGACCTTCGGCGTAATCAGGATCTCGTCCCGGAGCTGGCGGGTAATCTCCCGGCTGAGTGCCTGGAGCTTGCCGTAGTCGTCGATGTTGAGGTCCTTCATTTCCACATCGACGGTCATGACGTCGTTGCCGTCCACGGTCTCCAGCGTGATGAGGTAGTCGGAGGCGAGCTCCTGGAACTGCATCAGGATGGTCTCGATCTGGATGGGGAAGATGTTGACGCCCTTGAGGATGATCATGTCGTCGCTGCGGCCTTTCATCCGGTCCAGGCGGATGTGATGGCGCCCGCAGGGGCATTCGCCCGGCAGGATGCGGGTGAGGTCACGCGTCCGGTAGCGGAGCAGCGGCATGGCCTCGCGCTTGAGCGTGGTGAGCACCAGTTCGCCGACCTCCCCGTCCGGAACGGGTTCGAGCGTGTCCGGATCGACGATCTCCACGATGTAGTAGTCTTCCCAGATATGCATGCCGTTCTGCTCGGGGCACTCGAAGGCGACGCCGGGACCGCACATCTCCGACATGCCGAAGGAGTTGTACGCCTTGACGCCCAGCATGTTCTCGATGCGCCTGCGCGTATCCTCGGAGTGCGGCTCGGCACCGATCACAAGCGTGCGGAGCCGGGTGTCCCGGCGGGGATCGATGCCTTTTTCGCACATGACCTCATACAGGCGCGCCGCATAGGAAGGGATGGCGTGCACCACGGTGGTGCCGAAGTCCGTAAAGAACTTGATTTGGCGCAGGGTATTGCCGGCGGCGGCGGGGACGGTGAGCATGCCGATTTTCTCGGCGCCATACTGGAAGCCGAGGCCGCCGGTGAACATCCCGTAGCCGGAGGTGTTCTGGAACACATCCTCGGGACGGCAGCCCACCATCCACAGGCAGCGGGCGACGGCATTGGCCCATTCGTCCAGGTCCTTCTGCGTGTGCAGGATGACCGTGGGATTGCCGGTGGTGCCGCTGGAAGAGTGCAGGCGCACGCATCGGTCCAGCGGAACGGCCGCCATTCCGAAAGGATAGGTGTCGCGGAGGTCCTGCTTGGTGGTGAAAGGAATCTTCCTGAGGTCCTCCAGCGTACGGATATCCGAAGGCGTCAGCCCGGCTTGGCGGAAGCGCTCCTTATAGAAAGGGGAATCCATGCAATGTTTGACCGTGGCCTGCAGCCGCTCAAGCTGCAGGGCCTCTATCTCGGAACGGGAGTAGGACTCCTCCGGATTATAGAAGTTGGGGTTGGAGCTCATGGTGGTTCATCGTTTTAGGGGATACAAACCGATACATCCTTCAGACACGCGGCGGTGGACATCATCTGCGGGTTCGTCCCGGGCAGGTCCTGCGGAACCGTCATCCCGAGCTTCCCGAACAGCCATTCCCAATAGGGCGGCATCGTCCCGTCCGGCGCCTTGAAGTTCATGGGCGTGCTTTCGAAGACGGGCTCGCCGGCAGCGTCCAGATAGCTTCTCTGGACCAGTTCCGTACAGTAGAGGTCTTCATTGTCCGGCAGGAAACTGACGTCGTAGGCCCGGCCGCAGAAGGCCTTTGCCCGCTCGACGGCGGCATCGGCATCCACGCCTTTCACCCGCTTGATGAGGAACTGCGGGTAGCTTCCGTCTCTGAGCGTGAAATCCTTCAGGAAGGTATCCAGCGGGTGCCGGTCAACGCCGTGGGCGATGGTGGCATCGATGATCCAGATGCTGTCGGCCTTCACTTCGGCGATGGCCACATGAATCAGGTTCAGGACACCCTCCTCTCCGGTGGCTGATGTGATGGCCTCGTCCATGGAGCCGTGTTCGGCATGATAATCCATCGGAAGACCCACGAAGATGAGGTCGCCGTTTTGCAGGCGTTCTGGTCTCTGGCTGCAGCAGAGCGCCAGGGACAGGATGAAGAGAATCAGCGGGATGCGTTTCATGCTGCAAATATCGTCAATTTTTCTTATTTTTGTAATCTAAGACAGAACTAGCTTGCATGAGTCAGATGCTTACATATCCCGGTTTTTCCGTGGTCTTTATCCAGACCTTTTCCGTGCACCACACCAAGGAGTTCATCCTGCCGGAGGAGGCCATGGAACAGATGTCGGCGCCCTATGAGGCCTATGATGAGGCCAGGGGCGTTTATGTAGAAAAGGCCGATGCCCTCCGCGTCCCCATTGCCTGGGTCGAGCGGGACATCGAGAACCAGATCTTTGTGCTGCCCCCGGCCAGTCCGCTGGAGGCGCCAGCCAGGAAGAAGAAGCGTCTGTTCGGCAAGGACCTTCGCGTGCCGATGAAAGGCAACGTGCAGCGCTATTCCCTGCGTGGCTTCGATTTCACGATGCCCATCGTCCCGGCGGAGGACGAGGCCATCTATCCGGTCACGCTCAAGGGCCACTGCAACGTGGAGATGAACCTCTTCTTCGGCCACACAGTGTCCATGACCTACCGTTTCCTCTTTGACGGGCACGCCTGCGAAATCTCGCGCCCCGTGGTCACGGACCATATCATCGCCTTCCTTTCCAACTGGCTCAGCGCGGAATTCTGGTCCAAGGAGGAGGGGAGTGACAAAACCGGCATCGACTATGAAACCCATTTCTCGGTGGATGCCATCTGGCTGGACGAGGAAGGCCATCCGCTGGAGGAGCCCCAGGCCATTGCCAAGCTGGGAACCGGCCGCAGCTTTGAAGCCGTGGCCCTCCGCTACAAGAATTTCATCTACGCCCACTGCTCTCAGTTCAAGGAGGACATTCCCTACGCCCAACGGCAACAGCTCACACGCCGGTGGGGCTCTACGCCCTTTACGGTGGACAACGACCTGCATTACGCGATGGTGGACGTATGGGAGAACATCCAGCATCTGGAACCGGATGGCACGGACCTTTTTGCCCCGGACCGGCCGGACCGTCTCACGGAAGCCCAGATCATCGACCACATCCGGGAGGAGCATAAGAACGAACTCATCGGCCTGCTGTCCCTCTATCCGGAAGAATGGCCCTATCGCGATCCGGCGGCCTATGACGAGGTCTGCGGTGAGAACATCGCCATCGACACGGACGACCTGGTCCTTGCGGGCAGCAGCCTCTGCGTGGTCATCGGCACCTACGGGCGCCGCGGAGCGGGGGAAGAGGGCGTCAACTGGGTGGAGCACCTCAAGGAAAGGGCCCATTACCACGTTTCCTGGCCCGAATACCTCCTCATCCTTCAAATGATCCTGGCAAAGAAGTACGTGATCGATTTCGTGCGCACGCAACTGGTCCTGTCTTCGCTGAACGTGGAGAAGAAATCGGCCGAAGACCTGATTGGGGAAAACGCCGCCCTCTCCATGCGCCTGACCCGGCTGGTGACCCAGCTGGATGTGGTGAAATACTCCAAATTCCCGTCCCACAAGGTCATGTTTGACCGTACCACCGCCCGCCTCTGCCTGGCAGAAGACCAGGAAAGCCTGAACGAGCTCATGGAAAGCGTGGACAACAGCCTGCACAACCTGTCGGACTACAAGTCCATGCGCAGCGAGTTCCTCCTGAACATCATCCTGGCCATCATTTCGGTGGCCTCTACCTTCGAGCTCTTTTTCCAGAACTCGGAGATGCCGTTCCTTACCTATTTCGGTCTGGAATCCAGCCGGCTGGCCGCCGTTGTGGTGGCCATTGTGGCGGGCGTGACCCTCTTTGCCCTGTTGCTGGTGATCACCAACTCTATCCGGAGCATCATCGCCCGTATCCGTTCCTTTTTTGAAAAATAGATATTTATGCAGATTCTGGTAGCTCAACGGGCCGATGCGGACACCTTGGCCGACCTTTTCCTCTCCCACATTGCCGCCAATCCGGCCTATATCTCCCACGGCGAGATGCAGATGGGGGTTGGCGACGGTGAATTCGTGAACGGGGAACTGGTGGCCGCCCCTGCGCCGGACGCCCGCGAAAAGTGGATGCGCTACATCCTGGAGCACATTGAGGACGACTCCTTTGCGGAGGTCTGGAAAGCCGTCACGCCGGACGGCCGGATCGTGGGCTTCGCCGTGGCGGATATCGAAGAGGACGGCGACGCGCCCTTCGGCATGGTTTGCGACGTGCTGGTGAAGGAGGAATGCCGTGGCAAGGGGACGGGACAGGCGCTCTTGGAAACGGCCGTGGAATGGCTTCGTGGCCGGGGCGTTTCCGGCATCTACCTGGAATCCGGCAAGAACAACCACGCCGCCCATCGCTTCTTTGAAAAGCGCGGTTTCCGTCATATCAGCGAAATCTACAAGCTGATGTAGTTTCCCTTTATGCCGTACTTCGTAGAATCCTGTTGTCCCTCCCTTGAGGCTGTAAGGCGCGCCGTACAGGCCGGCACAGGCCGCATCGAGCTGTGCGAGGACCTGTCCTGCGGGGGCGTAACCCCCTCGGAGGAACTGATCCGGGCCAGCCTGGCCGTGGCCGGGCAAATTCCGGTGAACGTCCTGGTCCGTCCCCGGGCGGGTGATTTCGTCTATTCCCGGGACGAAGTCCGGCAGATGCTGGATTCCATCGCTCTTTGTAAACAATTGGGAGTCAACGGCGTAGTCGTGGGTGCCCTTACGCAGGAGGGCAAGGTCGATGCCGAGACGATGCGGCTGCTCCTGACCCGGGCCCGCCCTTTGGCCGTTACCTTCCACCGCGCCTTCGACGTCTGTCAGGACCCGGCCTCTGCGCTGGAGGAACTTATCGGCCTGGGTATTGAACGGCTGCTCACCTCCGGACACTGCGCCAATGCGTTTGAGGGGCGATTCGCGTTGAAAAGGCTTGTCGAACAGGCCGCCGGCCGCATCGTCATCATGCCGGGCTGCGGCATCACCCCTTCCAATCTGGCAGAAATCGCGTCCGTCACCGGCGCTGCCGAATTCCACGGGTCGAAACTATAGAAACCATAAAATAACACGCATATGACACTCGAACAGCAAATCCAAGAAGACATCAAGGCCGCCATGAAGGCCAAGGATACCGTCGCCATGAACGCCGTACGCGCCGTCAAGGGCGAAATCCTCCTTTTCAAAACCGCCGAAGGAGGCGCCCGGGAAGTGACCGACGGCGACATTCTCAAAATGATCCAGAAGCTGGTCAAACAGCGCAAGGAAGCCGCCGAGCAGTACGTCGCCGCCGGCCGCCAGGAATTGGCCGACAACGAACTGGCCGAAGCCACCGTCATGGAGAAATATCTGCCCAAGCAGCTTTCGGAGGCCGAAGTGGAAGCCAGAATCAAGGAAATCATTGCCCAGGTGGGGGCTACTTCCATCAAGGATATGGGCAAGGTCATGGGCACTGCCAACAAGGCCCTCGCCGGCCTTTCCGACGGCCGCACCATCTCCACCATCGTCAAGAAACTTCTGGGCTAGACAAGCCCTCCCAAACGCATAAACTAGTAACTATGAAAAAATTATTAATCACACTCGCTCTGCTGTGCCTGGCAGTTTGCGCCTATGCCCAGCGGGATATTCCCGCAGGGGGCAGCATTGAGGTCGCTTCGTTAGAGTCGGATGAAACCTTCGGAGACCACGTGGGCCATGGCAAGCAGATTTCCCTGTACAAGGTCAAGGACAGGGAAGGGAATCCCGCTTTCTTCCTTTGTGTAAGCCATACTGTGGTCTCCTTCACTTTTGGAACGGAGGATTCGAACACGTCGTTCAGTCTCCCCGGCGGGGCTGCCCTCTTGGATTTTGGGACAACTTATGAGGAGGCCATGGCCCATCTGGACGCGCTGAAGGACTTGTTTGCCGAAAAGGACGGTACGCAAAAGGAACTTGCCTGCCGTGACGGCAGCACCGTTCCGTGCACGCTCCATAAGGGTTTCCTGGGAAAACATCTCGAGATTGCAGACACCTCCATTACCAAGGGCGACATCAAGTCCCTCATCTTTAGTGCCAAGTTATCCAAGAAACTGCACCCTGACCTATAATCCCATGCATATCCGTGAAGAAGCTGCGCGCTGCCTGCTCTGTGCAGATGCGCCCTGCAGCAAAGCCTGCAAGCATTCCGATCCCGCCAGAGCCATCCGCGCCGTCCGCTTTGGCAATGAGGCCATCGCCCGCCAATGGGTGGCTCAGGCTGATGAAGCCGAACTGGAAGCCGCCGAAAAGGCCTGCATCCATTACGACCGTCCCATCCGCATCCAGGAGATGGTCAAGGCATTGCCGGTGACTCCCGGTCAAGCCGGGGCTGACGGCAGCGTCATGGCCGGCCCCGACCTGCCCTCCCTTGCCATCGACTTCTGCGGCATCCGCTGCGAGAATCCTTTCTTCCTGGCCTCCTCGGCCGTTTGCACCAACTACGAGATGGTGGCCCGGGCCTTCGAGGCCGGCTGGGCAGGCGTATTCTACAAGACCATCTGCCTGCAGGAGATCCGGGAAGTTTCACCCCGCTTCGATGCCGTCTATGAGAACGGGAAGCAGGGCGATTTCTACGGTTTCCGCAATATGGAGCAGCTCAGCGAGAACCCCGTGGAGATGGACTTCGACATCCTGAAACGGCTGAAGCAGAACTATCCTTCCAAGATCGTCGTCGCCTCCATCATGGGGCAATCGGAGGAGGAATGGGTCCGGCTGGCCATAATGGCCGAGGAAGCCGGTTGCGATGCCGTGGAACTCAATTTCTCCTGCCCGCAGATGCGGATGGCGGGTATGGGCAGCGACGTGGGCCAGGATCCGGAACTGGTCACTTTCTTCACTGCGTTTGTCAAGCGCAGCGTGAAGATTCCCGTCATTCCCAAGATGACGCCCAACATCGCCCACATCTGCGATCCCGCCATGGGCGCATATGCCGGAGGCGCCGATGCCATTTCGGCCATCAACACCATCAAGAGCGTCACCCTGGGGGACGGATCCGAGGTCAACGGCTTCCAGACAGGTTCCGGTTACTCTGGCCGGGCCGTCAAGCCCATCGCCCTGCGCCACATCCTGGCCATGGTCAAGAACCCCATCATGAAGAATATGCAGTACAGTGGCATCGGCGGCATCGAAACCTGGCGCGACGCCCTGGAGTTCATCCAGTTAGGCTGTCGCAACGTGCAGGTGTGCACGTCCGTGATGCAGTATGGCTACCGCATTATCGACGACATGATTCTGGGCCTGCAGCACTATATGACCGGGCGCGGCATCAGCAAGGTGGATGAACTGGTGGGCGAACTGCTCCCCAAGTTCTATCTGCCGCACGACCTGGACCGCGACACCATCGTCTATCCCAAGATGGACCGGGAGAAGTGCATCGGCTGCGGCCGCTGCTACACTTCCTGCATGGACGGCGGCCATCAGGCCATTTCCTTCGGCGAAGACCGTCAGCCCAAGGTGAGCGGCGCCAAGTGCGTCGGCTGCCTGCTTTGCCGCCTGGTGTGCCCGACCGGCGCCATCAGCCCGGCAAAACGCATTCAGAAAAGGTCATAGGACCGTTAACGGGAGGATGCTAATCCGGACAAGATTCTGGAAGAATTGGCCGATGTCCTCAACTACGCCTTTCAGATGGCCGGCACAACAATACCCCTGCGAAACATGCCCGTTAAGGGCAAAGGATGACAAGAGCGTTGAAACAACTATAGACTAACACCATGAAGTTCCTTGGCAATATACTCTGGCTTTTGTTTGGCGGCATAATCATCGCCCTCATCTACTATATCGTGGGACTGCTGATGTGCATCACCATCATTGGCATTCCATTCGGCGTACAGCTGTTCAAGCTGGGCACGTATGCGCTCTGGCCGTTCGGTCACGAGTTGGTAAATGGTCCCAATGAACCCGGATGCGTTTCCGTTGTGATGAACCTGATCTGGATTCTCTGTGGCTGGTGGGAGATTGCCATTCTGCACTTTGCCTTCGGCCTTCTCTTCTTTGTCACCATTGTGGGTATTCCCTGGGGAATTCAGCATTTCAAGCTGGCTATTGCCACTATCTTCCCTTTTGGTAAGGAAATCCGTTAATGAGGGATAACAAGTGAAATCGAAGTAGGTCTTGCCCCGCATTATCTTTCATATAGATGTCAATTCCGCGTTCCTATCCTGGAGCGCGGTTAAACGCTGTATGCAGGGTAAGCCGGATATCCGGCTGGTTCCGTCCGTGGTGTCTGGAGATCCCAACGACCGGCGGAGCATCATAACCGCAGCCTCCATACCGGCCAAAAAGATTGGTATCCGCGTACCTCAGCCGGTCTCTATGGCGCTTCGGATTTATCCGCAGCTGGTCATCGTCAGGGGAGACTGGGAGTGGTATAAGCAGTGCTCTGAAGGCTTTATTGCCATATGCAGGTCGTATTCACCCGTGTTGCAGCAGTTCTCCATCGATGAGTGCTTCATTGACATGAGCCTGCGCTGCACGCCGGAGAATGCGGTTGCTGTGGCCACTCAACTGAAAGACCAGATTAAGACAACGCTTGGCTTTACGGTGAACGTAGGCGTCGGCTCCAACAAACTGCTGGCCAAGATGGCCTCGGACTTTGAAAAGCCGGATAAGGTGCACACGCTGTGGAGCAGTGAGGTTGAATCCAAAATGTGGCCGCTGCCTGTGCGGGATTTGCTGTGGGTAGGGAAGAAGACGGAGGAACGGCTGGTCGCGTATGGCATTAAGACCATCGGCCAGCTGGCGGGTATCGGCATGGGCTCGTTGACCCGGCTGGTTGGCCAGAAGTTCGCTGTTCAGTTGCATGAGAATGCGAACGGACGGGATGATTCTCCTGTGGAGACGGAGATTGCTGAAGCAAAGAGTTACAGCGCAGAAAGAACGTTCCCTAAGGATTTGGTTGACCCCAAGGACATTGACCGGGCGATGTTTAATGTGGCCTGCATCGTGGCGCACCGGATTCGTCGGGATGACTTCCGGGCATCGGTTGTCTCCATGTTCGTCAAGTACAAAGACTTCTCTGTGGCGCAGAAGCAGACATCCCTGGAGCAGCCTACGGATGTTACGGCCGTGATTTTGAATGCGGCCCGGAAGATGCTCACGGAGGTCTGGGACGGGGTTACTCCTATCCGCCAGGTGGGTATGGGCGTTACCAAGCTGACGCACGAATCGGCCGTTCAGATGTCCCTGTTCGAAGACCCTAAGATGGAATACTATCGGGAATGGGACCGGCAGTTTGATGAGGACCGTGCGCGCTATGAAGATGCCAAGATGCTGGCGTATGAACGGAAGAAAAAGCCTAAGGATGATGCGCTGGTGTTCCGCTATCCGGACGGGGAGCAGGCGCTGGCCGCTGCAAAGATAGCCATCAAGGGGCATCCGTCATACCGTTTCCACCGGCACAAGCTGGAAGACGGAACGGACTGCTTTGAGGTCGTGGAAGACAACAAGGTCCTGGAGCGGCATATTGTGAAGTAGACGGCCTGATTGAAATAGCAGACCGTCAGGGCAGCAACCATGATCAGGTTGATGACGTACAGGACTTGAAACAAACCCCGATCAAGTCCCTTTCTGCAAGGTCAGCAACTCATCCATGTATTTCCTTTCTCGAGAAAGGCGGGGGACCTTGTGCTGACCGCCCAATTTTCCCTTGGCATCCAGCCAGTCGTAAAACAGGCCGGGGCGGGCCGCAATCACTTCCAGGGCGTTGAGTTCCATGCTGGCGCGGGCATGTTTATAGTCTAGATCTTCGGCCCGAACCATCTGTTCCAGCACAGCAGCAAATTTTGCCAAATCCTCCGGATCTTTTTCAAACTCCACCAGCCATTGGTGATAGCCGTCGGAGGGATTCTGTTCACAATAAACAGGCGCTACGGTGAAATCCTTCACACTGACCCCGACCTGGTTGCAGGCCCGGTCCAGGGCTTTTTCGGCCTGCTGGACAGACAGGTCCTCGCCCCAGATGTTAATATTCTGGTGTGTCCTTCCCACAATGACAAAGCGGTAGGGCCGAAGCTTGGTAAAGCGAACCACATCTCCCATGTCGTACCGCCACAGTCCCGAGGAATTGGAAACCAGGATAGCGTAGTCTACGTCCGTTTCAATCTCCCATACCGGAACAGCCCGGGCATCGGGCTTGCCATAGGAGGACATGGGCACGAACTCGTAGAAATTCTCATAATCCAGCATGAGGGTCATGGCAGGGTCTGACAGGTCTGTCTGAACACCGAAAAACCCCTCGGAAGCGTTATAGTTCTCTATGAAGTGCAGCTTTCCGGACGGAAAGAGCTCGCTGAGCTTGTTCCTGTAAGGGATAAGGGACATGCCGCCATGGGCAAAGAACTCCATATTGGGCCAGAGCTCTTCGGCGGTTTTTGCGCCAGCTTCCTTCATGGCCATTTCAAGGACATTGATGTTCCAGGTGGGGACTCCGCTGAAAGATACCAGATTATTCCGGCTAATTTGCGCCGCCACGGCCTCGAATACGGCATTCGAGTCTTCCATGCACATGATTTTGCCGGAAGGCACGATATGGAGCATTTTCCGGAAACAGGAGGGAATCGCCTCAGACATGATGGCCGATATAAAACCGACCTTGATCTTTTTCCCGTTGTACGAGGAGTCGAATCGGCCGGAAAGAATCAAAGAAAACCCCAGACCTACGTGAGAATCACGGATCTGGTCCAGATAAGTAGCGGTTACGTCACGGCCACCACGCAGATGGCTTCGCCGGAGGGCACGATGACTCACCGGGATGAACTTTGCCACGTCGCTTGTAGTGCCGGAAGAAGTGGCGAATCGGGTTACGAGGCCCTCCCATAACACATCCGCCTCACCCTCCATCATCTTTGCGATATAGGGTTTATGGGAAGCGTAATTCCCCATAGGCACCTGGGCCACAAAGTCTTCGTAACTATGAATCCGAGAATAATCGTGCTCTTTTCCCCACTGTGTATGGCGGGCTTCCTTGATGAGCATCTCCAGCGTCCGCCGCTGGATGGCATCGCCCTGCGTTTCGTATCTTTGAATGGCTCTTACGCGGTAATGAAGCAGCCGCCTTACAAAAGGAGTTATCAGATCTATCATAAATTCTTGATATACCGGTCCGGAATCAAATTGTCCACATGGGCCAGGAGGCCCATTTCCACTACGTTACCAAATTCATGGTTGACGGCGGCACCAAAAGTGGTGATATGTTTGAAAATCTTGACGTAAGAACTCAGGATAGGGGGAATGTAATACCCCTTTTGCGTCATAGTCATGCGCAAGGCCCGGAAATCTTCCCGGTAATCGTTATTTATCAGCACCTTGTCGATATCGGCCCATGCTGGCACCTCGTAAGGTTCAAGCGGAACGACCCGTTCCGTATCCAGACAGTACTTCCTGAAAAAGGCCTCCAGCATGGAGAAGGCCTCTGTGGGATAAGAGGGGTAGAAGGTGACTTTCCCAAAGACATATTGAGCTTTTTCCATGCCCGTAAGGTAACTCAAACCCGAGAAGAGATGGTCCAGGGTGAAGATATTGCGGCGCTGGTTCTCGCTTTGGCGCTGGTGCTTCTGTGCAATGAAAGAACGGCTCAGTTCCATGGTTAGAGGCAGCACCTCCTTCACAAACGGCTCGGAAAAATGGAAAAGATGGGCCGAAGGCATATCCGGCTGCCCGTCGGCCTTCATGCGACAGACGCGCCCCGAAAGCACACGGTACCCGCCCATGATTTCCTTTGCCTCGCAGTCCCAGCAGATGAGTTGCCGAAATCCCAGTTCGGCATCCTGATCATAGCGGTCCACGTCGCAGGTCTGACCTGTTCCGCCACCGCCGCTGCGGAAAGCAATCTCCCTCAATCGGCCTATTTCCTTCATCACGGAGGGAGCCTTGTATCCGTCTGCCACATACAGCTTCACATTGCCCCTGCTCAGCGGCTCCAGACAAGTCTGGCCCTGAAGCTCTGCCTCCAACACCCGAGGATCTATGGGAGGGACAATGTCCATTAAGCGCGTTATCATGTCAAAATCCTGAACCTACTTGTGCAAATTTATATTTTTTTGTTGATACTTAGCACTCAACATGATAAAGAAGATTCACATAGCCATCCTGTTTGGTCAAACACGGACTCTATGCCATACTCTATTTCAACAATAGCTCCACTATCTCGTAAGGATGACAGATAGTCCAACTTCTCAGCATCTACACAATCTGGTCGTGTGCCAACGACTATTCCTTTAACTAATGGATGTGCAAGAGCCGTTACATACCTTTCTTTGAGCACAGACAGGGGAGCGTAGGTATTAGAAAACGCCTGGAAGTAGGCCAAATATCCGCCGTTCAGCGTCAGCCGCTGCAGACGCATTCCATACCGGTCGGTATAGCTGAAAGGGGTGTATCGCAAAGTCAGAGTCCTTTAACACCCTTGAAGATGGCCTCTTCCAGCATTTTGGCCCCCTCCCGCTGGGGATGAACTCCGTCCATCATATACTTGGAATCTGTGAAGAGGTTTGCCAGATCCACTAGCTCCAGCCCCGTCTCGGAGGCTATCTCCCGGATAGCAGGACGGACGCCGTTCTCCATGGTTTCCGAATAAAGACCCAACACGGGAATATGCATTGGCTGGAAGATTTGGATGGGGGCAATCAGAATCACCCGAGGCTTAGAAGGAAGCTTCAGATAAGACTTTACAATCCGCGTATAATCACGACGGAATATCTCGGGATCCCAATTACGTCTCTTGGTATCATTAGAGCCCAGCATCAGCAGTACCACA
>Ga0310696_10005294_pt1 | contig 15604 bp, 24 predicted proteins | sample AusTroGonzalo_MG_4_FD_203885 | JGI IMG/M metagenome (GOLD analysis project Ga0310696, IMG submission 203885) | Bovine rumen microbial communities from tropical cattle in Woodstock, Queensland, Australia - Gonzalo_02 (v2) (version 2) | ecosystem: Host-associated > Mammals > Digestive system >...
TGGTGGCCGTTTTGTGTTGTCTTGTGTGCGCCGAGGCGTGTTTCTTGGGGTTCTGCTGTTAGTGGTTTCGGGCTGATGTTCATCGTTGGTGTCGGTGATGTCTTCGTGGTCGGTGCTTCTATTATCAATACGGGGCTGAGGTTTTGGCCGCTTTGTGTTGTCTTGTGTGCGCCGAGGCGTGTTTCTTGGGGTTCTGCTGTTAGTGGTTTCAGACTGATGTTTGGGGATGGTGACGGTAACATCTTCGGGGTCGGTGCTTCTATTATCAATACGGGGCTGAGGTTTTGGCCGCTTTGTGTTGTCTTGTGTGCGCCGAGGCGTGTTTCTTGGGGTTCTGCTGTTAGTGGTTTCGGGCTGATGTCTGGGGATGGTGACGGTAACATCTTCGTGGTCGGTGCTTCTATTCATATTTCAAAACATGTTCTCTTCGTGGTGGCAAAAAACGTATCTCGGTCGCGAAAAAAGCCGTTTCGACCTAAATTCGCCGTTGGTTTGGAAAAGTCTATATAATTTTGCTGCGCTGCTGGGGGCATAATCGGCAACGTCTACTGACCCTTGACGACCGACCAACTACCCCAGCAGCCCGAAGAGGGCGAGTCAAGAATTGGAATACAACCTAGTTATTTAGGTTTTTAGCGGAGAATGGGCAGAGGGTCTAACCCCCTGCCCTTCTTATTTCGCCTAAAAATGAGCTAAATCCGCTAAAACAACAATCAACATTATGTTAAATACCCCCTCTCGGCCGTAGAAGCAAAATACAAGGGTCGTAACGCTAAAAACAAACAAACTATGGAATTAGTTGGTAAAATCAAGGAAATCGGACAAGTCGAGTCCGGCACAAGCGACAAAGGCGCTTGGCAGAAACAAACGGTCGTTATCACGACCTTAGAACAGAATCCCCAATACGTTGCTTTCACTGCGATGGGCAGGCGGCTGGAGGAAGTCGGCAAGTGCACTATCGGTCAAGTGGTGCGCATCCGCTTCGGTGTCAGCAGCCGCAAGTTTCAAGACCATTGGTTCAGCGATTTGCAGTTGTGGGAAATCCAAAACGTATAAGCCATGACACCCGAAGCCCAAAAAATCCTCGACAAATGTCAAGGATGCAGCCACCTGCAAAACGACCCATCTATACGATGGTCGCTCACCTGGCCATTTGTCTGCAAGTGGTCGCCCACCAATCCGAATCGTAGCCCTCGGGCTAATTGTACTAAACACTTCAATTGACCCATGAGCAAAAAATTCAAAATCTGTTTGGATTGTCAAAATATAAGAGGCCCATATGTAAATGGTCACGGATTATGCAATTACCATCATAAAATAGTTGACCTCTTTGACAATTGCCCAAAACACAAACCAAACGAATGTCCGTTATGCACCTCGTATCAATAGACTGGCTCAGTATCTACTGCGACTGCTCCGCAATGGCTCCTTGTCAAGACTACATCTTTGACAAGGAGCCTTATGGCACCTCGGTATTTGCTGACATGTACACAATCTATCTTTACGGTGAGGAAATAGCCATCCTCACCTGCAATCCCCGTTCCAGCGCCATGAAGAAAGGCACGGGAGTCTTGAAAATTCTCAACCCAATTCTTTACCAGCAGGGACTACCCGAAATTGTCTACAACCTAATGTATAGTTGTAACATTCAGTTTCTTAACATTTCGCGTCTTGACCTCTGCGCCGACTTCAACCACTTCGATGGCTATCCGCAAATGCAGACATTCTTCCAAGACTTCATCAACTTGAAGCTTTGGAAAATCGGTGCGGCAAAATACAAGGTCTGCGCCAACAAGGCTACCGAATTTGATTGCGATTACTTTAAGTTGATTGGACTGCAGTCCAGCCAACACACCTACCAATATCTCCGCTTTGGTTCCAAGGTCTCCAAGGTGTCAGCCTACCTCTACAACAAGACACAAGAATTCCGAGATGTGAAGCGCAAAAACTACATTGCTGAAGCATGGGCATCCAACGACATTGACGAGAAGCAAGAGGTTTGGCGATTGGAGTTCAGCTTGAAAGGTGATGGAATCAAATTCTTGAACCAGGAGACCAGGCTATGGCAGTCCAAAAACCTTGAAATGGTGCTTGACCCCATCCAGCGCACGCAGGTCTACAATGCGCTCTACCTCAAATATTGGGACTTCCGAGTCAATGACGGGCAGAAACGCAAAGACCGCATGAAACATGCGGCCTTGCTTCCTATCGAAAGCTCTATACTCAAACCCGTTGTCATAACCGGAAGCGATATAACAGACCGCGAACAAAAGCGTATGATCAGCGCGATTGAGCGCACCTATGACGAAGTACGAATGAAGAGGCAAACGAGGAACGAAATGCTGGAAGCATCGATTCAAGAGCTAACCGCTTTCTGTGGCTTGCGCAAATGGCATGCCGAGAAATACGGTGCTAAGTATGCCGATATGGACTTTGCCGAGCAATACCAGGAAGAGGAAGAGCGCCGAGAAATCGACCGCGTTCAACCCACTTTATTTGACCAATAACAAACCACACTCAAAATTTGAACAATATGTCACCTCAACAATTCATCAACCTTGTGTGCCGTATGCGAAGCGCACAGAAGCAATATTTCCGCACACGCAGTTATGGCGACCTTGACGAGTCAAAGAAGCTGGAGCGAGAAGTCGACCAGGCTCTCCGCGATTTTTCAAACCCCAATGACCAACTTTCACTCTTCCCTTCGGCAGCTTCGCAGTGAGCCTCCCTCCTACCCTTGTACATTGTGGCGGTAAGTAAAACGCCACCCGCGATGTACATAGTAATACTTTTATGATTATCCCAATTACATACTAAATCACCAAGAAGACACCTGCAAATACAATGGGAAAACACTACACGATAGAGCAAAAACGACTAGCAGTAATCATGTTCAAGATGCAAAGCTGTGTCGAACATTATCTAAAAGATTTGGCAGTGATGTATCCCGAAGTGACCGAGATTTCGGGCTTCGCCTCTTTAGAGATCAAACGTACAATGTACTTGGTTTATCTTAATGCTGTCATGCAAGCCGAAAGCGCTAAAGACTTGAACAACTTCTTTGAAGTACTTATTTACTCGGTACATATAGCAATGACAGAAGATGAACTCCAAAAAAACACAACACCTCCTACAATGAATTTTAATTAAACCTTCAAAAACACAATACTATGGACAAACAAGACCTCAAGATTAAACAAATGCCTCCGTTCAATGTCAAGCCAGGAATCCACGTTGAAAAGCTGGCGACAAAGGAGATGGAAGAGTTTTGGCACGCTGTCGTTACCGTTGCCAACCAACAATTCAAAGACCGCTGCGTCAATAATTGCTACGGCTGCAAGCAGCTGTCGAACCCTCATCCCTGCGAAGTAGCTCGTGTCCGATACGGAATGTTGGACTATGCCGCTACTATTCCTTACGGACGCTTCCAGCAAGCTGTCATTGACGACCTCAAAGAAGCGATGTTCCGCGATGCGCCTTACTACAATTGCCCTGCATAAAACCGTTATGCTATGATTGACTACGTGACACCCGAACCGATTAAAGACCTCGTCTATGCATGTCAAGCGTTGCTGTTTTGGCACGATGAATATACCGCCGTGGGCGAATGGACCGCGTTAAGCAAAGAGATCACCTTCCGAGAGCGCATCCGTGAACTTGTACCGCAATGTTTGGAACTGTTAAGACACAATCCTACACCGTTAGACTGCGAATGATGGCTGTTATTCTTTGGGCGCATCGGCGGTTCTCTTCGCGTATCCAAACACACTATGCCCCGTTCCCGCCGTCGCGTGCTGCAGGGGTGACCGCCGCGAGCAACCCACATTCAACGCGCCGCGGCCAAGCCCTTCCGCCCGACTTGCGCCGCACGAGGCCAACGCTTACAAAACCACCCCATCAAATTGAACTACCTAAAGCACAATGAAGAAAGTCCTAGTTGCATGTGAATATTCACAAATTGTCATGACTGCATTTCTATCTGCAGGTGCAGACGCTTATAGTTGCGACATCATTCCAAGTGAAGGCAACTATCCTGAACGTCATTTTCAAATGGACGCTTTGGAATGTATAAAAAGTCAAAACTGGGATTTAGTTATAGCGCATCCACCATGCACATATTTATCCAATGTGACAGCTCCTTGTTTAAAAAGAAATGGTTCTATCAATAATGAAAGATACAAACAAATGATGGAAGCAAAAAATTTCTTCCTATCGTTCTTTGAAATCTATAAAGGGAAATTGTGTGTTGAAAATCCTAGACCCTTAACTATCGCAAAACTACCAAACTATACACAAATAGTAAATCCTGCTAATTTCGGTAGTAAATATCATAAACTAATATGCCTTTGGCTTCGAGATTTACCGCCGTTATTAGGTTGTATAGACAAAAATCCATATTCAATAAGCTTTCATTACACACACAACGGAGGACATGCACGTTCAAGATTTTTTCCCGAAGTTGCACAAGCAATGGCCGAACAATGGACACCAATACTTTAAAAGATATTGCCACGCCCGATAGGTTCCCAACCCAAAGGCAGTCGGTCTCTCCTTGCTTCTTTGCCGCCCCGATGGGGTTCCCCGTGCCCGCAGGTGGGCATGGGCGGCAGAAAGCAAAGAGCGCCCGCCAGCTCAAACCCAAGAGACTCCACAGCTTTGCCCCGCCATCGTCCCCGAAAAACAAGATGCGCCCAGCAATGCCAGCCCCGAGGCAAAAAGCTGCAACCCTTCGGCAGGCGCGCTGCTTCGGCTGCGGTCAGCAAGGCACCCAACACAATGGCAGCGCAGCAACGGCTGTGTACATTTTCAGCGGTATGCCGTTGCCGCCCTGCCTGGCTCCCAAATGTGCCCTGCTGCCCGTGCCGAAAGCCCTGCGCCCGCCCCTGCAACTCTCCAAGCGGATGGCTGGCAGTCGTGGTGCCCTCCCGCAAATGCGGAACAGCGTTCGCCCGCTGTGCGTCTGATAGCCGCAGGGCACCAAGCAACCCTCCATTAGTGCGGACTGAGCCGCGAGGTTCGGATAAAGCTTGAATTTCAAAAGCCCGGGAAAACGGGTTTGTCGTTAAACTCAATTGAAAAACTATGAAAGTCGGACTTATAGACGTTGATTCACACAATTATCCAAACTTGCCATTGATGAAGCTTTCAGCATTCCACAAATGGCAAGGTGATAAGGTGGAATGGTATACACCATTCACCCGATACGATGTGGTCTATAAGTCCAAGGTGTTCACCCAAAGCACCGATTTCAACGAGTACATAAATGCTGATGTAGTAATTAGTGGTGGCACGGGCTATGCAATCAAAGGCGCTGGAGGTGAAACGTACAGCAAAGAAGCTGACCCGAATTTACCCGATGAAGTTGAGCATATTTACCCCGATTATTCGCTATACGGCATTTCTGACACTGCTTTCGGCTTCTTGACAAGAGGTTGTCCGAGAGGCTGCAATTTTTGCATAGTCGGCAAAAAAGAAGGCTTGTGCAGTCGTAAAGTTGCGGACTTATCCGAATTTTGGCACGGACAAAAAAACATTGTGCTGAACGACCCTAATATCTTAGCTTGCCCACAATGTATAGATCTGCTTTCGTCTCTCGCCGAAAGCAGATCATTGGTTGACTTTAACCAAGGTCTTGACGCTCGATTATTGACCGAGACGAAATGTCTCGCCCTTGACAAAGTACGTATCAAAGAAGTCCATTTCGCTTGGGATAGGTACGAAGACAAAAACAAAGTTTTGCCAAAACTGAAAATGTTTGCCGAAATATGTAAGAAAAAGCCTCACTCACACAATGCAATTGTTTATGTATTGGTGAACTATTCATCCACCATTGCAGAAGACTTGGAACGTATCTACACATTGCGCGATTTGGGATATTGGGCATACGTGATGATTTACGACAAAGCCAACTGCAACCCTATATATGTTGATTTGCAAAGGTGGTGTAATAACCGCTTTATTTTTGCCAAGTGCCCAAGATTTGAAGAATACAACAAAGTGCCTCAATTTATTGACAAAAGACAACTTAAACTAAAACTTTAACCAATGGAAAGTTACGGCATTCTGCTGGAATAAGAATTTAACATAACCTAAAAAAGTAATACCTATGAGTAAATCAATGTTATTCCGCTACACATTACCACTGATGGCAATGCTGCTAGCACAATCTGAAGGCAAAAAAATGCCTAGAACAAAAGTTGAGCCTAAAATTGAAAGGCCTCTAACAGATGCAGAAAAAAAGAAACGCCACCAACTATATAGTGGTGACCAAACGCAACACAAATATGATATCAACGGCGTTGTGATTAGAGCAACTTCAAAGAAGGTAGCGCGCAAAATATATCAGCGTATGGAAAAAGAAGGACGTGTACCAAGTCATTTTGTTCAGCACTTCTGCGATGATTAGAATTTAACATAACATCGCGTTATTTTCAAATCCCCCGCCAAAAGCCCCTCCGAAGATTAGAAAATAACTGAGTATTATGTTAAATTCATTCTGTGTTCGAAGGTAAGGAAAGCTTTGACGTTCAAGAGTTTGGTTGATGAGTTCAAAGAGTAGCGCGCATCGTGTTATTCCCTCCCCCCGCCCTAAAGCGGAGCGCGCAAGTAAAAAGAGTTTGGTTTAATGAGTTGACCCCGACCGTAACCCGACTTTTGTCCGATGATGAAAAAAAATTAATCTTGATTAATTAGATTACTGACTTTTGACTATTTTTGCCGCGACCCGACCCGATTTAACCTCTTGACACGGCGCGCGGACTCCAAACGGATTGCACCCGCAGTGCCCGCGAGCGGCAGCGTTGACGGTCGCGGCCAAATTCCCTCAGGCGATTCGCCCGGGATTTCACTGCATAAAGCCCTATGAGCTGAATCATAACACTTACTCAAAAACAATACAATGATTACACAAAACCCAATCACGGGCAAGGCCCGCAAAAAACTCGGTGCGCTCTATGCGCGCACGCTCTATGGTAAGAATGTCATACAGCAATGTCCACCGTCTCGCAAAGGCAAACAAACCAAAGCCGAGCAGGAAGCCTCGCGCGGCTTCGGTTTCGTCTCGTTGTTGTCAGCACAGATTTCAGCATCAATGCTCAATCAAATTTATTATGCGCCACCGACTGGCCGCAATCGCCGCCAGCAGTGGTGCAAAGACTTGATGACAGGTCGTTTTAAGGATAGCGACAAATGGGAATATTACCCAGGTTATATTCACAAACTAGGTGGAAATCCAAAAGTAACAGAGCAAGGAATTTGTTTGACACTCACTTCGACCGAGGTTGTAATACCCTTATCAAGTTTCAATGCTGTAAACAATGCCATTACCACCGAGCCGCCATGCATCATATTGATATGTGTCGAAGCCAGCATTTGTATATCGTTGCTTGACTACACCTCAATAGTCAATGACAACATTGTGCTGCAAAACATATCGTCAACCGTAGTTGGCAAAGAATGCTGGCTGTTTCCATTGTGGCAAACCAACATTGGCACACAGCAGAATCCAATAATTTGTTTCGGACGGTTCGAAAAATAAATTGAAACCAACCGGGGGCGCACATCGTCCTGCCCTCATACCGGGCCCCGTCACACAAACCTCCTTAACAACCATCTCATAGGAGTGTGTGTGTCCTCGGCCAAGCCACTAGGGCCCGTTGGCGGCGAGAGGTCGGGTCGCTCTCCTAACCCACATTTCAAACTAAGCGCCCCTCCCAACGCGCCGCCTGCCCGGGGCCTCGCCTGCGCGGTCTTTCGTCATCGCGTTCATTTTATGTGGTGGGGGTCGGGCAATTTCACATATAGGGGGTGTTCGGTGTGGCTCTCTGTCGGTGGGTCGTGTGCTTCTTTTGTGCTGTCTTTGTGCCTTTTGTGGGTGCTTCTTTTTTGCGGTTGGGGCGGCTTTTTTCGGTGTTGGGGCGGCTTTTTTGTGGGTTGGGCGGTGTTCGGTGTGTCCTTTTTTTTCGTAGCTTTGTTGTGTTCTTTGGTTTGGTGCTGTGGGCGCTCCTTTGTTCTCTTCGGCTTCTGCCGTGGTTGCTTCCGTTGGCCTGCCTGCCTTGCGTTCTTTGTTCGCTGGGTTTGTGGTCTTCGGCTCCGCGGGTGGCGGGTCTCCGTTTTCGGCCCGCGTGGCTGCCGCGTGTCCTGCCTTCGCTGGTGCTCTCGTCGGGCGCGGGTTGTGCGGCTGGTCGGTCGCTTGGTCGGTCGCTTCGTTGGTGGCTGGCTCCTGGGGTGTCTCGGTGTTGTCGGGTGGCGTTGCCGCTCCTGGCGTTCAGCTTTCTTTGTTTTCTTAGTTTTTTTTAACATTTGCCGCTGGCGCCTTTGGCATCCCCTTCTTAGGGGTGCTTTTTTTGCCGCCTTGGATGGCGGAAAAAAGGTAGTTGAAATGACCTAATTTGTTGATAAAGTGGGAAATAAACTTGTTGAAATACTTGACAAAATTTTGCCATGTCGGGGAAAAGTCGTATCTTTGTTTTGCTAAAAACTTAAATACTAGTTCATTATGAAAACAACAGAAGCTTTAAAATCCGTTTTCCTCCTTCCCGGGATGCCTTGGGGGGTAGATGTTTTCTTCGGTCACAACCTTTTTGAGGTTGCGCAACAATCAAACAAAGACTTTGTCGATGTCACACACCGTTTCGACCCTTGCAAACAATATCTTGTTGTTTGGGATAGGTTCGATTTTCGGGATTTTTTGGGCTCTATGCCTCAATACGATTTGTTGATATCTTGTAAAGATATCAAACAATATTGTTGGGAACTTAAAGATTGATATCGCTATGACCGCTTTCAAAATCAACCTTACCACCGAGGAAGCCGCGCAGATCGTCGCGGCCCTCGGTTTCGTCCGCCGCAATTTGGCGGTTGACCCTAAAAAAATGATGTGGCACTTTGTGCCCGGGCAAACCCTTGAATATGATCTTGCCGCCATCGTCAATCTAGAGGACATAATTTGCAGGTTCCAAGACTCCATAGAAGAGGCAGTCGAAACCAGCCCTTTCCATCCATATGTTGTCAACTATTGAACTATCAAAAATTCTCCGCTATGAACACAAAACTAGAAAACGCGCTGCGTCAAATGCTGGCCGCTCAAACGCTCAACGAGTTGAAACAACTTTATAGGGCTTTCGCCCTGGAATTCCATCCCGACCACGGCGGCAGCGAGGAAGCCATGAAGGCAATAAACATTGAATTCACCCGCCTGTTCGCCATCCTCAAAGACCTCCAAAACGATGAAGCCACCCGCGCCCATAATGAGGGCAAGTGGGCAGGATATAGCACAACGTCCGAAACTCCAGAGGAATTTATCGACATTATTTCCAAACTCGACCAAATCCAGGGAATAATTGTCGAGCTTTGCGGCCGCTGGTTGTGGATATCTGGTAACACCAAGAAAAACCGCGAAGCCTTGAAGGCTTGCGGCTGTCGCTGGTCCACTAACAAAAAGATGTGGTATTGGAGGCATGAAGAGGACTTTTGCAAAAAGCATAATTCAAGCAGCCTCGATATCGATGAAATCCGCGCCCAATATGGTAGCCAGCGAATGACCCACCAAGGCTTCGCCGTTGTGTCAGTCTAAAAGGTACCATCCCAAAAAAGAAACTTTAATCGGCTGGCGGTTCCGCGCCGCCAGCCTCAAACCAATAAATTAACCGCTAAAAACTTACAACTATGGAAGTCACAAAATCAATTTGCGCCATCACTGCCGAAATTGGCGCACTCGGCAAGACCAAGAAAAACGAGCAACAAGGCTATGCGTTCCGAGGTGTCGATGATCTTATGAACGCACTGCATCCACTTTTCGCCAAATATGGTGTTTTCCTTATGCCCGAAGTCACCAACACCCAACGCGATGAGCGGATAACCGCTAAGGGCACCGCCCTAATATCGGTGACGGTGACAGTGAGATATCATTTCGTTGCCATGGATGGCAGTGAGATAGTCGCCACCGTTGTGGGCGAAGGTATGGACTCCGCCGACAAAGCCACCAACAAGGCAATGACCGCTGCTTTCAAAAATGTTTGCTTTCAAACGTTCTGCATCCCTACTGATGAGGGCACCAAATCCGACCCAGACCGCGAAACCCCAGATGCAAGCATTTCAGCTGAAAGGGTGATACAAGAGCGGTTGATTAAGTGTAAGTCCGTCAAGGAGTTGGGCGAGATAGCCAACCAATATTCAGGCACCATCCGCAATAATTCCAGGCTTTGGCACCTTTACCAAGCCCAAAAAACCAACTTCACGGGAGGGAAGAAGTAATGAGAAACGAGGAATATTTTTGGTATGAGCTCCACGGCGAGGAAGAAAGAGCCTGGGCAGAAAGGAGCTGGGAAAATGTATAGTGTCTGCATCAAATTCAAGACCGAGTCGAATTGGCGGCCAAACGTCCGCCAATTCTCCGACTTCCAAGAGGTAGAAGACTATCTTAACGAGAAATGGTCCATTTGGCCAGTTTCGCACGCGTTTGTCTTCCGTGATGGTGCCTTTGTCACCAAGTATTTATTTTCGCCCGAGGCTTGCGCCCGCATGGCCGAAGGTTGGCAGCGTCACAAGGAAGCCCAGCGCAGAATGTATGGTAACTATCGGAATCACTAACTTTTAATATCTTTGCAGCCATGAAATATTATGTAGAACTTTTGAATTTTGACTCTTTGTGGGCCACCTATTGCACCGCTCCAACTAAGTATTATGCAGATATCGCCTATGATGATCTGAGAAACCACGGATTCCAAAACCACCAAATTAGGATAGTTGAGCGATGAAGACCAAAACTTATAACTACTTCGTGACCTCCGCCCGCTACAACGGGCGGGGTCGCGGTTTCGCTGTCGGTTTCGACAGCCACAAAGCCGCTTACACCTTCGCTACCTTCGTGCTCTTCGGCTTCGCTGAGGTGCTGCCCTGGTGGGAGTTTGAGAACAAATACGGACACTCTTAACACGCTTCAAGTGTGACACCCTAGGAACCCCGCCCCATCCCACAACGGATGGGGTTTTTTGTTGCCCCGCCTGCCGCTGCCGTGTCCGGTGCCGCCCTACGGGGTAAACACCCGCGCCGCAGGTGGCGCAGGTCGGCACACGGCAGCGGCACCCAACGCACCCCAACGCACCGACCTCCATCCAATAAGGAATTTGTGTGTGCGGCTTGACGCGCGCGCGCCTACCGGGTGCCCACACCCCGACCGCTCCGAATGCACCCACCGACCAAGACACCCCGACCGCTCCCGATTGCTTCCCGATTTTTTTCGATTGTTCAAATAGCTGATTCAGTTGATTATAGTCTATGAGTTGAGCGGCTGACGCGAAAAACGAGTGCGGCAGTTTCGGGAAAACTGACTAATTTTGCGGCAAACAATATCACAGCTATGGGAAAAATCAAAAGAATTGTGGTGCACTGCACCGCCGACCCCGCCAATGCCAAGCGGAACAAAGAATATTATCGAGGCTTGTTTTTTGAGATAATGGGCTGGAAGCATTACGGCTATCATGCAATTGTCTACCAAGATGGAAGTTGGGAAAGGCTGCAGCCGTGGCCGAAACCGACCGCCGATGGCGGCACCATAACCAACGACACTTTGGCCAACGGTGCCCAGGGTTATAATTGGGACTCTATGCATGTCGCCTATGTCGGTGGAATCGACCCCGTCACCAAGAAGCCAGCCGACACCCGCACACACGAACAGAAAAAAACACTCCGTGCTCTTATTGCAGTGTGGAAAGTGGACTACAAAATCGACCTCGTTGTTGGGCACCGCGACTTGCCGAATGTCAAAAAGGCATGCCCGTGCTTCGATGCGATAAAAACCTACAAGAATGTTTAATTGGGTTGACATAACAACCGCCATCATCGCCGCTTTGACCGCTGGCGGTTGGCTTGTGTCTCGCCACAAGCGCAGCCAGGAGGCCGAAGAACACAAGACCAAAATCGAAGCGATGGAGGCAAAGATAACCGCTTCGCTTCGCGACAGCGAAACCAAGTACACCCGAGAGGCAATTGAAATTTACAATGAGCAAGTTGTTAAACCCATACGAGAGCAATCCCAGCGTAATACGGAAAAATTGGCGCGGCTTGAAGGTGCTATTGACCTGGCTCCTAATTGTCGCATCTATCCTGATTGTATTATCCTTAAGCAATTGCGCAGCGCGTCGAACGACAACCACAGAGACACGGAGAAGCTTGAGGACCTGGACGGACACAGCGACTTTGATCCATGTTAGCCGTGCTGAATTGGTCCAATTGGAAACGCTCCGCATCCACCTGGCTGATACCACCGTCACCGTAACGAGGTCGAGCCACACCAAGCAAGTCCTTGTCGACACGACCGCTGCGGCTTCGACTGCGCTTCGCTCCGACACCGCCGCCAAAAAGACCCAAGTCGACCTCCAAACCCCTCTTACGGCCCAAAGTAAAAAAAAGGGTCAAGCGTGGCTTTGCCCCCTCGCACTCTTTGGTTGTGTGCTGATTTTGCTAATTTTTTTCCGAAATTCGCGATTATTTAAAATTAAATAGTATTTTTGCACCGCTCAATCAACAAAAAACACACTTAAAATTTAAAGATTATGAAAGTACAGAATCCAATCATCGGCCGCGCACGCGGCAGTGCAGGTGGAATGACCTTCTGCAAGAATTATGACAAAAACGTGGCCCGCGCCAAGGCTTTTGAGGTCAGCAACCCCAACACCCAGGCTCAACAGACCCAGCGCGCTTTCTTCGCCCAATTGACTGCTTTGTGCAGCGATTTCAGCGATGACCAGCTCCGTTTCCTCTTCCCGAGCAAACCCAAGACTATGTCGCGCCGTAACGCTTTGAGCAAGCAGATTGCCCAAAGTTATGCCATTGACGGCACCGAAAAGACCATTGACTATGCCGACATCGACACACTGGGCAATGCCCCCGTCATGGATATGGGTGTGACAACCTGCGAGTTCTCCAACGGTTCAATCAATGTTGTCCTTGACAACAGCGTTAAGAATAACCAAAGCCTCGCTGGTTATGACTTCGTTGCCGCCATTGTCAACGAAACCAAGGGCGCTATCTCGTTGACCACCGAAAACGGTGAGGTTTCCGATGGTTCTTTGATTGCCGCCATTCCTTCCGGCTGGGATACCGACGACAGCATCCATGCCATTCCGCTGATTACCAATTCCAAGGACGGCAAGATTGCCCTCGTTGGTTTCGGCACTTTGGGAGTGACCAAGCGTTCAGCGCGAAAGAACGATTAAGCCCATAAGTTTTTTAGTCGTCATATAAATTCTTCCGAAAAGGCGGCAAGTTTTGCCGTCTTTTTTCGAATGCGAACCCTTTAGAACAACAAGATTATGAAAGTACAAAACCCAATCATCGGCCGCGCACGCGGCAGTGCAGGTGGAATGACCTTCTGCAAGAATTATGACAAAAACGTGGCCCGCGCCAAGGCTTTTGAGGTCAGCAACCCCAATACCCAGGCTCAACAGACCCAGCGCAACTTCTTCAAGCAGCTCACAGCTCTGTGCAGCGATTTCAGCGAAGACCAACTGCGCACACTCTTCCCTTCCAAACCAAAGACAATGTCGAGGCGCAATGCGCTCTCCAAACAGATTGCGGAAAGCTATGCCATTGATGGCACAGAGAAAAACATCGACTTCGCCAACATCGACACCCTGGGCAATGCTCCCGTCTTGGATTTCGGAGTAGTTGAATTTGAAAGTTTAGGGATTTCTTATATAGTCTCCTTCAATGATTTGGCAACGAACTATCCTTCGCTTTCAGACAATGATGTGGCAGTCGTTCTCTTCAATGTAACGAAAAAAGCCGTTTCTTTTTCACAAGAAACCGCTACGGTTTCAACTGTAGAATATGAACTTGCTATTCCTTCCGGGTGGAGTCCTAATGATAAATTATCAGGTGTCTTGCTAGTGTTGAATTCGAAAAACGGAGAATTTGCCACAAAAGGCTTTGGCAAAGTTCAAGTCTTAAAACGTCCAGCGCGTAAGAATGACTAAGCAGAGATTTTCTTTTCAACCATAGTAACATTATCCGTGAAAGGTGGCCTAACCGCCACCTTTTTTCAAATCCGTTAAGCCATGAAAGTCCACCTACCCATTGTCGGCAAAGCCACGGGCTCCAGCGCAGGCCTCATATATCAAAGCTATTGGGGCAACACCTACACCCGCTCTTTCCCGTTCAGTTTCCACTACCCCGACACCGACAAGCAGCAGAAATGCCAATTCAACTTCTTCCAAATCCAACGTGCGTGGTGGCCCATCTACAAAGAGCTCAAACTGTCAATCCCAAAGCAATGCAGAAGGAACACCAACGTCTATAACAAGTTGTCAAATGGGCTCTACAAAGTTTTTATGACCTACTCCGAAATCAAGGCAGAAAACATCGTGGAGGTTTGGGGATTGGATGAGCGGAAATCTGTCATTGTGAGTGTTGGACGGACACCGCTTGAATTTGTCGACAACACAATAATCGCCCGTTTTTCCATAAATGGCATTTATGGAAAACGGCATTTCTTCCCAAAGGACTACAACGTGTTGTTGTGTAACATCACACAACAAGAGTTTTATTTCCAAACCGACAAAGTACAGGAAGGTTGGAACGATGTCCGCTTCGTAGTGTTAAGCGAGTGGAGCAAATCTGACATAATTGTCGCTTATGTGGCATTTTCCAACGATGAGTTTTTTACCAACTTCTATTTGTGTAGCTAATGATAAAGCAAAAGATTTACAGCGACAGCGAAGTCGCATTGATTTCCGACCAACCACTTACCACGCTCCAGCTGTCAATCATCGCCGATGAAATCCGCGATGGGTTGACAGCTTACCGCCCCGAATTTGCCAACTTGGCGAAGCTGCACCGAAATATCGGTTGTCGTGTGCAGGAGCTGTTCGACAAAGATCGCTGGCGTGTTTTGTCGAACTACTCCTTACAGGTCGAGCCCCAAAAAGGCAATGCCAACCGCATCGTGCAACTTCAAGATATTGGGTATGCTGACGCTTCCGAGTTTGCCGCTACGCTCGCCGACATTGGTCGCCTGCCGAAACGGCAGTACGACCGAGCCTTTGCCCAAATCGTGAAAGAGAAAGCCTTGTGGCGGCTCTATGAGGATGGCTTCGCCCATCCCTCGACACACTTCTTTCGCCATGTGAAGATAAAAGAACTAGCCGACCAAGGCTATGACAAAGGCTACATTGCGACCTGGATAGGTGAAAAGAACATCGACAACCTCGATTATTACCTTGGCTCTTCATATTTTGTTTAATGTTTTGGTTTATTTAGTGAGAAAGTTTTTCTCCGTGAACGGGTTCGGATATCTTTCCGAATCCGTTCTTTTATGCGCTGTGTGCTTCTCTATGGGCGACATCATCAATATCTCGGCTCGATGCTTCTATTATTATTACGGGGGTTAAGTTTTAGCCGCCTTGTGTTGTCTTATGTGCGCCGAGGCGTGTTTCTTGGGGTTCTGCTGTTAGTGGTTTCGGGCTGATGTTCATCGTTGGTGTCGGTGATGTCTTCGTGGTCGGTGCTTCTATTATTATCACGGGGCGTGAGGGTAGCCGCCTTGTGTTGTCTTGTGTGCGCCGAGGCGTGTTTCTTGGGGTTCTGCTGTTAGTGGTTTCGGGCT
>Ga0310696_10005298_pt1 | contig 15599 bp, 13 predicted proteins | sample AusTroGonzalo_MG_4_FD_203885 | JGI IMG/M metagenome (GOLD analysis project Ga0310696, IMG submission 203885) | Bovine rumen microbial communities from tropical cattle in Woodstock, Queensland, Australia - Gonzalo_02 (v2) (version 2) | ecosystem: Host-associated > Mammals > Digestive system >...
CCAGGCGGTAGTCGATGGCAGCCACTTGGAAGCCTTCGTCAACCAATTGCTTGAAATAAGCCTTTTCAAACTCGCCGTCGCGATGACCGCCGATAAAGCCGCCGCCAAAGACATAGACAACGCAGATGGTGCTGTCATGCACTTGGGCGGGCGTATAGAAATCCAGATTAAGCTTCAAGGTGTCGCGCTCGGCATATTGGTAGGTCTTCATGTTTTGCGCGAAGGCCTGGGAGGCAGCCATGAATGCAAGCAATAAAGCAAGGGTAAGTTTTTTCATTTTGTTATAGGTTTTTCAAACCCTGACTGCTGACCCTGACCCTGACTGCTTTCCCCAAAGTTGAGGCAGGTCAGGGTCTGGGTCAATGGTCATGGTCAAGATTGGTGGCTTTTATAATACTCTTTCAAGAATTCCGGCAACTGACGCAAAGCGGCCTGCTCGCGCCATTGCTTCCGTACCTCCTGTGCGGGCACACCGAAGACAGCCTTACCTGGCTCGATGTTCTTGTCGACGGCCGAGGTGGCCAAGACGACCGCACCCGTGCCGATGACCAAGTCCTTGTTGATACACACACGGCCCCAGAGGATGACATCGTCTTCGATGCGCGTCACACCGGCAATGGCGGCATGGGCACCGATAAGACAGTTGTGGCCGATGTAGCTGTCATGACCGATCTGGCAGTGGTTGTCGAGCTTGGTGCCGCTCTCGATGATGGTATCGGAGGTGACGCCACGGTCGATGCTGCACAGGGCACCAATCTCCACGTCGTCGGCGATGACGACACGGCCGAACGACTCGAACTTCTTGAAGCCTTCGTTACGGCGCTGGAAGTAATAGCCGTCGGCACCGATGACGCTGCCCGAGTGGATGATGACGTTGTCGCCAATCACGCAGTGGTCGTAGATGGTCACGTTGGGATGGATGAGGCAGTTCTTCCCTATGACGGTATGATGTCCGACAAAAGACCCTGGCATGATGAGTGTCCCCTCGCCTATCGTAGCGCTGTCGCTGATGGGCTGCGTCTGTGGCTCGAAGGGGCGGAAATGGCGCATGATACGCAAGAAGGCGTCGAACGGGTCGGCGTGCAGCAGCAGGGCCTTGCCTTCGGGGCAGACCACCTCTTTATTAATAAGCACCACCGTAGCGGCCGAGTTAAGGGCCTTGGCATAGTATTTAGGATGGTCGACGAAGGTGATGTCTCCTGCCTCCACCTTGTGGATTTCGTTCAGGCCCGTGATGGGGAAGTTGGCGGGGCCAACGTATTTGGCGTCAATGAGTTCCGCGATAGCTTTCAGGGTAGTCTTTGGTATTTTCATCGGATAGAAATTATAGAATGAAACGCAAAAATACAAAAAAAGCGCAAAGTCAAGGACTCTGCGCTTATTTTTACATGACGTGGACTTAGGCCTTCACACGCTCGCAGTACTCACCCGTGCGGGTGTCGACGCGGATCAGGTCGTCGGTGTTGATGAACAACGGCACGCGGACCATGGCGCCGGTCTCGACGGTGGCTTCCTTCAGAGCGTTGGTGGCGGTGTTGCCCTTCTCGCCAGGCTCGGTGTAGGTCACTTGGAGGACGGTTTTCACCGGCATTTCGGCGAAGAGGATGGTCTCGGTGCTGGCGTCGACGACAACGTCAACAACATCATTCTCCTTCATGAACTTCACGCCCGTGATGTTGTCGCCAGAGATCGGGATCTGTTCGTAGGTCTCGGTGTGCATGAAGATATAGTCCTCAGCCTCTTTGTAGAGGTACTGATAAGGACGGTGCTCCACGCGGACATCCTCGAGCTTCACGCCGATGTCGAAACGCTTTTCAAGCACGTTGCCGCTCAGCACGTCCTTCAATTTGATACGCATGATAGTGTTGCCCTTGCCAGGCTTAACGTGTTGGAAGTCAATGCAGAAATAAATCTTTCCATCCAGACGGACGGCGCTTCCAATCTTAACATCTTGACTTAACATAGTATTTCAGATTTAAATATTTAAGATTCAAAGATTTAAAATTCAAAATTCAATCCTATGGGAAGAAATGAAGGTGCAAAAATACAAAAAATTGTATTTCTTTGACATAGCTTGATGAAAATTCGCTTGGATTAGACGACGGTCGTCTTAATCAAATCGAACACGATGACCAGCGTACCTTCTTGATTCAGCGTGATTTCGTAAGCTGGATGGACATAGGAATCGCCGAAGTCGATGCCGGCAATATCTATATTCTCAAGCGAGCCCTTGAAGCTGAGGGTGCCCAGATTGTCATTCCAGAGGTCCTCCCTGATTTCGTCGCAGACACCAGCGGCTTCGTTCTTGTATTCCATGCCATCCTCAAAACTGACGCCTTCGATGCGCACGGTGATGGTGCAAATCCTGTCATAGCCTGGCCATGTGGCGCGGCGCGCAACGGACATGTCGTGGATGGTACCGGCACCATGAAACACCTTGAACCAGCCGTGCAAAGACTCCGGGTATTCGTCGTAGAGCCATTCGTTGGCTTGTTTTCTGTAGTTCCTGATGCAGGTGTTCCACAGGGGCTTAGGCATCGAGTTGCCATAAAGCTCGTAGATCTTGGCATAGGTCTCCTCGAAGGTGCCCGCCTCGTAGTAATGTAGCAGTTCGTGCACGGTGTGGTTGGTCACGGAGTTGAGCATATTGTAATTCAAGTGGTAGAGGCACATCCAGTTTTTGTCCACAAAATAGCGGTGACCTTCGTGGGCATAGCAGGTCACGGGGATGTCGCAGATGGTGGTGTCGTAGGTGGCACCCCAGCTGTCGAGGAAGGTGTCGTAGTGATAGGCGATATGGCTCATGCACATAGGATAGTCGAGGATGCCATCGGCCACGTTGAGTGCATAGTTGAAGCGTTCGTCGGTCAAACCGGCGGGCGTGGTAATGCCCTTGCACATGGCTTTGCGGTCGGCAAACTCACGCTGGTCATAGTATTGCGCCTTACCGTGGCCTTCGATAGTCTCGCCATAGAGGCTGTAGCAAGAATTAGCGCCATCAACGGCATAAAAGCCCAGATAGAGGGTATTACCGATGAAATTGCTGTGGTCGGGATCGATATATTCAGTGTTCTCAAGCCAGAACACGCCGCCGTCATTACTCTTGGCCAAGACCGCTGTCTTGCCATAGGTCTCCGACAGTTTGAAAACATAAATGCCAGGCGCCATGGCTTCAAAGAGGTCGCCGGCATAAGCGTGATCGGTGAAGTTGGGACAGCCCTCCGGGAAATTGTCAGGCAGCTTGTCGGTATGGCACGCAGTGAAAAGGCCCATGACGGCCACTGCGCATAGGATAAATAATAGATGTAGTTTCTTCATAATTATACGGTTTTAGTGATGATTAGCTGCGACAAAGATAGAAAGTTTTCTGAAATGATGAAGGAATTGGCCAAAAAGTTTGTACTTTTACCGCTTCAAAATCCTTTTCGGAAACAAATTTCAAAAATTCAAAAATATGAGAAAAACCAAATTATTCCTGTTAGCCATGATCACCTGTTCCATCGTATCGTGCAACACACAAAAGCCTGAGACCGAGCCGAAAGGCAAAGACAAAATCGGCCCGAAACAACTCACCCTGACTTCGGACATCATGACGCCCGAGGTGCTGTGGGCCATGGGCCGCATCGGCGAATACAGCATCTCGCCCGACCACTCGCAGATCGTCTATAACGTCACCTACTACAGCGTGGAAGAGAACCGCAGCGGCTCCACCTTGTATATCATGAACGCCGACGGCACCAACAACCGCGTGCTGTCGGATGCCAACGTGAGCGAATACAGCCCGCAGTGGCGCCCTGACGGCAAGAAGATCGGCTTCCTTGCCCCTAACGACGACGGCGTGATGCAACTCTGGGAAATCAACCCCGACGGCACAGGTCGCCAGTGCGTCTCCAACGAGGCCGACGACATCAACGGTTTCCTCTACTCGCCCGACTGCCAGCAGGTGCTCTTCACCAAGGAAGTGAAGCTGAAAGAGACCGTGGCCGACATCTACCCCGACCTCGACAAGTCGTCGGGCCGCATCAACAACGACCTGATGTACCGCCACTGGGATCAATGGGTCGACACCTACGGACATCTTTTCGTGGGTAACTTCACGAGCGGCAAGATCGAGAACGCCTTCGACGCCATGGCCGGCGAAGAATGGGAATCGCCCGTACGTCCCTTCGGCGGCATGGAGCAAGTGCAGTGGCTGCCCGACGGACAGAGCTTCGTCTATTGCTGCCGTAAGAAGGTGGGCAAGGACTACGCCCTCTCCACCAACACCGACATCTACCAGTACATCATCCAGAGCGGCGAGTGCAAGAACCTCACCGAAGGCATGATGGGCTACGACCTCAACCCCGTCATCTCGCCTGACGGCCGCTACATGGCTTGGGAGAGCATGGAACGCGAAGGCTATGAGAGCGACAAGCAACGCATCTTCGTCATGGACCTTCTCCTCGGCGAGAAGACTGACTACACCGCCAAGTTCGACCAATGCTGCACGGGCTTCAGCTGGGCCGACGACAGCAAGACGCTCTTCTTCCTCAGCGACGCCTATGCCACCGACCAGATCTATTCGCTCAGCATTGAGAATGGCGACATCAAGAAGCTGACGACGGGCAAACACAACTACGTCTCCGTACACTTCAACGGCGAGAAGCTGATAGCAGGCCGCCAGTCGATGAGCCACCCGACAGAGCTCTTTGCCGTCAGCCCCACCACCGGCGAGGCCGAACAGATCACGCATATCAACGACAACATCTTCGCACAGCTCACCGTGGGCGACGTGGAAGAACGTTGGATCAAGACCACCGACGGCAAGCAGATGCTCACCTGGGTCATCTACCCTCCTCACTTCGACCCCGACAAGCAATACCCCGCCCTGCTCTACTGCGAAGGCGGACCGCAGAGCACCGTGAGCCAGTTCTGGTCGTACCGCTGGAACTTCCAGATGATGGCCGCCAACGGCTATATCGTGGTCGCCCCCAACCGCAGAGGTCTGCCCGGCTTCGGTCAGGAATGGCTTGAGGAAATCAGCGGCGACTACGGCGGACAGTGCATGAAGGACTACCTCAGCGCCATCGACGAAGTCAGCAAGGAACCTTACATCGACGAGAACCGCCTCGGCGCCGTGGGTGCCAGCTTCGGCGGCTTCAGCGTGTACTGGCTAGCGGGTCACCACGAAGGCCGCTTTAAGGCCCTCATCGCCCACGATGGCATGTTCAACCTGGAGGCACAATACCTCGAGACCGAGGAGATGTGGTTCGTCAACTGGGACCTCGGCGGTCCCTACTGGCAGTGGAACGACGCCACCGTGCGCAAGACCTACGCCAACTCGCCTCACCTCTTCGTCGACAAATGGACCGCACCCATCCTTGTCATCCACGGCGGCCTCGACTACCGCATCTGCTTCACGCAGGGCATGCAGGCCTACAACGCCGCCATCCTGCGCGGCCTCGATGCCGAGTTCCTGTATTTCCCCGACGAGAACCACTGGGTGCTGAAACCGCAGAACGGCGTGTTGTGGCAGAGGAGGTTCTACAACTGGTTGGATAAATACCTGAAATGAAATCATAAATGAAAAAAGGAGGCGATCGCCTCCTTTTTTCATTTAAGGCGCTGACGCACCACCTCAAAACAAACCACGCCTGTGGCCACTGAGACATTCAAGGAATCAATGTCGCCGGGCATGGGGATCATCAGGTGGCCGTCAAGGCGTTTGATATAGGCGGGGCTGATGCCGTCCTCCTCAGAACCCATCATCACGCAGAGGGGGCCCGTTAGATCGGCCTTCCAGAGGCTCTCGTGTGCCTTCTCGGTAAAGCCCACCACACGCAGGCCGCTGGCCTTCAGGAAGTCAATGGCGTCCTTCAGGTTCTCCACACGGCACACGTTGATCAACGACAAGGCCCCTGCCGAGGTCTTCATCGCGTCCCCGTTGATGGAGGCCGAGCCATGGGCGGGGATGACGATGGCATCCACACCTGCGGCATAGGCCGTGCGGGCGATGGCGCCGAAGTTACGAACGTCGGTCACCCGGTCGAGCATCAGGATGAAGGGGTCACGGCCATCCTCGAAGATCATCTGGACGACCTTTTCAAGAGGCTGGTATTCTATCGGGCAGATGAAGGCCACCACACCCTGGTGGTTTTTGCGTGTCAGACGATTCATCTTCTCGATGGGCACAAACTGCACGGGCACGCCGTTGGCACGGCAGACGTTGGCGATTTCAGCAATCTCAGACGAGCGTGTGCCGCCTTGGATATATACCTTCTCTATCTCTTTCTGCGAGCGAATCAGTTCCAGCACGGGATGGATGCCGAACACCATATTTGTTTTGAAGTTGTCTTCCATAGTGTCAATTTTTCGGCAAAATTACAGATTTTTGCCAAAGATTTGCTACTTTTGCATTATCAAAACAATTCAAAAAAAGAACGTCATGAAAACTTCAAAGACCCTCCTCGTGCTCGCAGCCCTCTTCATGGGATTGCATCTGACGGCACAAATCACCCTGCCCGAGCCTCTTGCAGGCTATCCCCTGACCAAGGAATACATCACGCAGAACCTCGTCTACCCCGAGGCAGACCTACTGCAAGGCAACAGCGGCGCCGTAGTCATCGCCTTTCATCTCGACGAGCAAGGCAACGCCACCCAACACACCGTGAAGTCGAGCTTCAGTGAGGCGGCCTCCCCCATCGCCATGCACCTGGTGAAGACCATCCTCTGGAAGCCCGCACTAAACATCGGCGTGCCCATGGAATACGACTATGAATACGAAGTCGACTTCAACGCCAAGAGCTACAAGCGCCACTGGAAACGCCACGAGCGCCTCGTGGCCCCGCTGACGTTGGAAGCCGACACCTCTTATAAAATCTACGAATACAAACATCTCAACGAAGTGGCCAAGCCTTATTTCGCCGACGGCGGCAACATGGGCAATTATATCGCCCACAACCTAAAGTTCCCCGAGGCAGCCAAGGAACGCGAGATACAAGGCACAGTGCGCCTGAGCTTCGTGGTGGAGACCAACGGCAGCGTGTCGAACATCGTCGTTGTCAACTCGGTGGGCGGCGGCTGCGACAACGAGGCAGTCCGACTCATCCAAGAGACCGTGTGGACCCCTGCCGAAAAGAATGGTGTCTATGTGCGCAGCCATAACATGCAGGACATCACGTTCAGTATTGGGAACAGGAACTTCCAAGACGGGAATAGTTATTAGTTGAGAGTTTAAAGTTGAGAGTTTAGTGTCAGTTGAAAGTTGAGAGTTTAAAGTTCAGAGAAATAACAACATTTTTAAACATATCATTATGAAAAAAGTTTTACTTAGTGCATTGGCAATTATGCTGTGCTTCGCTGCGTTTGCGCAGGACGAGCTGCCGCAGGGCTGGAGCCACAAAGGCAACATCGGCCTCAACTTAGGACAGAGTTCTTATACCAACTGGGCTGCTGGCGGACAAAACTCTCTCACATGTCAAGGCCTCTTTAACTATGAAATCCATTATGTGAAGAACAAGTTCAAGTGGGACAACACCTTGGCCACGTCGTTGGGCTATTGCTTCTACAGCTTCAAGAAGAAACCCGTCAAGACCGACGACATGATCGAGTTCTCCTCGTTGGCCACGCTGAAAGCCACCAAGCAACTCAACTATGGTGCCGAGTTGGCTTTCCGCTCTCAGTTTGCCAAGGGCTACGACTACGCCAAAGACTCGACGAACTACATCTCCAAGTTCCTTGCTCCTGGTTACCTCACTTTGGGCTTAGGTATTGAATGGGTGCCCAACAAGTACTTCTCGCTCTATTTCGCCCCCATCACTGGCCGCATCACCTTCGTGAATGACCAACGTCTGGCCGAAGTGGGCGCTTATGGCGTTGAGCCTGGCTACTTTAACCCCAACGACAGCACGGAATGGATTCCCGGCAAGAAAGTACGTTACGAGTTTGGTGCCCGTGCCGTGGCCAAGTTCCAATACCCCATTGCCAAAAACATCGACTTCAACTCGAAGCTTGAGCTCTTCTCCAACTATCTGAAGAACCCGCAATACATCGACGTTGACTGGCAGAACATGCTCGTGCTGAAGGTGAACGACTGGCTCAACTGCAACCTCTCCACACACCTCATCTACGACTATGACATCCCGTTCTACGACGAAGCAGGAGTAAGAATTGAAGGCTCGAAAGTCCAGTTCAAGGAAGTGTTGGCCATAGGCTTCATGGTGAACCTGAAATGAAGAAGATAGGCATCCTTTCCGACACCCACTGCACGCTCATCCCGCAGCTCTTCCATTTCTTCAAGGACGTCGACGAGTTGTGGCATGCCGGCGACATCGGTAACATCAAAACCGCCGATGCCCTGGCCGCATTCAAGCCTTTGCGGGCCGTGCATGGCAACATCGATGACCAAGTAGTGGGCCTGCAGTATCCCGAGGACTTGTTTTTCCATGTCGAAGATGTCGATGTCTTCATGACCCATATCGGCGGCTATCCTGGCCATTATACGTCCGAGGTGAAATACCTCTTGAAAGAAAAGAAGCCCGACCTGTTCGTCTGTGGACATTCCCATATTCTAAAGGTGATGTACGACGAGAAATTCAACTTGCTCCACATCAACCCGGGAGCGGCGGGCAACTCTGGCTTCCACAAACAAATCACCTTCATCCGAATGGTCATTGACGGGAAGGAATTCAAGGATATGGAGATCTTTGAACTCGACCGAAACAAGCTCTACTGAAACAAAAAGCCGACCTCGTTGAGGCCGGCTTTCGTTTTCATTGCTTCTCTCCCCTATCAACGGATGCGGTCGGTGGAGCGCACCTTCTTGATGTCTTTCTTCAGCCCCATGGATGCGGCAACCGAAAGCAACAGGGCCACCAAAGGCAGGAAAGCGCCCACCTTGAAGGTAGGATCGGCGCCGATGGGCTTGCCGATGACGCGGATGTAATAGGCAAACACCACGGCAATCCAGGCTACGATGACGATGATGTTGACGCGTGACAACTTAAATAGCTTGACAAACTGCGGCAGCTTCACTGCACGGAAGAGACCCATAGCCAGATATCCGCTAAGTAGGATTACCGTGATGGTCAGGATAAGCACCGGCAAGCTGAACGAAGTCTTGAACGGCACCTCGCCATTGGGCATCATCGACTCAACGCCATACACGCTGAAACGCAGGATGTTCAACTCTCCGAAATACTCTGCCAGAGGCAGGAAAAACAGCAACGCAAACAGCAACGCTGAGAGGAAAAAGAAAATGGATTGCAATCTTTGTGACATAATCATTCGTTTTTAAGATGCGGCAAAAATACGATTTTTTTCTACAAAATATTGCCATTCCAAAAAAATGACTTATCTTTGCAGCACTTTTACGGACCAATCCGAGGATTGACCGCATCAAAGTGTTCCCTGAATCTATTGTATCATCATTATCATTCCGTAACGGAATTATTTCAATTCATATTTTATGTATAACATTTTTGAACTCAATGAGAAGTCGTTGGACGACCTCAAAATCATTGCCACCGAGATGGGCATTGACGATGAAAACCGTGACCGCACCCAACTGATCTATGACATCATCGACCACCAAGTGGACCATCCCGACATCAAGAAAAACGCAAAACCTAAAAAACAGAAACAAAAGGCCGAAAAGGCCGATAAAGCCGAGCCCAAGGTAGCACCTGCTGCCGAGAAGCCCGTCGAGACCAAGGAAGAACCTAAGAAAGAACCCGCCGAGGCAGAAGCCCCGAAAGCCAAACGTGCTCGCCGTCCGCGCATCAGCAAGGAAGCCGAGGCCGCTGTCAGCGAATGGCAGAAAAACAACGGCGTCCAGCTCTCCATCACTCCTGAGCCGCAGAAGGCCGAAGCACCTGTGGCGGCACCCGTTGCCGTTGCCGAAGAGGCCCCTGCAGAGCAGCGTCCTGCCCGTGAGATGAAGGAAAACGCCAAGCAAAAGCGCAAACGCAAACACGAAAATGCGGCAGAAGGCGCTCCGGCACAGGACACGCAAGCCCCGAAAGAGGAGAAAGCAGAGAAACCCACGCAAGAAGAGCCCATGCCTCAGCCCAGACAAGAGCGTCAGGAAAGAGAACGCAATGAACAGCGTCCACGTCGCGACGACCTGCTGAGCCAGTTCGACAGCAGCGTGAATGCCGAAGGCGTGCTCGAAATCATGCCCGAAGGCTTCGGTTTCCTGCGTTCGTCTGACTATAACTATTTGCCCTCGCCTGACGACATCTACGTGTCGCAGTCGCAAATCAAGCTGATGGGCCTGAAGACCGGCGACACCATCAAAGGCGTCATCCGTCCGCCCAAGGCCGGCGAGAAGTTCTTCCCGCTCATCAAGACCGACCTCATCAACGGACGCAAGCCCGAAGAGGTGCGCGACCGCATCCCCTTCGACTACCTCACGCCCTTGTTCCCGAACGAGAAGTTCAACATCACGGGACACCATGGCTGCACCATCTCGACCCGCATCATGGACCTCTTCGCCCCCATCGGCAAGGGCCAGCGTGGTCTCATCGTGGCACAACCCAAGACCGGTAAGACCGTCTTGCTGAAGGAGGTGGCCAACGCCATCGCCGCCAACCACCCCGAGGTGTACCTCATCATCCTGCTCATCGACGAGCGTCCTGAGGAAGTCACCGACATGCAACGCAGCGTGAATGCCGAGGTCATCGCCTCCACCTTCGACGAGCCGGCCTCGAAGCACGTACAGATCGCCAACATCGTCCTCGAGAAGGCCAAGCGCCTCACCGAATGCGGTCACGACGTGGTTATCCTGCTCGACTCCATCACACGTCTGGCACGTGCCTACAACACCGTTTCGCCCGCCTCTGGCAAGGTGCTCACCGGTGGTGTGGAAGCCAACGCCCTGCAGAAGCCGAAGCGTTTCTTCGGTGCCGCCCGTAAGATCGAAAACGGCGGCTCGCTGACCATCCTGGCCACCGCCCTCATCGACACGGGCTCCAAGATGGACGAGGTCATCTTCGAAGAGTTCAAGGGCACGGGTAACATGGAACTGCAGCTCGACCGTCGCCTGTCGAACAAGCGCATCTTCCCCGCCATCGACATCGTGGCTTCGGGCACGCGCCGCGACGACCTCTTGGTCGACGAGCGCACGCTGGCACGCGTGTGGGCCTTGCGCAACCACTTCGCCGACATGACGCCGCTTGAGGCCATGGAGTTCCTGAAGGACCGAGTGGCCAAGACCATCAACAACGAAGAATTCTTGATGAGCTTGGACAAATAATTTCTGGAATCGGGGAAATGTGCACGGTTTTTGCTGTACCATTTCCCCGTTTATTATTGTTTCTATGAAAAAGATACTAACGGTATTATCCATCCTGCTGTTTGCCATGCAGTTGCAAGCGCAGGATCTCGTCATCCTCAACCAAGTCAAGGCCACCAACGGCAAGATCAAGTCTTTCGATGCCGACTTGAAAAACACCTTGACCAAGCCCAAGAAGACCACCACCCAAATCGGAAAGCTATATTTTGTCAAGCCGCATGAGTTTTCAGCCGTGTTCACCACGGGCAAGTTCATGACCGTCAACGAACAAAAGATCAAGATGGATTTAGGCATTTTCCATGGCACCTTCAAGATCAAAGAAGGCGGCATGATGAAATCGCTGGCCAGCATCTTCCTCTACGGCTTCCAAGGCCGCATTCAGGACTTGGCCAATGAAAACAATTACAGCTTAACGACAAAGACCGAAGACGGTTACCATGTCATCACCGCAAACACCAAGAAAAAGAAACTCATCGGCATTGGCTACAAAACCATCATCTTCAGATACCACGCCGACTCCTTCTTACTGAAAGAGATTGTGGTGATTGACTACAGCGACAACCACGACAGCTACGTCATCTCGAATGTGAAGTATGATGTGCCGATAGATCCTAAGACATTCCAGTTTTAAGAAAATAATGCTGCCCATAGATACACTCGGCTAACGCCTCGGTATGACATGGGCAGCATTATTCTTTAGGCATACAGTGCCTTCAAATCGTCGGTCGTGAGGCCGTTGAAGTCGCCAGAACTCATGAAAGCGCCAATGACATTGTGTCGTTGGCCTTTTTGTAATAGCTCGACGAGTTCTGCTTTGTTGTGTACTACCTTCAGGTCGTTGCGACCGAAGCCTTCGACGATACGTTCGTCGCGCATCAGTTCCAACTTCTTGATGGCCACGGCATGCGGGTCGTAGAAGACGATGGCCGTGTCGGCTAACTTCAAGGCATCACGGTAGTGGTCGATAAAGACCTCGCTGAGGCTGCTGTAGGTATGCAGTTCGAAGACGGCCAGCAGATGTTTCTCGGGGAACTGCTCACGCAGAGCCTTCACGCTGGCGTTGACCTTCGAAGGCGCATGGGCGAAGTCACGGAAGACGAAGTTGTCGCCGTTGTCGAACAGCAGCTCCAGACGACGCGCAGCACCCTTAAAGGAAGCGATGGCCTCGTAGAACTGCTCGTCCGTCACGCCCAACTGCTGGCACACCAAACGAGCCGCGTTGATGTTTTTCATGTTGTGGCTACCGAACACGCCGACTTCACTCCTACTGCCGTCGGGCAAGAGCAAGGTGGTCTTCAGGCCGTCGCTCTCGAAAGGATGCACGCCATAGCCGAAGGTACGGCATTGTGCGCCTTGGGCGATCTTGTCGGCCTCCACGTCGGTCTTGTCGTAGATGAGGTAGCCGCCCGGCTCGATGGTGCGGACGAAGATGCGGAACTGTTCCAGGTAGTTGTCGAAGGTCGGGAACACGTTGACATGGTCCCAGCCGATGCCGCTGATGACGGCGATATGGGGATGATAGTGATGGAACTTGGGCACACGGTCGATGGGCGAAGTGAGGTATTCGTCGCCTTCCATGACCATGTACTTGGCCGTCTCGCTGAGGCGCACCATCACGTCGAAGCCCTCAAGTTGAGCCCCAACCATGAAGTCAGTTTCGATGCCGACACGTTGCAGCACATGCAGGATCATCGAAGTGATGGTCGTCTTGCCGTGGCTGCCACCGATGACGATGCGGGTCTTGTCCTTGCTCTGTTCGTAGAGGTATTCGGGATAGGAATACACCTTCAGACCGAGTTCCTGGGCGCGCACCAGCTCGGGGTTGTCGATGCGGGCGTGCATGCCGAGGATGACGGCGTCGTAGGTCTTGTCGAGCTTCTCGGGATACCAGCCCCACTGCGGCGGCAGGATGCCCTCTTTGGCGAGGCGCGACTTACTCGGCTCGAAGATCTCGTCGTCGGAACCTGTGACTTCATAGCCCTTGCGGTGCAAGGCGATGGCGAGGTTGTGCATGGCGCTACCGCCAATGGCGATAAAATGGACTTTCTTCATGGTTGGAGTCTTATGATTATTTCAAAAAACTATATTCTTTGCCGTATTTCAGGTGTTGCTCCAGGAAATCGGAGGGATACTCCACACGGTAATCCACCACCTTGCCGTCCTCGACGACGGGGACGATCTCGGGGTTGATGAAACCACCGTAGGGCTTCAGACCAAGGGCGTTGTAACGCTCCAGCACTTCCTTGTGCAGGTCTTGGTCGACCTTCACGGCATATTGCTCAACAAGAGCCTTACCGGCGGCATAGTCGCCTTCGCTCTTGACGCGTTGCACCTCAGCCAGAAGCTCGCCAAAGAGGCCGCGCAGAGCCTCGAAGTCGTTGATGACAAAGTAGGTCTTGCCGTTCTCCACTTTCTTCTCGATAACGTTGGCGTCCTTGCCGTGCTCGTAGCACCACTCTGAGATGAGCTTGCGGTTCTGCATGTGCGACTCGGTGACGTCTTTACCCAGCTCCACACGAGCCAGCTGCGACATCATGCCATTACGGATGTAAGAGCAATACTCCGATTTATAAGCCTCGGCATCGGGCATCACGCCCAGCTCCACCATCTTCGGATCGGCCAGATAATACAGGCCAAAGAGGTCGGCACGGGCTTCCTCCAGCGTCGAGCTAAACTCCTTCAGGGCACCAGGCTGTGTGCCAGGCAGCAACTTACCCGAACCGTGACCCAGGCACTCGTGCAGGTTGGTATGCACCACGTCGGCGTCAGAGCCGTATTTCTTGCAGAGGTCGATCTCTTCCTGCGTGTAGGCAAACTCGGCCAAGGCGCTCCTCGGGCATTCGTCGGCGGCCTTGTCATAGGCTTCCATCAGGTTGGTGATGGTAACCGACTTGGAGCCATAGTCCTTGCGAATCCAGTCGGCGTTAGGCAGGTTGATGCCAATCGGAGGTGACGGGAAGCAGTCGCCACCCAGCGTGGTGACGATGATGCTCTTTGCCGACACACCCTTGCACTCCTCTTTCTTGAAGCGCGGGTCAACGGGCGAATGGTCCTCAAACCACTGGGCGTTCTCGCTGATGGTGTTGGAACGCACGGTAGCCTCGAGGTCCTTGTAGTCGACGATGGCTTCCCAAGTGGCCTTCATGCCCATCGGGTCGTTGTAATCCTCGATGAAGCCGTTCACGAAGTCGATATGCGAGACGGAGTCCTGCACCCAAGCGATGTTGTATTCATCCCAGGTCTTCAGGTCGCCCGTGGTGTAGTAGTCGATGAGTTTCTGCGTGTAGTCACGTTGGATGTCGTTCTCTGCCACCTCTTTGGCTTTCTCCAGCCAACCGACGATGGCTTGGATGGCCTCGCCGTACAGGCCGTCGGCCTTGTAGACGTCTTCATAGATCTTGCCGTCTTTCTTCACCAGCTTGGAGTTCAAGCCGTAAGAAATCGGAGTGGCGTCGTTGGGGTCGCGCATCTTGTCGTAGAAAGCCTCCACATCGGCCTTGCAGATGTCGCCTTCGTAGAAGTTGACAGCCGAGTTGGCGATGATGTCGTCCTCGCTGCTGCGGCGCATCTTATAAAGGTCGCGGTCGAAGATGACGGGCGTCAGGAAGGCGATGAAGTCATCGACGGTCTCGCCCTCGTTGAGCGGCATCAGGCTGGCGTCGCTGCCCTTCACCAGGTCGGCGAAGTAAGCCTCACTGATCTCGGGGAAGAACTTATCCTCGGCATAATGGTGATGGATGCCGTTGCTGAAGAACACGCGCTTGGCATAGACCACGAAGTTCTGGAAGTCTTCGCTCTCGCGGTCGCCCTGATACGAGTTCAGCACGGCCTCGATGGTCTTGCGGATCTTCAGGTTATACTTGAAGTTCTGGTCAGCGAGGATGTCGCGACCGCACTTGGCGGCTTCACCCAGATAATAGATGTAGCTCTTCTGTTGCAGCGTCAGCTGGTCCCAATCCGGGATCTGGTAACGCATGATCCTCAAGTCGGCGAACTCGTCCACCAAATACTTGAACTCTTCTTGGGGCTGGGTCTGTTCGACGACCTCGTCCTGTTTCGGCGCGCAGCCTATCAAGGCGGCAGCCATTCCAATGCAAATCATCAGTTTTTTCATTTTATTTGTTGTTTTGTTATAGTTTCAGCATTTTTTGACTTCGGGACTTCGAGACTCCGGGACTTCGGGGAGGGAACGTCTCGCAGTCCCGCAGTCTCGTAGTCTCATGTCATTATACAAAGAAGGGTAAGCTACTCATATCGCACCGCTACGACCTCCTACCCTTGCTACATTCCTGTCCTGGGGGATTTCAGAGGGAGCTGGTCGTATAAG
>Ga0310696_10005299_pt1 | contig 15598 bp, 13 predicted proteins | sample AusTroGonzalo_MG_4_FD_203885 | JGI IMG/M metagenome (GOLD analysis project Ga0310696, IMG submission 203885) | Bovine rumen microbial communities from tropical cattle in Woodstock, Queensland, Australia - Gonzalo_02 (v2) (version 2) | ecosystem: Host-associated > Mammals > Digestive system >...
ATGGAGGCGTTTAACGAAATCGACCCTAACACCGAGGAGACAGATGCCATGCGCCTGTGGATTCTGAGCCAAAAACGCACCAATATGTGGGAGAATGAGCGTGCCTCGGTGGAAGCTGTATTCGCCATCATGAATAGAGGTACCGATTGGAGTACTGAAGATGCTAAATCCTCAATGATTGTTGGTGATGACAACGTAAAAGTATTTATTGACAATCAATCTAATCATGTGGTTTGGGGCGGTTTGTACAGACAATATTTCGTACCTATCGACAAGGTTCAGAAGCATAACGACGTGATGAAGATTAAACGTGAGATTATTATGCCGGAAAACGTCAAAGTCGGTGATAAAATCATGGTGGAAATCACATTTGAGAACAGTCAGGACATGGAGTTTGTGTATCTCAAAGACTTGCGCGGAGCATGTTTCGAGCCGACAGAACAGCTTTCGAGATACCATTGGGATAACGGATTATGGTATTACCAAAGCACCTCTGACGTTACGATGGAATATTTCTTCGAGTATCTTCCTAAAGGAAAACATACCGTTTCGTATGAGCTGTACGTGACAAAAGAGGGTGATTTCAGTGCCGGATATTCATTTATCCAATGCCAATATGCTCCAGAGTTTGGTGCTTATTCGAATGGTGCAAGAATTAGTGTAAACCCTTAACCGTCGGAGTTCCAGGGACGAAATCCTTGAGATAGAACGGCTCGAAATACGCCACATCAACAAATTCACTATTATTGAATTTTTGTTGTGCAATAGTATTCATATATTTAGCCGAGCAATAGAAATCTTTTATCACCGTGATTTTGTCATCATTTGCGAAGATTTCTGCGCATTTGTCGGCACCGTCGCCGAAGAGATAAAGATGATGGTCTTTCTTAAGGTCTGCAAATGAATTCTCGTCGATGATGACAGCCTCGGTATCCTTTATTTTATTGACGTTTTCGTCGAAGATGGCGGCGTAGACCTCCATGCGGCGGGCGTCGATCATCGGTATCTGTAGGGTCGTGGCGCGCCGCGTCCCTACAGGGGCACCGTAGGCCATTGCGTGAAGGGTTTCTACAGCAATTAAAGGTTTGGAAACAGCGTAGCAGATGCCTTTCGCGGTGCTAACCCCAATTCTCAATCCGGTGTATGAGCCAGGTCCCATGCTGACGGCGACAGCATCAAGTTGTGAGTATGAAATACCTGCTTTTTTCATCACAGAATCGATGAAAAGAGTGATTTTTTCCGAGTGATTCTGGCCTTTCGGGTCTTCCTCGCATGCCAAAACCTCGCCATTATGAACCAGAGCCACCGAGCACGATGGAGTTGCAGTTTCAAGACAAAGAATCATTTCTTCAAAATTTTTGCAAAAATACACTTTTTTCTTTGATAATAATTTTTAATTATGTATTTTTGCAAATTATTTGTGTATTTTTGAAATGGAAATAATAAGAACTGATATTGAAGGAGTTGTGATCATCGAACCGAAAGTTTTCGGCGATGCGAGGGGATATTTTTTTGAGTCATATTCACAGCGTGATCTTGAAAAACATGGAATAACCAGTGTTTTCGTGCAGGATAACGAATCAAAATCATGCTATGGTGTGGTGCGCGGACTGCATTTTCAGATGCCTCCGTTTGCCCAGGCGAAGCTGGTGCGCTGCGTGAGAGGCAGTGTCCTTGACGTGGCTGTCGACATCCGCAAAGGCTCACCGACATACGGCCAACACGTGGCTTGTGAGCTGAGCGAAGACAACCATCGCATGTTCTACGTTCCACGCGGATTCGCCCACGGTTTCTCGGTTTTGAGCGAAGATGCGGTATTCCAGTATAAATGCGACAATTACTACGCACCACAAAGCGAAGGAGCACTGCAATGGAACGATAAAGATTTGAATATCAACTGGTTAATACCAGAAAACAAAGTCATTTTGTCGGAAAAAGACAAACATCATCCATTGTTTAAAGATTTTGATTCGCCATTTAAATTTGAAAAGTAAGAGATGAATATATTAGTCACAGGTGCCAACGGTCAGCTCGGCAACGAGATGCGGATAGTTTCCAGAGGAAGCTCCGACCGCTACATCTTCACCGATGTGGAGGAACTCGACATCACGAGTTTTGAAGCCGTGAGCAAATGTGTCAAAGACAATAAAGTTGAGGTGATTGTCAACTGTGCGGCATACACAAACGTCGACAAGGCAGAAGACGACGAAGCGACAGCGGAACTCATTAACGCTCAAGCAGTTGAGAATCTTGCAAAAGCCTGCAAAGAAAACAATGCCACGCTCATCCACATCTCCACGGATTACGTTTTCGGCGGCAATGAGGGCAACACACCACGCACCGAAGACGAGCCTGTGAATCCTACCGGAGCCTACGGAAGGACAAAACTTCAAGGCGAAGAAGCCCTCCAAAGAATTGGGTGCAAACATATAATCATCAGGACGGCCTGGCTTTACAGCGAGTTCGGAAACAATTTCGTGAAAACGATGCGCAAACTGACATCGGAAAGAGATTCTTTGAAAGTTGTTTTTGACCAGGTAGGTACACCTACATACGCTTTAGACCTTGCAAAAACAATATTAGTTTTTATTGAAGAATTAAAAACTCCTAACTCCTCACTCCTAACTTCTAACTCCATATATCACTTTAGTAATGAAGGAGTTATAAGTTGGTACGACTTCGCGAAAGAGATTTGCGAGCTAAGTGGCAACAATTGCGACATACAGCCATGCCACAGCGACGAGTTCCCGAGCAAAGTCAAGCGTCCAAGCTATTCTGTCCTCGACAAAACGAAAATTAAAAATAAGTTAAATATCACGATTCCGCATTGGAAGGAGTCATTAAAAAATTGCATTAAAAACCTATGAAGAACATCATCATCACCGGCGGCGCAGGATTCATCGGAAGTCATGTTGTAAGACTTTTTGTGAATAAATACCCTGATTATCATATCATTAACGTCGATAAACTGACATACGCAGGCAACCTCGCCAACTTGAAAGACATTGAAGACAAACCGAACTATACCTTTGTCAAAGCCGACATCTGTGACTTTGAGACAATCATGGGAATCTTCAAGAAATACAACGTCGACGGTGTGATTCATCTCGCAGCGGAAAGCCATGTGGACCGTTCGATTAAAGACCCGTTCACTTTCGCGCAAACCAACGTCATGGGCACTTTGAGCATGCTTCAGGCAGCAAAATTGACTTGGGAACAGCTTCCTGAGAAATGGGAAGGAAAACGTTTCTACCACATCTCGACAGACGAGGTTTACGGTGCATTGGAGATGACTGATCCAGAAGGCATCAAGCCGCCATTCACAACAAAAGCATCATCTGGAAAACACCATCTGGCTTACGGAAGCAAGTTCTTCACAGAAGATTTGAAATATATGCCGCATTCACCGTATTCGGCATCAAAGGCAAGTTCCGACCACTTTGTGAGAGCATTCCACGACACCTACGGCATGCCGACAATCGTGACGAACTGCTCGAACAACTACGGTCCGTACCAGTTCCCAGAGAAGCTTATTCCTTTGTTTATCAATAATATACGTCACCGCAAACCATTGCCTGTTTACGGCAAAGGCGAAAATGTCCGCGACTGGTTGTATGTTGAAGACCATGCAAGAGCAATCGACCTCATTTTCCATAAGGGAACGATAGCCGAGACATACAACATCGGCGGTTTCAACGAGTGGAAAAACATAGATATCATTAAGGTTGTTATCAACACTGTCGACAGACTTCTTGGCAGAAAAGAGGGCGAGGACATGAACCTCATCACCTACGTGACAGACCGTGCCGGACACGATATGAGATATGCCATCGACTCGACAAAGTTGCAGAAAGAACTTGGCTGGGAGCCGTCACTGCAATTTGAGGAAGGTATTGAGAAGACTGTAAAATGGTATCTTGAAAATCAAGCCTGGATGGATAACATCACATCAGGCGAATACGAGAAATATTACGAATCGATGTATGCGAACAGGTAAACTTTCACATATTATCCGTTCGAAATGCAGATATGCGCGAGTAGTCACGCCTTGGCCGTGATTAATAGGGTTTTTATACGATTGAGAAGCAATAAATTGAACCCTAAAAAATTTAAAAAAATGGAAAAAGTAACATTAATACCATATGAAAGTATTTACGAGAACTTCATCGACAAGAAGTATCTTCATGACGGTCTCGATGAATACTATTTTAGAAACAAACAGACGAAAAAGCCAGCAAACGATTGGCGTCATTTGCGTTCCGACGAGATCGAGCGTCTTGTGAAGAACAGCAATACCGCCACGAGTTGGGACGACATCCTCGTGACTGACGATTTCGACACTAACTTAGTGAAAAACAATCGTTTCTACGGTCTTGTGCGTATCGGAGCCATCAAAAACGTGGTGCTTCAGTATCATGATTTGAAGATGGCGTGCGGAATCACCGATAGCACTATCATTTCTTGCGATATCGGCGACTATGTTGCCATTCACGATGTTCATTACATCGCAAATTATATCATCGGCGAGCGCTGCATTCTCTTCAACGTTCACGAGGTTTCATGTACCGACCACTCAAAGTTCGGTAACGGTATATTGAAAGAAGGCGAGCCGGAAGACGTTCGTGTGTGGCTTGAACTCATGAACGAGGCCGGAGGACGTAGAGTGCTGCCTTTCGACGGCATGATTACCGCCGATGCTTATCTTTGGGCAAAATACACTGATATTCAGCCACTTCAGGACAGATTGTTCGAGATTACTCAGAAATCGTTCGATTCCCGCAGAGGTTACTACGGCACAATCGGCGAAGGCTGCGTCATCAAGAACTCTTGGATTATCAAAGACGCTAAGATCGGTCCTTGCTGCTACATCAAAGGTGCTAACAAGCTGAAAAACATCACGATAAACTCATCAGAGGAAGAGCCGACACAAATTGGCGAAGGCGTGATTCTGGTCAACGGCATCGTGGGATACGGCTGCCACATCTTTTATTCGGTTGTGGCGACACGTTTCGTCATAGGCGACAACTGCAACTTGAAATATGGAGCACGTGTGATTTACTCAATTTTGGGTGATAACTCGACGATTTCATGCTGCGAGGTGTTGAACAACCTAATCTTCCCGGCACACGAGCAACATCATAACAACTCTTTCCTCATCGCCGCCTGCGTGATGGGACAAAGCAACATGGCAGCTGGAGCAACACTCGGCTCGAACCACAACAGCCGCGCCACCGACGGTGAAATCGTGGCAAAACGCGGTTTCTGGCCAGGTCTCTGCTCAAGCGTCAAGCACTCGTCGAAGTTCGCGTCGTTCACACTGCTTTCGAAGGCCGATTACCCTAACGAGATGAACATCAAGTTGCCATTTGCATTGGTAAACAACAACGTTTCGAAAGACCAGCTCGAGGTTATGCCTGCTTACTGGTGGATGTACAACATGTACGCCATTGCACGTAACACTTCGAAATATCAGAAACGCGACAAACGTCTGCGTAAGATTCAAAACATTGAGTTTGAGACATTTGCACCAGACACAATGGAAGAAGTCATAGCCGGACGCAAGCTCCTCGAAGTGTGGACAGCAAAAGCTTATCTGCGTTCAAAAGGCGAGAATCCTGAACAGGAATACTACACCTTGCGTGAACTCGGACATAAGCTACTCAACGGCGACAAAGCTGTGGTCAAAGGTCTTGAAGTCCTTGGCGAAGAGATGGAGAAATCACATCGTAAAGTGGTGATACTCAAGCCTTACGAGGCATATCGCGCCTACGAAGACATGATTATCTACTATGCTGTGAAAAACCTCGTAGCATATATGGAGATACACCCTAAAGAGACGTTCGAGCAGATGTGCAAACATCTCACCAACGTGCGTCAACGCGAATGGATCAACCTGGGTGGCCAGCTCGTTACTGAAGACGACCTTGAACGACTCATAAATGACATATGCAATGGCACGCTCAACAGTTGGGACGACATCCATAACCGCTACAACGCCCTGTGGGATAAGTATCAGAAAGACAAGCTGTTACATTGCTATCAGGCATTAAGATTCATCTACGACAAATGTCCTTCTTTGACAAAAGAAATCTTCGCCGACGCACTCAACAGAGGAGAAAAAGTGCTCCAGTATGTCTGCGACCAGGTCTATGAATCAAGGAAGAAAGACTACGAAAACGTCATACGCAACTCGACATTCCGCAGCATGGAAGAGCGCGACGCGGTGAACGGAAAACTCGAAGACAACAGCTTCGTGAAACAAATCAAAAAAGAAACAGAGCAAGGCTTGAAAATGATAGCCGACGCAAGAGAATTAATTAAGTAAAACATTTAAAAACACAAGAATATGAGAGTTATCATTGAACCTAATTATGAAAAAATGTCACAGTGGGCGGCAAATCATATCGTCCGCAGAATCAATGAGTTCAAGCCTACAGCAGAGAGACCGTTCATCCTCGGCTTGCCTACAGGTTCAACTCCTATTGGAACATATAAATGCCTCATCGAGGCTTACAAAGCAGGAAAAGTTTCTTTCCAGAATGTGGTGACATTCAACATGGACGAATACGTGAAGATTCCGGAAAATCATCCTGAGAGCTATCACTCATTCATGTGGAACAACTTCTTCAGTCATGTCGATATCAAGAAAAAAAATGTGAACATCCTCAATGGAAACGCAGAAGACCTCGAGGCTGAATGCGCACGTTACGAAGCCAAAATCAAGAGCTACGGCGGCATCCACCTGTTTATGGGCGGCATCGGTCCTGACGGACACATCGCATTCAACGAGCCTGGTTCATCACTGACATCACGCACAAGAGTTAAATCGCTGACGACAGATACCATCATCGCAAACTCACGTTTCTTTGAAAACGACATCAACAAGGTGCCGAAGACCGCTCTGACAGTCGGTGTCGGCACAGTGATGGACAGCGACGAGGTTATGATTCTCGCCAACGGTCACAACAAGGCACGCGCTTTGGCAGCGGCTATCGAAGGCGGTGTCTGCCATCTCTGCACTGTGAGCGCATTGCAGATGCACCCGAAAGGCATCATCGTGTGCGATGACGCAGCAACAGAAGAGCTGAAAGTCGGTACAGTGAACTATTTCAAAGATATTGAAAAGGCTAACTTATAATGTTTTTTAAACACGAATCGAGTTATATAGATGAAGGTGCCGTCGTGGGCGACGGCACCAAAATCTGGCATTTCTGTCATATCCAGAAAGGAGCGGTGATAGGAAAAGACTGCTCATTGGGACAGAATGTCAACATCGGAAACAACGTAAAGATTGGAAACGGCGTCAGGATTCAGAACAACGTGTCGGTGTATGAGGGCGTGGAGATTGAAGACAACGTGTTTTGCGGTCCGAGCTGCGTATTTACCAACGTCGTGACACCACGCGCGCACTTTCCGGTGCACGGCGTTTATGCAAAGACATTAATAAAGGAGGGTGCGTCGCTGGGTGCCAACAGCACCGTGGTTTGCGGCCACACCGTAGGAAAGAGCGCATTGATAGCGGCCGGAGCCGTGGTCACTAAAGACGTAAAAGACTACGCCTTGATGGCTGGAGTGCCGGCAAAACAAATAGGCTGGGTTTGTGAGTGCGGAAAGAGACTGAACAACAGTTTGAAATGTGAATGTGGAAGGGAATATAAATTGGATAATGATATTTTAACACAAATATGAAGAACTTTGCGATTATCGGAGTTGGAGGATATATTGCGCCAAGACATCTGAAGGCAATAAAAGACACGGGAAATAACATGGTTTCCGCCTACGACAAGAGTGACTCGGTGGGCATCATGGACAGCTATTTTCCAAATGCGGCGTTTTTTACTGAACAGGAGCTTTTCGACAGACATAACACACGTTTGATTGAACGTGGAACAAATATAGATTTCGTTACGGTTTGCACACCGAACTATTTGCACGACGCGCATACTCGCTACGGATTGAGACTTGGCGCCGACGTAATCTGCGAGAAACCAGTGGTGCTGAATCCATGGAACATCGACGCTTTGGAAAAAGTGGAACAAAGCACAGGACATAAAGCATATACTATACTTCAACTGCGTTTGCATGACTCAATAGTCGCACTGAAAAAGAAAATCGACGAAGGTCCGAAAGACAAGGTTTACGACGTCGACTTGACATATATCACAGCGAGAGGCAATTGGTATTACACTTCATGGAAAGGTAACGAGAACAAGAGCGGCGGCATCGCAACGAACATCGGAATTCATTTCTACGATATGCTTTCGTGGATTTTCGGTCCGGTGACGAAAAACGTGGTGCATGTATCAACACACGACCGTGTGGCCGGTTATCTTGAGATGCCAAAGGCAAGAGTACGTTACTTCTTGAGTATCAACGCGGAAACGTTACCTGAAAATGCTGTTCAAGGCGAGAAAAAGACATATCGCACCATCATGATTGACGGCTCCGAGTTCGAGTTCAGCGCCGGATTCACCGAACTGCATACCAAGAGTTACGAAAAGATTTTGGCAGGCGAAGGTTTCAGGATTTCTGAAGCCAGAAACTGCATAGAGATAGTTTACGAAATTAGAAATGCAAAGCCAATTGGATTGGTCGGAGATTATCATCCGTTGGCAAAATTAGCATTAAGTGAGCATCCTTTTGGATGGAGATAATTATGAAGATATTAGTTACAGGCGGAACAGGATTTATAGGTTCCCACACAACAGTGGAATTACAACAGCAAGGCTATGATGTAGTCATTGTTGACGCTTTGTTTAACTCAAGAATAGAGGCTCTCGACGCCATCGCTTCCATCACAGGAAAACGCCCTGAGTTTGAGCAGTTTGACCTTGCTGACAGAGAAAAAGTCGACGATTTCTTCCGCCGTCATCAGGACATTAAAGGCGTGATTCATTTTGCAGCACACAAAGCCGTGGGCGAGTCGGTGGAACAACCGTTGAAATACTACCGCAATAACCTCGATTCACTGATGAATATCCTAGAATCGATGAACAAATACGGAGTTGAAAACCTTGTGTTCTCTTCTTCATGCACCGTATACGGCGAGCCAGACCCTGAGAATCTGCCAATTTCTGAAAAGGCACCTATCAAGAAAGCAGAATGCCCTTACGGCAACACCAAACAGATTGCCGAAGAAATTATGCAGGACTGCATCACAGCATATAAAGGCTTGAACGCCATAGCTTTACGTTACTTCAACCCTGTCGGAGCTCACGAGAGCGCAAAACTCGGCGAGTTGCCGTTCGGAGTGCCCGCAAACCTCATGCCTTACGTCACGCAAACAGCTTACGGCATCCGTCCGTTCCTGAGAGTGTTCGGCAACGACTACGACACACCTGACGGAACGCCAATTCGCGACTATATCCACATCATGGATTTGGCGAAAGCTCATGTGAAAGCAGTGGAACGCATGATTCAAGGCAAGATGAAGGCTTCGTTCGAGGTGTTTAACGTCGGAACAGGCACTGGATACTCGGTTCTTGACATCATCAAATCGTTCGAGAGAAGCAATAATCTCAAGCTGAAATACGAAATCGTGGGCAGAAGAGCCGGCGACATCGTGAAAATCTGGGCCGACCCAACATATACTAATAGAGAGTTGGGCTGGAAAGCCGAACGCAGCCTCGACGATATGACACGCAGCGCCTGGGAATGGGAAAAAGCCTATCGCGAAGGAAAAACATGTTTTAAACTTGACAAATAATTGATTTTATGAATAATAATCACCTTATTATTATGGCGGGCGGTGTCGGCTCTCGTTTCTGGCCGATGTCGATTCCTGAGAAGCCAAAACAGTTCATCGACGTGATGGGCATTGGTAAGACCATGATTCAGCTCACAGTTGAACGTTTTGCAGGCATCATCGCCCCCGACCATGTTTGGATAGTGACATCAAAAAAATATAAGGACATAGTGATGGAGCAGTTGCCAGAAGTACCTGAGACACAGATACTTATGGAGCCAATCATGCGCAACACAGCACCTTGCATCGAGTATGTGAGCCGTAAGATTTACGCCAAATATCCAGATGCAAACCTAGTGTTCTCACCTGCCGACCATCTCGTGCTTGACGTGCCGCACTTCCAAGAGGTGATTAAAGATTCTCTTGAATACACTAAAAATAACGACGTCATCGTGACACTCGGAATGATGCCGACACGTCCTGAGACAGGCTATGGCTACATCAAATCGCTTGACGCAAATTCGAAGGAAAAAATACAGAAAGTGGAGGCGTTTAAGGAGAAACCAAATCTCGAGACAGCCAAGAAATATCTTGCCGACGGCGGTTATTATTGGAATGCAGGCATATTCATCTGGAACGTGAAGATGGTGGTCAACACCATTGCGAAACTTGTGCCTGACCTGGCTGCTGTTTTCGATAAAATTGAGCCTCATTTCTATCAAAAAGACGAGCAAGCTGTCGTCGACGAACTTTTCCCGACATGCCCGAACATCAGCATCGACTATGCCGTGATGGAGAAATCGAAAGACGTGTTCGTGTATCCTGCAAGCTTCGGTTGGAGCGACATCGGCACATGGGGCAGCCTTTACACCCACATTCCTTACGATGAGAACAACAACGCCATCATCGGTGAAAACATCCAGATGGTCGACAGCAAGGACTGCATAGTGCGCTCATACGGAAGAAAAAAAGTGATAGTGCAAGGTCTTGATAATTATATAGTTGTGGACGACAACAACTGTCTCCTAATCTGCAAAATGCAAGACGAACAACTTATAAAAGAATGGCAAAAATAGTTTTCTGAACTAAAATCATATATTATGAAGAAGTTTTTGACAAATATCGCGAAATTATTCTTTGGAAGAAGAAATTCAGGTTCATTATCAAGAGGTTATGTGTTGGCTTTCGACATTCTTTTGGTAATTTGGGCATTGATTATCATTCCATTGTTGAGGTATTATCCTGATTTCAGCAGACTCACTTTTATTGATTTCTTTAGAAAATCAATTTCAATACTATTGCTTTTCATAATCGGATTTTTAATCACCGGTTCATATAAAGGACTTGTCAGATACACAGGTTTTAAAGATATTGAGAAGATTACCAAAACAACAGCATGGGTTTTTTTCACTATTTGTATTACTAAGTTATTGATAAACAACGACGAGAATCTGAGTTTCCTCAATCCGTATTTCCCGAAATACATCACCGTAGCGCTTATATGCGTTGTTTCATTGGTTTTGATGGTCGTCGCCCGACTCATCATTCGTCGTATTTACAACGAATATCTGCGCCCTCAGCCAAACAAAATCAATGTGATTATTTATGGTGCCGGTGATGCGGGTCCTATCACGCAAAACGCTCTGTATCAGGACACTTCCACACAATACAATATTGTTTCTTTTGTTGACGACTCAAATTCAAAAATCGGTAAAGCCATTAACGGAGTGCGTATTCGTAAGCCGGAAGAAGCCCTGAATAAAGACTTTATCAAGAAATTTGGAGTCGATATGATTATCTTGGCTATGCCAAGTTTGAAAATCAATAAACGTAACGAGATTGTCAACCGTCTCCTCGAATTGGGAGTTACAGTGAAAGCAGTGCCTCACGTAGATTCTTGGATCAATGGCAGCCAACTGAATTTCAATCAGATCGCAGATATCAAGATTGAAGATTTGCTTGAAAGAGACCCTATCGTTTTGGGTAAGGAAAACGTTAAACACGAGTTGGAAGGAAAAGTTGTGATGGTGACAGGAGCAGCCGGTTCAATTGGTAGCGAGATTTGCCGTCAGGTGTTGCAGCATAATCCTAAGTGCTTGATTATGTTCGACCAAGCTGAGTCACCGATGTACGATTTGCAGTTCGAGTTGAACAACGAAGAACCATACAAGCACATCGCGGTGCCGAAAGAGTTCGTCGTCGGTAATGTGAAAGATATCAACAAGATGACCGAGGTGTTTGAGAAGTATCAGCCGCAGATTATCTACCACGCAGCCGCTTACAAACACGTCCCTCTGATGGAGAGTTTCCCATACGAAGCTGTGTTTGTCAATGTGTTTGGTACTAAGATTGTAGCCGACCTCGCGATAAAATACGGCGTTGAGAAGTTTGTGATGATTTCAACCGACAAGGCAGTGAACCCGACCAACGTGATGGGTGCCACAAAACGTATTGCCGAAATCTACACTCAGAGCCGCAACAGCAAGACCAAGTTTGTTACCACTCGTTTCGGTAATGTTTTGGGCTCAAACGGTTCTGTTATCCCATTGTTTAAGAAGCAGTTATCTCATGGCGGACCACTTACCGTCACCGACCGTAACATCATACGTTACTTCATGACGATTCCTGAAGCTTGTAGCTTGGTTTTGGAAGCAGGCGCCATCGGCGATGACGACGATATCTTCGTGTTCGACATGGGCAAGCCTGTCAAGATTTACGACTTGGCAAGCAAGATGATAAAGTTGTCGCACATGCCTGACGTTCAGATCGAAATCACCGGTTTGAGACCTGGTGAGAAACTCTACGAGGAACTTCTTGCCACTAAGGAAAACACCATCCCGACCGAGCATCCGAAGATTATGCGCGCAAAGGTTCGTGAATATACCGAAGAAGAAGTCAACGCTGAGATCGGGAAACTGCTTGAGGTTCTCCCTACATGCAATGACTTTGAGATTGTTAAACAGATGAAGCAAATTGTACCGGAATTCAAGTCAAATAACTCTGTGTATCAGATACTTGACAAATAAAAAAAGAGCCACGTGTCGGACTCGAACCAACGACCTACGCATTACGAATGCGTTGCTCTACCAACTGAGCTAAAGTGGCTTGTTTTGCGGGTGCAAAGATACAACATTTTTGAATTGATGCAATAAAAATGTTTTGGAAGATTGTTTCAGTGGTTTTGGCGTCGATAATTAAGACGTTTTTCGCGCCATCTATTGGTTTTGCGGCGGGGTTGTCGTTTGGCACAACATTCGCGGCGACAGCCTTGGGTGCTATGGCGGGATTTTCGTTTTTTTACTTCTTCTGCGACATCATCCTGAACCGTTTTTATAAAAAGAGAAAGTCGCATCCGTCAGCAAAAAAGCTGAAAAATGCACGCAAAATAGTCGATTTTAAAAGGAAACACCCTGTTTGGCTTTTCGTTCCGATGCTGCCTATCATGTCGATTCCGGTGATGGCAATAGTGGTCAGGAAATTCTTCAGACACAACAAACCAGTGTTCGCATTGTCACTGCTGACGGTGACGCTGTTCGCACTGGTCGGTTGTCTTGTATTTTCGCCTATTCAGTATTTATAGTTGGCACAAGGCGGCGGCACCGAGTATTGCCACCTCATTGTCTTTCAATTCCGATACACGAATATCCACTGTACCTTGATAGATATTCAGAAGATGCTCGTCGAATGACTTGCGCAGAGGCTTCATCAGCACTTCGCCGGCATGGACAGGACCGCCCATGAGGAAGATAGCCTGAGGGGCTGAGAACGTCACTGCATTTGCCATAGCGATACCGAGAAGATAACCCACATTTTCGAAAGTCTGGATACCTATCGGATCGCCTGCATTGGCAGCGTCACCAACCATCTTTGAAGTGAGATTTTCAGGCGCGATATCCTTCAAAACGCCGCTGTAATAAGGATTTTGTTCCATCAGTTCGAGAGCTGTGCGACGTATGCCACCAGCCGAGGTGTAAGTCTCCAAACAGCCTTTTCGACCGCAACCGCACTGGCGACCGTTGATGATGATAATCGAGTGACCGAGTTCACCAGCAGTGCTTGTCGAGCCTAAAATAAGCTTTCTGTCGATGATGATGCCGCTTCCGACACCTGTTCCGAGGGTGAAGGTGATGAAATGGTCGAGGTTTTTCGCGCCACCGTAAATCATCTCGCCGTAAGCCGCAGCATTGGCGTCGTTTGACACAACAACTTTAGTGTCAATATATTTCTTCATCATCTCGGCAAGCTTCACCTGACCTTTAAAGTTGAGGTTCGGCGCATTGTCGATGCTTCCCGTATAAGTATTGCCATTTGGAGCACCGATGCCTATGCCGTCGATTTCGCTAATCTTGTTGCGCTCAAGCAAGATTTTTATCTTGTCTGCCACGTCTTTCATATAAAGATCAGCATCATAATACTCATTTGTCGGCAGGTTTTCCTTGTCGATGATTTTTCCGTCAGCACTGACGATTCCGATGTCGGTGTTTGTGCCTCCGATATCGATTCCGATAGAGTAATTTAACTTCATATTGGTTGATTTTTAATTCAAAATTAGATTTTTCACCGCAAAATTAAAAAAACTTTAAATAATATCAATTAAAATCAATTCTTTTTTTTATCTTTGCGGATTATTTAGAAATTTAAATACGTTTTATGAAGAACGCATATCGCGAATATAAGTTTTTGAATCTCACAAATATAGCAGATGAGATTCGTAAGTTTTGGGAAGATAACGACATCTTCAACAAGAGTTTGGAAAACACCAAGAACGGAACGGCGTATGTTTTTTACGAAGGTCCACCGTCAGCAAACGGCATGCCGGGCATCCACCACGTGATGGCTCGTACCATTAAGGACACTTTCTGCCGTTTCCAGACATTGAAAGGCAAATACGTTAGCCGCAAGGCAGGATGGGACACCCACGGACTGCCAGTGGAGCTTGGCGTTGAGAAGAAACTCGGCATCACAAAGGAAGATATCGGCAAGAAAATCAGCGTGGACGACTACAACCGCGCCTGCCGCGAAGAAGTGATGAAATACAAGGACCGCTGGGACGACCTCACCCGTCAGATGGGCTACTGGGTCGACCTCAACAACCCATATATCACCTTCACAAACGAATATATCGAGACTTTGTGGTTCTTACTTAAAGACTTGTATAACAAAGGTTTACTCTATAAAGGATATACCATCCAGCCATATTCTCCAGCTGCAGGAACAGGCTTAAGCTCACACGAGTTGAACATGCCTGGCTGCTACCGCGACGTGAAAGACCTCACCTGCGTGGCGATGTTCCGCTTGAAAGCCGAGCAGCGTAAGTTCGAAAAACTGCCATTCGGCGTTGACGTGAACTTCCACGACGTGCAGATTGTGGCTTGGACAACAACACCTTGGACATTGCCGTCAAACACAGCATTGGCAGTGGGTCCTGGCATCGAGTATAATCTCGTGAAGACAGTGAACCCGAACAACGGCAATCAGATTTACATCATCATCGGAAAGCCGTTGATGGCATCGTTCTTCCCGTCAGAAGAAGAGAAACCGAAGTTTGAAGACTGGAAAGTCGGCGACAAGAAGCTTCCTTACGAAGTATTGGGCACATGCAAGGGCAAGGACCTCGCAGGCCTCGACTACGAGCCGCTCATCCCTTGGGTAAGACCTGACGGCGACGGATTCCGCGTCATCCCTGGCGACTACGTCACAACAGAAGACGGTACAGGTATCGTCCACATCGCTCCTACCTTTGGTGCTGACGATAACAGAGTGGCCAAACAGACCAACATCCCGCCACTGCACCTCATCGACAAAGACGGCAAGGCACAGCCGATGGTCGACAAGACAGGTAAGTTCTTCCTCCTCGAAGACCTTGACCCTGAATGGGTTAAGACACATGTCGACGCTGAGGAATACGCAAAA
>Ga0310696_10005300_pt1 | contig 15598 bp, 18 predicted proteins | sample AusTroGonzalo_MG_4_FD_203885 | JGI IMG/M metagenome (GOLD analysis project Ga0310696, IMG submission 203885) | Bovine rumen microbial communities from tropical cattle in Woodstock, Queensland, Australia - Gonzalo_02 (v2) (version 2) | ecosystem: Host-associated > Mammals > Digestive system >...
CGTCGACAAGCGCGATTCCGAAGTCTACGGAGTCCTGACCTTCGGAACGCAGAAATGGCTGAACCGCGAACTGCATTACACGTTAGAAACCGCCTACTCCAGCGAAGGGTACCTGCTGACGCACTATCCGGAAGAATTTCTCCATACGTACTACTATTACTATACATGGGACGACGCATTCGGCAATGGCTCGGATATTTGCCCAGAGGGGACGCACATCCCGTCGGAAGCGGAATGGACAACGCTCTTTGACTACGTCAGTACAAACTTGACTACAGAAGGATTCGACGTATTGTTCTCCATCTCGCGCAACAACAGTACGCTAACCAATTTGTACGGGCTTTCTCTTAAACGGAGGGGCTTTGTTGACATGGACTATTTCGGCCCACGCGAAGGAGCCCCAACCAACATGACCAATCCTCTCAACGCCAATTTGGCGGGGAACGACGATATTTCGAATATGTTCTACTGGATTACCGGTTCTGGAAATTCGAGCAGCACAGGGAACGTCGTGCACGCAGACTCGAACAGCCATATAAGCTACGAAGACGATGCCCTGAAAGTGGATGCCTACATGATCCGCTGCATTCTGGACTGATCTTTAGCGGGGGCGACCCCTGTAGCGCCTCGCGGCTAGCAGGCCCGCCTCGAACAGGGCATACGACGGCAAGCCGAGAATCAGCTGGCTCACAATGTCGGGGGGCGTAAGGAGTGCCGAAAGCAGCAGAATGCCCACTAGCACGTAGGGGCGTTTGTTGCAGACGGTCTCGTAGCTTACCACGTCGGCGCGCACAAGCGCATACGTCACCAGCGGGAACTGGAACATGCAACCGAATGCAAACGAAAGCCAAAGCGAAAGGCTGACCAAGTTTGACACGCCGAAAACCGGCAGTAACGTTTCCCCCGCAAAGCTCATGCCAAAGCGTACGACCAACGGGAAACATACGACAAGGCAAAAAGCTACGCCCGCAATAAACAAGCCGCTGGTAAGCCATGCGATAGAACGGACAAATTTCCTTTCGTTGTCGTAAAGAGCGGGGAGTACGAACTGCCAAATGTTCCACGCGATGGCGGGGGAGCATACAACGCAATCGAGGAGAGCGGCAATTTTGACTTGCAGCAGGAACACTTCCATCGGTGAAAAATAATGGAGCTTGATTCCTTCTTGCAGTGCGATTTGTGCACAAAACCAGTCTAGAACGTAGGGTGATGCCCAAAAAAGCGGGATAATTCCGATAGCAAGTATTGCAAGCGAGCGCAACAGCATTTGCCGGAGCGACTCAAGGTGAGAAATCAAGTTGGCTTCCTGATCCTGCTGACTGGGCATACTGGAGGTCAGAACCTGCTAATCCTTTTTCTCTTCGGCTTCGGCAGCCTTTTCGACTGTCTTTTGCAAGTCTTCGGCTTCTTCCTTCAGGGCGTTTTTTGCCTTCTTGTACTCATTCTGGGCACGGCCGAGCGAACGAGCCAGTTCAGGAATGCGCTTGGCCCCGAACAAGAGCAAGACCACCACCACGACCAGGATGATTTCGGGTATTCCTATTGACATAAAAGACCTTCTTTTTTACGAATATAACAACAATAATAAAAAAAACGCACCCATGAACCGGAAAAGTGCTACATTAGCTCATAAAGGATGCTATTTCACTTTGGGGCTATCTTGAAACGTCGTCAAAAAAAGCGCACCCCCATGAACCGCTCGCAGATGATGCAAGCGGTTCGTTCGGAGAATACCAAGCCCGAAATGATGGTGCGTCAAGCGCTTTTTCGCGCCGGATTCCGTTACAAACTCCATCGCCATGATTTGCCGGGCTCGCCTGACTTGTTTATTCTCAAATACGGAGTTGTGGTTTTTATTAATGGGTGCTTTTGGCACCAGCACGGCTGCAAGTTTACGAGCCGTCCCAAGAGCAACTCCGATTTTTGGAACGAAAAATTTACGAATAACATTGTCCGTGATATCAAGACAAGTTGGGAATTGTCGCTGCAAGGCTATCGTATAGCAACTGTTTGGGAATGTTCCATTAAAAACGATTTTGAGCGTGCCCTGGAGCGCCTCAAATCTTTTATTGTGGGGGATGAAGAATCCATTGAAATTTAAGGTACGTTTCGTTGCCGATATAAATTGAGGACTTTGGATGGATTCTTATTGCGCTAAATACGTAAAGTCAAGGTTTTCCCTAGGTAGAATTTTTTTTGAAAATGAAATTTAACAAGTTCCCACGGGAAAAGAAAGAATATATTTTTCATCTTTTGGAAAGTCTGCTGTCTTTTTACCTATATTTCCAGATGTAAGATTAACCTTAAACCACTGTTTACTGATTACTAACTATGGCTGAATATACAGAAAAAATGGACAAGGCTATCGAGGCCACCGAACGTGAATTTTCCAAGATCCGTGCCGGTCAGGCATCGCCCGCTATCCTCAACGATGTGCGTATCGACTACTATGGTACGCCTACCCCGATTTCCCAGGTAGCGAAGGTCTCCGTTCCCGAGCCGCGCATGCTGCTCGTCTCTCCGTGGGAAAAGACCATGGTCGACCCGATTGAGAAGGCGATTCTCGCCGCGAACATTGGCCTTACCCCGATGAAGGACGGCAACTGCATCCGCGTGTCCCTCCCGATTCTTACGACGGAACGCCGCCAGGAACTCGCAAAGCTTGCCCGCAAGCATGCCGAGGAAGGCCGTGTGGCAATCCGCAACATCCGTCGCGATGCAAACGACGCTCTCAAGAAGAACAAGGAACTGCCGGAAGACGAGGTCAAGAAGCAGCAGGACGAAGTTCAAAAGGCAACCGACAAGGCCATTGCCGAAATCGACCGTCTGCTTGCCGAGAAGGAAGCGGACATCCTCAAGGTGTAGTCCGGGGTTTGCTGTGGCAAATCAGCTTAGACATGTCGCCATCATCATGGACGGCAATGGGCGTTGGGCCCGGAGCCGCGGTCTTGAGCGATTCCTGGGCCACCGCAAGGGAACCCAGGCAACAATCGATGCGGTAGAAGTCGGCGTGAACCTGAAACTGGAGCACATGACACTCTATGTGTTCAGTTCCGAGAATTGGGGCAGACCTTCCAAGGAGGTAGATTACTTGATGAACCTCCTTATAGAGATGGTGGTCAAGGAAATCCCCGACCTCATGGAAAAGAACGTGAAGCTTAAGGTTATCGGTAACATGGACCGTCTCCCTGAAAAGCCGCGCGCATCTCTCCAGTCCGCCATCGACAAGACGGCAAATAATTCGGGCATGCAGTTGAACCTCGCCATTTCTTATGGTGGCAGGCAAGAAATTGTAGATGCCACGAAATCTATTGCAGAGCAGGTTGCTGCGGGAACTCTCCGCCCCGAAGACATTGACGAAAATTTGTTCGCAAAAAATTTGTACCTGAAGGGCGCTCCCGATCCGGATTTGGTTATTCGTACGGGTGGCGAATTCAGGCTTTCTAATTACCTGCTCTGGCAGGCCGCCTACAGCGAGTTCTATGTAACAGAAACGCTGTGGCCGGACTTTACTCAAGAGGAATTTTTGAAGGCTGTCGAGTTCTACAAGACTCGCCAGCGTAGATTTGGGAAGGTCCTTGATGAATAACTTGGCTGTTCGTCTCCTGTTTGCGGCTGTGGCAATTCCTGTCGCTCTTTTTTGTATCTGGTTCGGTGACATCTCTCGAATTTTCTTGATGTGCTTCTTGGGTGGCATCGGCGCCTGGGAATGGGCGAAGATGGTGGGTAAGATGTACAAGGGGCCGGACATGCGTTACCTTTCGCTGGCATCGGCTGTGGCGTTCATGTTGGCGTGGGTGTTCTCTAAAGGGGGCTTTTTCGGTTGCGCCGCGGTTCCCGCTGTCATGGGGCCCACGGCAGTCTTTATTCTCGGAATTTATATAGCGATTGGCTTTGCGAAAGTTGACATCGCCAACCTCTTCCCTTGGCTTGTGCTGCATATTGGAGCGCCTCTGTATCTTGGATTGTGGGGCGGAGCAAGCATCCTTCTTTTGGGTTCTGGTCAAGGTTTCGAGCACTGTTATGGTTTTTTGCTTGTGCTCTTGTCCATGTGGATTTGCGATTCCGTCGCTTACTTTTTCGGGAAATTTGCAGCCGGTAAAGGGCCGTTCGGCAGGCACGCATTTGCCCCCTCTATCAGCCCCAAGAAGACATGGGAGGGCTCGGTTGCTGGGACAATCACCACGATTGCCTTTGTCGCCTATTTTGCACCTGGCGCCCTCGCCAGTTTCAATGTGCAGATAACACTGCCGGTGGGCATCGCTCTCGGATTTTTGATTGCAGCCGCCGGCCAGGCGGGCGACCTGCTAATGAGCGCACTCAAGCGTTGGAGCGGGACAAAGGATTCCGGCACGATTTTCGTCGGTCATGGCGGCGTGCTCGACCGTTTTGATTCGTTCTTCCTTGCGGCTCCGACTCTTTATTTGGTTCTGGATTTCTTGCAGAAAATTTCGTAGGAACTTTACTTTTTAATCAGATTCGCCCCCTCCCTTTTTAGGGGAGGGGACTTTTTTATGGCTACTTTTTTTTGTTGTATTCTTCCATATATATCGCAAGGTAGTCTATGACGCCCGACTCGGCTCCTTTAACAGGAATGTAGCGCAAGTTGTTTTGTTCGTCTGCGATAATGGCAAGGCCTGCGATGTAGTTTATCCAGTGATAGTCTTCGTAATACTTGAGGGCGACCTTTTTCTCGGAGCCGAACACGGCAAGCGGCATCACCAAGATGTCGTGTGAAACCATGATGCTCACGCGCTTCCATTTGGATAGGTTCTTGAGGATGACGGTTTGCATGAATTCCTGTGCGCGCGGCTCCAGTTCATAGAGTGCATCGGCATACGGCTCGCCATACGCCCAGTGCGACATGAGTTCCACAGAGCCACCCCTCATTCCGAGATTGGTTCCGTATTGGGCGAGTTCATCGGCCGTGATTTTCAGGAACCAGTTGCCCGTGATGTCGTAATTCGTGATGAGTTTCGGGAGGCTTGCTTCTCCGCGCCCTTTCGAGATGTTGTTTGCGGTTTCGTTCGTGCGTACAAACCCTGAGGTGATGTAGCTGAATTCCTCGTCGCTCTTGAGCGTTGCGCCCAAATCTTGCGCCATCTTGACGCCGTTCGCGGTGAGTTCCGTTTCGATGGTTACGGCGTCCTCGCGTTCGGAATGGCGGATGATGAATACGGCCTTTTCCGTGGGGGCGAGGCTATGGTACACATCGGCTACCGTTGCAAAACCATCCTTGTCGAGTTTGACTTCTGTGGTAGGCGCCGCAGACGAAGGAGTCGGCGTAGCCGAAGACGCTGGCGACGACATCGACGGGCTTGATTTTTGCTCAGCAGAAGAAGCCGATTCTCCTTTTGTCGACGAAGTCGTTTCGTGACTCGATAACGTGGCAGTCGAAGAGCTTGATTCCGTTGACGGAGAATTGGTAGAATCGGCAGGCTTGGAATCGGTTGATTCCGCCGAACCGGTTGAATTGGCCGATTCAGCCGGATCGGCCGCGGATTCCGGCTGAACAGAAGATTCAGAAGAAGCCGGCGGATTGTCTTCGCCTGCAGAAGTAGACGACGAAGAATCGTCACAAGCGGCGAGCAAAGCAAACAGCGCAGCAAAAACGAAGGCGGTCGACCATGCGCCTTTTTTAAAAGGGTTTTGCTTGTGCATTACGAGCCCCACTGATAATCGCCAGCTTCGTACACCGGATTTTCGCCGTTGAACCCACGCGGGCGCTTGATGTTGTCGTCAAACACGGTCTTGTTGAAAATGCGGAAGTCCCCGCGTTCGTAGCTCTGGAACGAGATGTGGCAGAAAATCGGCCCTGCCGGCATGTACTCGCTGTAGCCCATGTCGCGCTTGCCCGAGGTGTAGAGGTAGTTGAAATATTTGCCGTTCAAAACGATGTGGAGCCCGATATTGCCGACGGTGAACCAGCGGCCCTTCGCAAGAATGTTCTCATGGTAGGTGTCGTCATAATCCATCACCACGAATTCGGCATCGCCGCTCTTGTCCAAGTGGAAACGGTACTTGTGGTTACCGCCGCAGCAACGGCCGTCGAAGAACCACGTGTATCCGCTTTCGGCGGCAATACGCGGGTCGCGTACGCTTGTGTCGGGGTGCATGAGTTGTTCGTCGGTCACGAGGCGTTCGGGTTCCACGGCTGCAATCAGTTCGGCCAAAGTTTTTGGATTGGAGGCCGACGTGAGCGTCACCTTGTTCTTCGCTTCGCTCATGGCGCGACGGTACAGGCGGTATGGAATGCCGTCATCGCTGATCATCGTCATTTCGTCCTGGCTGAACACATAGTATGCGTAGGTCTTGGTGCCGCTCTTGGTGACCACGTTGAAACTGCGGTTGTTGAGCGTGTACCACTGGCCCGAAACGTTCGGGAAGCCGGACACGGCCGCGTTGCCGTCTTCGGCGATGACCACGGTGTAATCGTCGCTAATCCATGCCTCGTCTGCTGCGGTAATCAGGCGGCAATCACGGTTTTTATCGCCCTGACAAGCTGCCGCAGCAGGGTTTGCCGCCTCGCAGGGGCTGACCATCCCTGGCCGAAGTTCGCTAGACATGCCGATTCTAAAGCCCATGTCGGCGGCGCCATCGCGGCTGCGGATGGCGCGGCGGCTTACGCGGGCAAATTCAGCAGGTTCGCCGTAGCTGCCGCCGCGGCGTGTCTTGTTGCCCGATCCGGTAAGTTGAACGGGGTCCACTTTGTCGCCCGAGGTATAGCCCACAAGCCAGTCGTACACCCATTCCCAGGAATTTCCGCTCATGTCGTAGAGGCCGAGCTTGTTCGCCTTCTTGGTCGCCACGTCGTGAGCCTTGCCACCGCTGTTCTCGGAATACCATGCCACGTCATCGGCCGTGTTGCTGCCCGAAAATTTGAAATTATCCGCAACGCCATCTTTGCCACCGCGTGCCGCAAATTCCCATTCGGCATCGGTCAGCAAACGGTACTGATGCCCCGTCGCTTGGCCCAATTTACAGGCGAAATTATTTGCATCGAACCAGCTCACGCCAATTTTAGGTGCCTTTTCCGATTCCCATGCGTTTTTCTTGCCGCCCATCACGGCGTTCCACTGCGCAATGGTCACTTCGGTCGGCGCAATGTGATAATCGCTCACCGTCACCTTGTGCGAAGGGGTCTCGTAAATCTTGTCTTGTTCGGCGCAGTTGTCGCAGCCGCGCGTATATGTGCCGCCCGGAACGTACACCATGTTGAATACGACCCCGCCTACTGTATCGGCGAAGTTTGCCGGAGATACGTAAGTGAATGGGGTTGTACTGGACGACGATGCTTGAGAAGCGCTGCTCGAAGTCGCATCGCCACCGGGCGTAGCAGAAGTGCCTCCGGAACTATTTGCCGAATTATTTACTTTATTTGCATCGTCTGGATTGCTGGAATTATTTGGATTCGCAGCAGAACTAGGCGAAGAGCCATCCTGAGACGTTTTGCTGTCTGGAGACCCCGTGGAATCCTGAGGATCTGAAGATTTGCCCTCTGGATTTTCTGTATCACCCGCACTGGACGATAAACCGAGCTCTGGTGCAGAAACATCGCTTTCCGATGATTCCGAGCACCCCCAAAAAACACAGGCTGCGCACAAGGACGCAGCCAGAAAGTATATAGAATATACGCGCATAAAGCGACTCCTAACCACAATAACCCACTATCAATATAATTTGAAATTTTTGTTTGGGATGTAAATTTTTATAATGATTGGAAATAAATAATGCTATCTTTGGGAAAAAAGAGGCTTTAATCATGAAAAACGTCGTTCTTCTCGGTGCAACCGGTTCTATCGGCACTTCAAGTGTCGATGTCATTTTGCAACATTCTGACATTTTTAAGCTTTATGCGGTCGCCGCGAACAGCAGCGTGGCGAAGGTCGCCGAACTCGTTCGCAAGTTCAAGGTGGAACGCGTGTGCATGTTTAACGAAGCCGCCGCCAAGGAACTCGAAAAAGAACTCGGCATGCCTGTGCTCGCCGGCATGGACGGCCTCTGCGAACTGGCCGCCGACCCGAAGGCCGACATCATCATCAACGCTCTGATGGGAGCCGTGGGCTGCCTCCCGACCATTACCGCTATCGAACATGGCAAGCATGTCGCGCTCGCCAACAAAGAGACGATGGTCATGGCGGGCCCGGTTATTTGGGATAAACTCGCCGAAAATCCGAAATCCTTCATCACGCCGATTGACTCCGAGCACAGCGCCATTTTCCAGTGCCTCTCCGGGCGCCCCGAAAAAGAAGTGGAATTCCTCGAGATTACGGCCTCCGGCGGACCTTTCCGCGAATGGCCTATCGAGAAGTTTGAATCCATCACTGTTGCCGATGCGCTCAATCACCCGGTGTGGAGCATGGGCAAGAAGATTACGATTGACTCTGCGTCCATGATGAACAAGGGCCTCGAAGTGTTGGAAGCGCACTTCTTGTTCCACATTCCGTACGAACAGATCAAGGTGGTGGTACACCCGCAGTCGATGGTGCATTCGCTGGTGCAGTTCCGCGATGGTTCCCTGATGGCGCAGCTTGGCGCTCCCGACATGCGCATTCCTATCCAGGTGGCGCTCACGTGGCCCGACCGCCTGCCGCTCGAAACTAAGCGCCTCGACTTGCCCACGCTCCAGAAGCTCACCTTCTTCGAGCCGGACTTTAACAAGTTCCGCTGCCTCGCCCTTGCTTTCGAAGCTGGCCGCCGTGGCGGTATCGTCCCTGCGATGATGAATGCGGCAAACGAAGTCCTCGTGGACCGCTTCCTCAAGGGAAACCTCAAGTTCACCGACATCCCGAAGCATGTGGAAACCATCATGGCCGGCGCCCCCACCGTGACGGGGCACCTTACGCTTGACCAGGTGCTCGAAGCCGATGCCGAAGCCCGCAGGCTGACAGAAGCTTTGATTAAGTAATGGAAATTTCCTGCGCAAAGAATGGGCGATGCATCGTGAAAAAGATTTTCCTTTGTATAGTTGTTTCTCTCCTTGCGGCTTGTGGTGGGGACGATTTTGTGCAGGGGGATTCGTTTGAAGATCCGCGTGTCATCGCGTGGAATACGGATATATCGTACGGCGAGATGACGGATGCTCGCAACGGCAAGACTTACAAGACGGTGAAGATCGGCAAGCAAACCTGGATGGCCGAAAACCTGAATCTTCCAATGTGGGGCGCCTATTGTGTTGATTACAGCATTCACGATTGCGGCGTGTATGGATTGCTTTACGACTGGTTGACGGCCGTGGGACGGCTTGATTGCGATTTTGAGAAATCTTGTGCATTGCCCTCGGTTGTGCAGGGCGTTTGTCCGGATGGCTGGCACTTGCCTTCCGTTGAGGAATGGAGAATATTGAGAGATGCTGTCGGGGGCGATTCTGTTGCCGGAACGGTGCTGCGGTCAAAAAATGGTTGGTTTTTAGACAAAGAATTCCCTGGGAAGGATACCTATGGATTCAGGGCAATCCCTGCAGGAGGGCGGATGCTTGATTTACGGGATGGATATCATTTTGTTGACCAATATTCTACGGCCTCCTTTTGGTCATCTACGGAAGAAAGCGAATTTTATGGAACGGGGATATGGATAAATCGTTCGTTTACTGAAATGAGGGGTGGAAAAAATGAAGGAAGGTCTGTTCGTTGCGTCGAAAATTCGGAGGCGTTTTCTCCAGAAACAACAGAACATTTTGAAATCCCCCAATACGAGCCGGCCGAATTCGAAACAGACTCTATGACGGATTCTCGCGATGGGCAAGTTTACAGGACGATTGTTTTTGCAAGGCAGACTTGGATGGCTGAAAACCTGAATTACCGTTATATGCAGAAGACTGCCGAGTTCGATTCGTCCAGTTTCTGCTCGGATAATTCTCTCGATAGCTGCGCAAAGTCCGGACGCTACTATTTCTGGAGCGCCGCAATGGACAGTGCGGGGATTTTTTCCGATGACGGTATTGGATGTGGTGTGGGCTTGGTTTGCTCGCCCGCCGAAAAAGTTCGCGGTGTTTGCCCTGAAGGGTGGCATTTGCCAGATTCTACGGAATGGCGTGACCTTATTGATGCGGTGGGCGGAGTCTCTGTGGCGGGAAGAGTCCTGAAAACGCAGTATGCTTGGAAAGATGTCAATAACGAAGATGAAGATGTCAACGGAACAGATGATTATGGTTTTTCGGCTTATCCTGCTAATTGGATTAGCCCAAACGACATAACGAAGCTTTTTACGACGACAGGATCGCGTGCTGTTTTCTGGAGCTCGTCGGATAGGGAAGCGAACAATGCCTGTAGCTTTGAGTTGTTCAACGGTTCTGAAAGCGCGTTTATTCCTTTCCTGAATAAATATTATGCTGCAAATGTCCGCTGCGTGAAGGACCGATGAAATTGAATTCTATGCCTGTTCGGGCTAGATAAACATCATCGTGTTGAGCTTGGCCCGGTATTTCCAAGTCAGTTCGTGCTTGGGGCCTAGGACTCCGAACAAAGTGAGCATAGCCTTCTTGGCTGCCGAATCGTTCCATTCGGGGGCTTCCACGTAGAGGTTCAAGAATGCTTGCAATGCACTTTCGAAATCTTCGGCGCAGGCGAGCTTGCACGCTTCATGGTAAACGACGGCTTCTTTGCCCTGCACATCCTTCTTTGCCGCTTCGGCGTGGAAGTCGAGGAGTTCCAGCAGCGATTTAGCTTCGCGGTACTGATCATCGGCTTCGGTGAATTTGGAAAGAACATCCTTCGCTTTTTCCGTATCACCCATACCGAGACTTGCCTTGGCCCAGAGCAACTTCAGTTTCTTGTCGTCGGGGGTCTTGGCGAGCGCTTCGTCGAGCAGGGGAATCGCTTCGTCGAACTGCTTGGCCGCGATGGCTTCTTCGATGGCGTTCTGCACGCGGGCTTCGTCGCTCACGTAATACTTTTCAAGGCGCTTCTTGAGGTCTGCCTCGGAGAGGACTCCCTGGAGCACGTCGGCAATCTGTCCCTTGTCCACTATGTGGATTTCGGGCACCGAGCGCACGCGGAACATCTGGATGAGCTGCATGTTTTCACGTTCGTCGCAACTGACCACGCCGAGCGTAAAGTCCATGCTGGTCGAAAGGGAGCCCAACAGCTGTGAATAAGGGGCGCAATCCGGGTATTCTGCAGACGAGAAGAGTATTGCGACAGCGCGGGTTTCTGAGGCCTGGATGACCTCGGTTTCAAAATTTTCAGCGGTAATCTGTACTACTTTTGCCATGCCGCAAATGTAGCAAATGGCGGATTTATTATATTTTTATTATATGAGTAAATGCCCTTTTTGCGATGCAGACGTAGTGGACATCAAAATCCACACTTTGGATTTGAGACTTTGCCCGAAGTGTTTTTCCACGTTCTTCCCGTGTAGCCAGACCACGTCTTTCCGTGGCGAGCTCAGCGACAAGACCCGTGAACTATGGCTCAAGGCTCTCAAGGCAAAACAGTTTTCTGCCATGCCCGAATCGGCCAAGTGCATCGACCACGGCGAACCCCTTGTCCAGGGTAAGTTGCCCGATTACGGCTACGATGGACTGGTGACGCAATGCTGCCAGATGTTCCACCTGACTCCTGAACTCACTATCCGGCTGCTGGAACACACTTTGGAGCATCCGTTCCAGGCGACCGCAAAACAGGGGAAGCATCATTTCTTTTTTATCCGTCTGCTTGACAAACTCATTTCAAAGGGAATGGGCGAAGAACAGCCCGAAGTAGACCCTTTGGACCTTATTCAATACAACATGTTCTTCAAGCCCATTCTGGAACCTTCTGAAAAATGAGAAAGACGTATACCATCCTTGGTGTTATTGCCGTTATCGTTTTAGTTGTCTATTCGCTGATACCGGACTCGTTCTTTGTCGAGAGCGTCTATCCGCTGGAGGAGGGCATGTTCGTCACGAATTACGACGACAGGGCCGATGGCGGTTTTTCGAATGCCTCGCTCAAAATGGGGGATTCCTCCATGAAGTTCGAGTGTACGCTGGGGACCGATACGACTGTTGCAGCCTGGTGTGGCATGCTTTGGAATTTTGATCCGGATACGCTTGAAAGCTACCGGAATTGGATTTTTGTCGATTCGCTCATTTTCGATGTGGAAACCTCCGGCACAGACGAAATTCTCGTGAAGCTCTGGGCATACGATCCCGATGTGACCGACGTGAAAAAACCGAAAACCTTCCGCCTGCTCATGAAAGAAGTGAAAGTATCCGGAGGGCGTGAACGCATCGTCGTTCCGATGGAACAGTTCTACACGCCGGATTTCTGGTACGAAGATGCCCATGTAGATAAAGAACTGAACAAGAGACACCAGGAATCTATGGCCCGTGTGGAAATCGCTCCGGGCTGGAACCAGCCGCGCGGCAAGACATTCTCCATCGTATTTCATGGAGTTTCCGCCAAGGGTCTTAGCAATTTCTGGTTCGGCGCGGTACTTTTCGCCTTCTTGGGTATAACCATTGTCGCGGTGGGCTTCCGCCACCATAAGAAGAATGAAGACAAGGAAGATTAGAATCATTTCGGTTGCCGCGTTTGTCGTACTTTTGGGTGCGTGGGCGGCCTTGTTCTGCACGTTCAAGGATAATTCTCTCACCTTTTTCCCGAACCTCGCCTATGAGGCTTATGCGTTGACTGATGCTGCCTCTGGTGGTTTTTCGACATCCGACATCTCGTTGCATGGCGACACGATTTCGGCAAAGGTGAATATCCGTTCGGGAATGGCGTACCCTTATGCAGGCATTGGGATAAACCTGATGTCTGTGGACCATCGCCCTGCAACTTCGCGCTTTGACTTTTCGAAGTTCGACACGATTGCTGTCACGGCATCTGCTGGCCGCATGAAGTCGCTCACTCTGCGCATATTGACAGACGACCCAGAATATTCACGCGAAGGAGAATACCTGAGTTATCGCCCCCTTTTGGCCACAATGCCCGTTGATTCAAAAGCGAGCGAGGTAAAAATCTCGCTGTCTTCTTTTGCTGTCCCGGAACGTTGGCTTGTGATGAACGGCCTCGACCATGACGACGGCTTTACGTATTGGAATCGGGCGATTCTCTTCGAAATTTCTAACGGTGAAGGGGCTTTGCGCGGGATTCCCGACGAATTCGAGATTTATTCTATCCGCATGTACGGGCAAAACCGAGGTTTCGTAAATGCCATGTACATCGTATTGGCTTTTATTATTGTCGTATTCCTGGCCTCGCAAGTCTTGGCTGGTCGCGAAGGCTCTCGTAAAAAGAAGGACGAGAAAGAAAAGGCGACCCAAAAGCAAATGGCCGAAGCCGCTAAGTTACTCAAAACGACGGATCGCTCTGTTGCGGAGATTGCTCTTGCCATTGGCGAAAAGAACGTTTCCGCTTTCGAACGCAAGTTCCGTAAGGAATACGGGAAGAAACCTTTGGCATACAGGAGGGAGAATGCCTAGAATTTGGACTGTTGACCGCATTATGCGGCTCATGATGTTTGCTGCTGTTTTTGTGGTGATTGTGGGGACTGCATATTATTTGAGAAATGTGCTTTTCCCGTTTTTTGCAGCCTTCTTGCTAGCCTATATTGTCGATCCTCTGGTAAACCGCCTCCAGGTCAAGGTGAAACACAGGATTATCGCCGTGCTAATTGTCATATTTGGCGGTGGACTTATTTTGACAGGCTGCATGCTCATTTTTGTACCGAAGGTCGTCAATGAAGTCCAATATTTGGGATCATTGCTGGTGAGAATGTTCAATGATTCTGCTTGGTCCGAACGGATGGCGTCGTACATTCCGACAGACATTTGGGATTTTATCCGGGAATCTGTTGGTTGGGAAAAAATTGGGGCCGCACTTCAAAATTTGGATTCCTGGGAAAGTATCGGAAACGTTGCCTCTAAAATTCTCCCGGGTGCTTGGGGGGTCGTTTCAAAAACCGTGACAATTATTTTCGGCTTATCAACCGGTGCCTTGATGTTCCTTTATCTTATCTTCATTATGGTTGATATGCCCAAGCTCCGCAGCGGTGTAGCAAGTCTTATTCCCAAGCGTTATCAAGACGATGCCTTCGAAATGGCTCATGAGGTGGACCGTTTTATGGGCAACTATTTCCGCGCGCAGTCTCTTGTTGCCTTGTCTGTTGGAGTGCTTTATTCCATAGGTTTCAGCATCATGGGGCTCCCCATGGGTATTGTGTTCGGCTTGTTCTCAGGCGCGTTGAACATGGTCCCGTATTTGCAGCTCACGAGCATCCCGTTGGCGCTTGTTTTGTCGGTGGTGTACTCGCTGGATTCGGGAATGCCCCTTTGGGAGGTCGCCGTAATCGTCCTCTTCATTTATCTTGTCGTGCAGATAATTCAAGACCTTTTCTTGGTCCCGCACATTGTCGGAAAGTCGATGAACTTGCCTCCAGTGGGCATTTTGCTGTCGCTTTCAATATGGGGTAAGTTGTTGGGCTTCTTAGGGTTACTTGTTGCTGTCCCCTTCACTTGCCTATGCCTCGTGTTCATTCGCAAGGTGCAAAAAAAGTCCGAAGCGATGCGTGCTGAAGCGGCCGGACCTCACCCCGAGGCTTGATTTAAAAGGGCTCAGGCGATATTTTTTTTCAAAAAAAATTACTCGGTACGATAAAAAAAAGGTATAATATCACCATACTTTTCTTAAAACCTAACTCAAGGAGTTGAAAATGAACAAACAAGATCTCATTGAAGCCATCCTCGCCAACAAGGACGCTGGTTTAGAATCCAAGGCTGCTGCTGGCCGCGCTGTCGACGCTGTGCTCGACGGTATCGCTGCCGGTATCAAGAAGGACGGCAACGTCCAGCTGATCGGCTTCGGCACCTTCTCTGTCAAGGTTCGCGCTGCCCGTACCGGCCGCAATCCGCAGACTGGCGCTACCATCAAGATCAAGGCTTCCAAGACTGTCGGCTTCAAGGCCGGTACTGCTCTCAAGGCCGACGCTGCCAAGAGCAAGGCTAAGAAGTAATCTTGTTGTAAACAAGGTTTTTAAGGGGACTACCTCCATAGGTGGTCCCTTTTTATTTTATATAGAATGGTTCTTTTTATTTTTTTCTATAATGGTAAAAGTTAAATCTATTGCAAGGGACGATGACTATGCTAAAAAAATTCATTTTCTTGGTGCTTTTCGGTATTTTCACCTTTTCCGCTTGTGGTTGCGGAGGTTCCGTTGACGACGATTGCGACGACCAGGACGAAGAATGCCTGAATTATGATGAAGAAGAGGAAGAAGAGGAAGAAGAGGAATATTAAGAGAATAGTTAAAAAAAACATTGCAGAACCTTGCTCTTTATTCTATATTTGCGCAAGTTTAAGCCTTGAGTGATTTAGACAAAAAATGAAAAGAATTCTTGCAATGTCGAAACCCGATGCAATTTGCGCAATCCACTGCGCAACGGCAATCGGTTTTTTCAAGGTTAATAGTTTTTCTGATTTTGCTGGACTTTTTAGTTCAGCATTTTTTTTACCCATTAAGTTCCCTGAGCTTGCCGAAGGGAACATCATTAGGATTTAATAATTAGTCAAACGGAGAATACTAAAATGAAGATTGAAGGCATCGACAAAGTCCTTATCATCGGTTCTGGCCCGATCGTGATCGGTCAGGCTTGCGAATTCGACTATTCCGGCAC